>Ga0209107_10000096_pt1 | contig 53126 bp, 53 predicted proteins | sample LakErihyJuly2011_2_FD_187460 | JGI IMG/M metagenome (GOLD analysis project Ga0209107, IMG submission 187460) | Freshwater microbial communities from dead zone in Lake Erie, Canada - CCB hypolimnion July 2011 (SPAdes) (version 2) | ecosystem: Environmental > Aquatic > Freshwater > Lentic >...
CAATTGAATACATGGTTTCATTAAAGCAAGGTTCAAAGGTAAGAACATCTAAGGTAGTTGTTCAAACAGACGGAACTTCTGTAGATATGACAGAGTTTGCAATTACAGAAACTGGCGGAACAATTGCAGGAGTAGTTGTTTCAGCAGCAGTAGCTTCTACAAATGGAGTATTACAATTAACTGTAACAGATGCAGCAACTACAAATGTAACAGTTAAATTTAGCAAAGTAGCACTTTAAGGAGTAATTAATGTCAGTTAAAGACTTTAAGATTAAATCAGGCCTAGTAATAGGCTCTTTGTCTTCTGCTGGCGTAATTACAACAGATTCTAGTGGAAATATTTCTTCTACTTCTACTATACCGCTTTCAAGCGGTGGAACTGGACAGACTACAGCAAACAATGCCCTTAATGCATTACTACCAATTCAAAACGGTGGGACTATAAACTATACGATACAATCAGATGGTACAAATGTATCTTGGGCTAAGTTGTATAATCAGTTAATTCAAGATTCTGGTGTTTCTGTAACTCCCCGCCGTAATTTAAATTTTGTAGGCGCTACATTAACAGATGATGCAGGATCAGATACCACAAGCATTACAGTAGGTGGCGGAAATTCAGAAGTATATAGCCTGATGGGAGCATTTTAAATGGCAGCTACACCAAAGTTATTTTATAGAGGAGCGGCAGCAACAAGTTCTGCTACTCTTTATACTGTACCATCTTCAACAACATCAGTTTTAACAGATATTGTAATATCTAATACATCTGCAAATCAACAGTATGTTACAATTACAGTAGACGGAATTAACCTAGTTCCCGCTGTTCCAATTTCTGCAAGTGCAGTAATTAACTTTCAATTTAAGACAGTAATGGCTACAACTAAAATTATTGCAGGATTTGCCACATCTGCAGATGTTAAATTTCATATTTCGGGGGTTGAGACAGTATGAGTATAGAATCTTATCCAAATCCTAACGGAGTATTAACAAGCCTTATTTGGCGTAAGACAATGAGCGGGGCGGAAACAAGTTTATCAGGATATGATAATGCTTCACAAGCTCTTTCATATACTCCTGGACAAGAACAAGTATATTTGAACGGAATCCTCCTAGTAAGAGGAGATGATTATACAGCTACAAATGGTACATCTATTACAGGTTTATCAGCATTAGCAGCATCAGACTTTGTTCAAGTAAATTGCTATAATAATTTTAGTGTAGCATCAGTTCCATCTACATCAATTACTGGAACAATTGCAAATAATCAATTAGCAAACTCAGCAATTACAATAAATGGATCTGCTATATCTCTCGGTGGAACCGTTACATTAGCAGGAGATATTGAATCAGTTACAGCAACTTCCCCATTAACAGGCGGAGGATCAACTGGAGCATTAACAGTAGGAATTCAAGAAGCATCTACATCTCAAAGAGGCTCTGTTCAATTATCTGACTCAACATCTACAACATCATCAGTTTTAGCAGCAACTCCAACTGCAGTAAAATCTGCATATGATCTGGCAAATGGAGCAATTGCAAAAACATTAACTACTACTACAGGCGATATTATATATGCATCAAGTGCAAATACACCTGCAAGACTCGGAATTGGAAGCACAGATCAGGTATTAAAAGTTAGTGGTGGTGTTCCTGTTTGGGGCACCTCTTCTGCAACTGCATTTGTTGGTTGTTCTTCTTATATTAATTCACAAATTATTGCTAATGGTGCAACAGTATATGCAATTGGATATACTACAAATAATTTTGATACAAGTAGCATACATAGCACTTCTAGTAATAACGATAGATTTACTGTTCCTTCAGGAAAAGCAGGAAAGTGGTTAATTACTGGACAACTTGGAATAGATAATGCAAATAGCTCAGTTGGTTATATTCAATTCTACGTTAAAAAGAATGGTTTAGACTTAGGAGATTATGGCAAAGCATTATTTGTAAATACAGCTGGTGGCATAACAGGAAGTAATAATAATACTGTTTTACAAATGTCAGCAGTGTTAGATTTATCTGTTGCAGACTACATAACATTTCACACAAGAACAGATCAAGGAAGTGCCTCATCTATTAGGGCGCAGTCCACTGTTACATTAACATACCTGGGGGCTTAACATGATAAAAATACCTTTTAATAAAAACATTAATGGAGATTTACTAACACAAGAATTTGCAAATGCTGGATTCATAACTGATGTAGTTGTATATGCAGGTGATTTAGTTGAATTTAATGGTGTTGATGAAGCAGATACTGCAACAGCAATTCAAATCTTAGATGCTCATATTGCTCCTGTTCCAACAGAGCCAACCGTAGCAGAAAAACTAGCATCAGTTGGTTTGTCTATTGAAGAATTAAAAACAGAACTAGGCTTATAAGGAGATATTATGAGTAAGGCAAGAAATATAGCAAATAATGATTCCTTTACAGTTGTTACATTAACTGGAGGATCTAAAACTGCTACTCTTTCTCGTGAATTTCCACCTGGAATTTATACAATTGAATCAATTAATACGGACGCAGACTTAGAGATATATCTTGGCTCAACAGCAGGAGTAAGTGTTGGATATGTAACTGGCGGTGCCAAAGCAATTACAGCTACTGGATCATTTAAATACGTAACAACAAATAATGCTAATTCAAGCGATGCTATTATATTTAGTTTTCTTTCAGAGGCACAAAATTTAGCCACTAAAACTGATGCTTATTGGGCACCCCCAACTATAACAACTGTATCCCCATCATCTCTTCCAATTGTTGATGATACTGCAACCATAACTGGAACAAATTTCCCATCTGATGTTTCTGTTAAATTTAGAAAGTCTGATGATTCTACCTTGGTTACACCAAAATCAACAGTTAGAGGATCTTCAACGTCTATTATTGTTACCCGTCCAGATACATTTGCAACTGGTGATGCCCCATATGATTTAATTGTTACAAACCCAACAACAACTTTATCTACGACATTATCTAATGGAGTTACCGCTGGATCAAATCCAACTTGGGTTACATCAGCAACATTAAATAATGCAACAAAAAATTCAGCTTTTTCACAAACAATATCAGCAACTGATCCAGATGGTGGAACAGTTAGTTATTCTGTAGTTTCTGGAGCTTTCCCAACTAGCATTACATTAAATAGTTCTACTGGAGTAATTAGTGGAACTACTGCAGATAATGCTGCAAGTTATAGTATCATTATTGCAGCAACAGATTCAGGTGGAAATGCAACAAATAGAACATTTACAATGCAGACTCTAACAGTTCCAGGTGCACCAACAATTGGAGCAGTGACATTATTATCTTCAAGTTCAGCATCTGTGGCATTTACAGCTCCTGCAAGTAATGGAAACTCAGCAATTACTTCATATACCGTTACATCATCTACAGGATCATTTACTGGAACTGGTTCGTCTAGCCCAATTACAGTCTCGGGTCTTGCTGCTGGAACCTCGTACACGTTTACAGTTACCGCAACTAACGCAGTTGGAACATCTTCTGCAAGCTCTGCAAGTAGTTCAGTTACAACTCCAAAAGCAACAGGTGGAACATTTGTAAGTTCTGGTGGATATACATATCACGTATTTTCATCTAGCGGAACGTTTACTCCAGTTGTTGCTGGATTGACATCTGTTCAGGTAGTAAGCATTGCTGGCGGTGGAGCAGGTGGAGCAGGCGGAGGTGGTGGAGGAGCAGGCGCAGGAGGTCTTCTGTATAACGCATCTTATGCAGTTTCAAATGGTGTTGGAGTTACTGCAACAATTGGAGCAGGTGCAGCAGGTCTAGCATCAGGTGGAGGAACAACAGCACAAAATGGTTCTAACAGTGTGTTTGGTTCAAGCACAGCAACTGGTGGCGGTGCAGGTGGCGCAAGACTTGGAGCAGCTGATTCTACAGCCATTGGTAAAAATGGTGGATCTGGTGGAGGTCCTTCTTACAATAATCCAGCTACCGCTGGTACAGGAGTTTCTGGTCAAGGGTTTGCTGGAGGAATAGGCACAGATGGCAATGCAGCCTATCAAGGCGGCGGAGGAGGAGGAACTGGAGCCGTTGGAGGCTCAGCAAATGCTAACGTTAAACTACAAAATTATGGCGGCGCAGGAACAAGCTCTTATTCAACCTGGCTATCAGCAATTACTCCTTTAATGTCTAGCGTAACTGGTTGGTCAACGGCAACATCTAGTGGAACAATTGGCGGCGGAGGAGGCGGAGGAGGATTGTCTGGATACCCCAACTCTTCTGGTGGTCCTGGTGGATCTGGTGGCGGTGCCGCAGGAGGAAACTTAAATGGCCCATCATCTACAATTGGACAAAATGCTATTTCAAATACTGGTGGTGGTGGCGGAGGTTCTGGAGATTCTCCAACTAGTGGCGGCGGCAGTGGCGGCTCAGGAATAATTATAGTAAGATATGCATAACAAGGAGTACAATGACTAGAGCAAGAGATGTAGCTAATGTTCTATCCACCGCCACATCTTTGGCGACGGACTCAGAAACTGCTGCTCTTATTGCTACAGAAGTTACAAATAGAAATGCGGCAATTGCAGCAACTCCCGTAAGAGGAAATACTGCATCTCGCCCAGCATCTCCAGCAACTGGCGACATATATTCAAATACACAAACAGGATTTTTAGAAGTTTATTCAGGCGCAACATATGGCTGGGAACAAATTGGCGGAATTGCTTCAACAGTAACTTCAGTTACTGCAACAAATGCACCAAGTGGGCGGGCATATAATAATGGTTCAGCTTCAATTTCATTTACCCCAGGTACAGTTGTAGGAAGATCATATACAGTTACATCTTCCCCTGGTTCATATACAGCAACAGGATCAACATCTCCCCTTGTTATAACAGGTTTACAATCTAGCACATCATATACATATACAGTTGTTGCATCAAATAATTATGGAACAGCTTCTGCAAGTTCCGCCTCATCAGGCGTTACTGCAACAACTGTGCCACAGGCTCCAACAATTGGAGTAGCTACTGCAGGAAATGCAAGTGCAACTATTGCTTATACAGCAGGTGCAACAGGTGGAGCAGCAGCTACATATACAGCAACTTCTAGTCCAGGAGGATTTACAGGAACAGGATCTTCTCCAATCACAGTTTCAGGTTTAACAAACGGAACATCATATACATTTACAGTTACAGCAACTAACGCAAATGGCACATCTGCAGCAAGTGCTGCAAGTAGTGCAGTAATACCAAGTGCTACTTTAATAATTGATTACCTTGTAGTTGCAGGCGGTGGTGGCGGTGGTGGTTCATACGGTGCCGCAAACTGGTATGGTGGCGCTGGTGGAGGTGCTGGTGGTTTACGTTCAACAGTTACGACAACAGGTGGTGGGGGTACTTTAGAGTCATCTATTTCTATTAATTTAGACAATATATATACTGTAGCCGTTGGCGCTGGTGGAACTGGTGGAACAGGTACTAATAATTCAACTGGTAGAGGACAAAATGGTAACAATTCTTCTATAAGTGGAACAGGTTTAACAACTATTACCTCAATCGGTGGTGGCGGTGGTGGTTCAAACCTACCAGCAGGTGGATCTACTTTAGTTGGTAACACTGGAGGTTCTGGCGGAGGTACATCAGAAGGTGCTGGCGCTGGTGGAGCGTTTACCGCAAATCAAGGTTATGCTGGTGGCGCTGGCACATCAGGCAATGGAGGCGGAGGCGGTGCTGGAGCAGCAGGAGCGGCAGGTTTTTCAAGCGGCTCTGGCGGTAATGGAGGTGCTGGTGTAGCAACATCTATTTCAGGTTCTTCCGTGACATACGCAGGCGGCGGTGGCGGTGGAGGTCGTAATGCTGGAACGGCTGGAAGCGGCGGCACAGGCGGCGGTGGTGCTGGTCGTCCTGGAGGACAAGAAGGTGCTGGATATGATGGCACTAGAAATCTTGGTGCAGGTGGTGGAGGAAGTGCAGGCACTACTACACCTAATAACTCATCCGCAAAACTTGGTGGTCAAGGAGGTTCAGGTAAAGTAGTTATTAGATACGCAAGTGCTACACAAAAGTTATACGGCGGAACAGTTACAAGCGGTGGTGGTTATTATTATCATGTATTTGATAGTTCATCTAATTTTTCAAATTATAGTGTATCGGCTAAAGCAACTGGTGGAGATATAACAACTGATGGTACTTATTGGTATCACTCATTTCGTTCATCAGGAACATTTACTCCTGCTTCTTCTTTAACTTGTGATTACATAGTAGTTGCAGGTGGCGGTGGCGCACAGTACGGTGGTGGTGGCGCTGGTGGTTTCCGTTCAGCAACAGCTCAAACTATTTCAACGGCACAAACCGTAACTATTGGTGCTGGTGGTGTTTCTAACGGCGGCAAGGGAGTAAACAGTTCTTTTAATTCTATGGTTTCAACAGGTGGAGGTAGAGGTGGAAACTCATCTGGTGGTCAAGTTGCCGAAACTGGAGGAACTGGTGGTTCAGGTGGTGGTTCTTATTCAGGTAGTGGTACTTGGGCAGGCGGAGTAGGAAATGAAGGCGGATTCAGTCCAGTTGAAGGTTTTGCTGGAGGTACTTCAACAGGTGGTCGTGGTTCAGGTGGTGGTGGTGCTAGTGCTGTTGGTTTTGCTTCAACAGGTGGTATTGCCTCAAAGGGTGGTCCTGGTAATAGTTCATTTTCTAGTTGGGGTTTAGCAACTGGAACTGGTGAAAACATAGCAGGAACAGTTTACTATGCTGGTGGTGGTGCGGGATACGATTCAGTAACACAACAAATAGGTGGTCTTGGCGGTGGTGGTGACCAGGGTGGTGCTGGTATGGCAAATACTGGCGGCGGTGGAGGTTCACCTGGACTTGCTGGCGGTTCGGGTCTAGTTATTGTTAGATATCCAGTATAAAATTTAATAGCATTATCATTACATAAATGGTAAAATGGTAGATATTACAACAAAGGAGAAATAAAATGGCACATTGGGCAGAAATAGATAACAACAATATTGTAACAAGAGTACTAGTTGTTGGAGATGATCAAGATCATAGAGGACAAGATTTCCTTGCCACCGACCTAGGCTTAGGCGGGACTTGGAAAAAGACATCGTATAATACTTCAGCAGGAGTTCATACAAATGGCGGAACCCCATTTAGAAAAAATTATGCAGGAATTGGATTTACATTTGATGAAGCAAGAGATGCATTTTATGCACCAAAGCCATATGCATCATGGATATTAGATGAAGATACATGTGTTTGGAATGCACCAACACCAATGCCTGTAGTAGAAGGCAAAATGTTTGAATGGGTTGAAGCAGATTTAAACTGGCAAGAAGTAGTAGCTCCATAATCTAATTTGATCTGAGGTAATAATGGCTGACAAGAATTTTAAGGTTAAGACAGGCCTTACTCTTCCGTCCCCGCTTCCTGTAGATCAGGGCGGAACAGGACAAACATCTACAACTAATTCATTAAACGCTCTATTGCCATTACAAACATCTCTAGTTAATTATTTTTTACAAACAGATGGAACAAATGCTTTATGGGCAATTCCTTCATATAGTATTATTTCAGATAACTCAACAGCAAAAAATGTTAGAAACACGATAAACTTTATAGGTGCACTGATATCTGATGATTCGGGTAATAATCGCACTAATGTTACAATTATAGGGTCGCCTTTAGATATTCTAGACGGCGGGTCATTTGACTCTGTTGCACCATACGATGGTGGATATTATAATACGGCTAGCTATGCATATACGTTTGATGGGGGGACTCCATAATGGCAGTCAATACACAATTACAGGTTAGAAGAGGTTCTGCTTCACAATGGACTTCTGCAAATCCAACTTTAGCAGCAGGTGAGTTCGGCTTTGAATCAGATACTGGTAAATTTAAGATTGGAACTGGATCAACCGCCTGGACATCTTTAGCATATGCATCCCTTACTTCATCAGATATACCAGAACTTTCGCAAGATGCAATTGATTCAGCATTAACTGCTGGAACAGGTATAACAAAAACTTATAACGATGGAGCAAACACATTAACATTAGCAGTAGATACAACTGCAATTCAAGCAAGAGTTGCGGATGTTTCAGACACTGAAATTGGATACCTAAATGGCGTTACCTCAGCCATTCAAACACAAATGGATGCTAAAGCACCATTAGCCTCACCTACTTTTTCGGGCACCGTAGTTTTGCCAAACAGCACAGTCACAAATAACATGCTTGCAGGATCAATTGCAAATAATAAACTTGCAAATTCTTCAGTAACTATTAATGGCTCTGCCGTTTCATTGGGTGGCAGTACAACAATACAAGCGGGACCAGACGAAATAGCAGTTATAATGGGAGCATTAATTTAATAATGATACAATATAATAAAGGAGGTAGTAATTAATGGCTACAACATCAAAAACTTTATATAGAGGTGCAGCAGCAACATCAAGCGCAACTCTATACACAACACCATCTTCTACGACTACAATTGTTACAAACATTGTAGTTACTAATACAACAGTTTCTCCACAAACTTTTACATTAGTGATGGGCGGAACCACACTAGCTGATACAGTTACAGTTTCTAATAACGATTCTACTGTTATAGATCTAAAGCAAGTATTAATAGCAACACAAACAATTACAGGTTTAGCATCTTCTACATCAGTTAATTTTCATATAGCAGGAATTGAGGTTGCTTAATGCCTGTATCAAGGTTATCTGATTCTGGAACAGCAAATGGAAGCAAAAAGAAATATCAAAGCTTCCTTGCTGGAAATTCTCCACAAACACCAGACGCATGGGATTCAATTTCAACTACAACTCTATCCTCATCTCAGACAACAATTACTTTTAGCATTCCGCAAACATATGGCCACCTAAGATTCCATGTTCTTGCAAAAACAACTGATACCGTCAACTCTTCCCTTGATAATTTATCAATGAATTTTAATTCAGACACTGGAGCAAATTATACAAGACAGTATAGTATTGTTGAAAACAAAGCGGGATCCCCGTCTGTTTCTTCCACCGCTACCACCACAGTAGCATATTGTGGTGTTGTTCCAAGAAGTCATACAAATTTAGCAAATCAATTTGGTCTTTCAATTATAGATATTTTTGATTATCAAATGCTTAACAAGTATAAGACATGGAAATCATTTCAGTCATTTGATTACAATTCTTCTAGCCCAGCATCTTTAGGCCAACAAGGCGGAGCATGGATGAATACAGCAGCAATTACTTCAGTATCATTTACTGCACCCAATGGAAATTTTGCATCAGGTTCAGTATTTGCACTTTATGGGTTGAAGGGATAGTCATGGCAGCAGGAAATACATTTACTCCAATTTACAGCGTATCTCAATACAGTCCTCCATATTCATTAACTATTGCAAATATTCCAAGCACCTATACAGATTTATTTGTTACTTTAAATTACGCTGGTGATCGTGATCAAGATGTATATATGCGTTTAAATGGAGACTCTTCTGGCAGCTATGGATATAGTTACATAAGAGCTTTAAATGGTGCAACCGTTACATCTGCAGGAAACCAAGCACAAGGACAAGCAGTTCTTAATTTAAATGGAGGATATCGTGGATCTACTACAAATATTTGGATCCCTAATTATAAAAATACAACTAAGTATAAAAACTGGTTTGCTCAAGCAATAAGTTGGGAAGATAAGACAACTTATAATTATTCTGAAATTCATGGCGGATGCTATAGATCTTTATCAGCAGTTAACAGCATTACATTCTTATGGTCTAATACAAAACAATTCTATGATGGCACTGCGTATGGATTAAAAGTAAATATCTATGGAGTTACGGAGGCATAAAATGAGTATGAAACTTCTTAAAAGAATTGTTGTTACTTCTCCAATATCAAGCGTAGTGTATTCTATCCCAAACGGATATGATGATTTCATGATAAGGGTATCTGCAAGAACAACAGATGCAACAGTATCTTCTACAAGAATTGATATGAAATGGAATGCACAAGCAACTGGTTATTTTTATAAAAATGCTCAGTTAACTGGTTCAACATTAGCATCTACTAACTCAACTGCTTTTTTTAATTACGGTGGAATAATGACAAATGCAGGATACTCCGCATCATTTTTTAGTGGAAGTGATTTTTATATTGGCAGTATCCCAACAGACACTTTACAGGTTTATCAATCGCAAATAAGTGATGGTGTAGCCCCTAATAATTCTGCGACAAACACCTCTATGTATTTTGGAGGATCATCAAATGAGACTCCCTATTTAGATAAAACATCTTTTACTTTAACTCCACAATTAGGAAATTTTGCGGTAGGAACAACTTTTTCGATTTATGGAATTCGCAAATGGTCAACAGTTAACGCTTCTTCTTTAAAAGCCACTGGTGGAGATGTCATGTATTACAACGGTTTTGTTTATCACTTCTTTTATGAAAATACTAATTTTATCCCTAATCAAAACATTACTGGTTTAAACTACCTAATTGTTGGCGGCGGAGGCGGCGCAGATTATGGAAATGATAATGGAAGACGTGGTGGCAACGGTGGTCAAGTTCAAACTGGAACTGTTAACGTCACGTCTGGAACTCAATACCCTATTGTTGTTGGAGCAGGTGGAGCAGCGTGGACTAACAATCCAGCTCTAGCAGGAAGCCCTTCAAGCGCATTTAGCATTACAGCAACAGGGGGCCTAGCAGAGCAAAACATTTCGGGAGCTGGAGCAGCAGGAACACTAGTTTCCAACTTCTCTATTTTTGGAGAAAGTGGTTACTTTGCTGGTCAAGGAGCAACTGGCAGCACATACAGCGGCACAGTCTTTAACGGAGGAATTGGCGGCGGCGGTAAAGGTGCTGGTTCTGGATACGTAAACGGTAGTGCGGGTTGGGAGTTTACTGGAGGCGGAGGCGGAGGCGGAAATGACTCTGGTAATGCATCTGGCGGCGGCGGTAAAGGTGTTGTAATAGTAAGATATGCAATTTAACAAAGGAGAATAAAATGACAGAAGAAAGATATGTAAAATTAGTAATTGATGCAACTACTGGAACTCAAGAAGAAATTGAGATGACAGCAGAAGAGATTACTGAAGTTCAGGCAATGCAAATTGAGTTTGAGCGTCGCAAAGAAGAAGAGCTTGCAGCAGCAGAAGCAGCGGCAATAGCAAAAGCATCAGCAGAAGCAAAATTAGCAGCTTTAGGATTAACACCTGAAGAAATTGCTGCTATCACTAAGTAATTTAATGCTATAATTTAATATAACCAATTAGGGGATATGTGAACCAAGTTGTCAGATAAAGATTTTAAAGTTAAAAATAAGCTCATTGTTAATGGGCTTAATAATGCATCTGGCGTAATTCTTTCAACTAATAATACTTTAGATTCACATTCTTTGCTTCCCACCCAATATGGCGGAACAGGAACAACAACTTCTCCTACTTCAGGACAAATTCCATATTCTTCAGCAGGCACAACATATACCCCAACAGCCCTAAACACATTAGATGTAAAAGGATCTTCATATTCTGACAATGCTCCATCTAGCCCAGTTATTGGGCAAATTTGGATAGAGTCAGATTCAACTTCTGGTACATTTGATCCTAATATTATTCGCAGACAGGCATTTACTGCAACTGCAGGACAAACAGTATTTACTACTACCGTCCCATTTATAGATACATACGAGCAGGTATTCTTTAATGGAATGCTTTTGCTTCGCACCACCGACTATACAACTTCAGGAAATAATACAATCACATTAACTGCGGCGGCGGCAGTAAATGATATTCTAGAAGTAGTAACAGTAACTAATTTAAATTCAGTTAATACATATACTCAGTCTGAGATAAACTCATATTTGGCTACTAAGAAGACTGAGATTTCCTCAGCTATATCAGCCAATACTACATTAGTGGCTGGAAGAAGATATTTTGTTACTTCAGCATCCGCCCTAACATTAACATTACCTGCATCTCCTGCTCAAAATGATCAAGTTGATATACTTGATGCATCAGGAAATGCGGCAACGTATAATATAACCATAGCAAGAAATTCTAGTTTAATTAACGGCAATGCAGGAAATTTTATAATTGACGCCAATGGATATTGGGCAACATTAGTTTATACAGGCGCAACATATGGTTGGAAGGTTGGATAATGGCAGATATAAAAGCAACTAGTTTAGGTGGCACACCTTTTGGTAATACAGCAAATAGGCCATCATCACCTTCAGTTGGACAAACATATAATAATGGAGAAACTGGCGTAACTGAAATTTATACATCTTTAGGATGGGTTACAAATAACGCCGCCCCAGCATCTCCAACAATAGGAACGGCAACTGCTGTTACATCAGGTAGAGCATATAATAATGGATCTGCATCTATAACATTTACAGCTGGGTCAGGTGGAGGATATCCAGCAACATACACAATGACTTCATCTCCAGGATCTTATACTGGAACTTCATCAACATCTCCAGTTACTGTTACTGGATTACAATCTAATACAGCATATACATTTACTCTTTCTTCAACAAATAATTATGCTACATCTGTAGCAGCAACTGTTTCTAATTCTATAACCGCTACAACGGTTCCGCAGGCACCAACAATCGGTGTTGCAGCAGGAACTGGAGTAGCTGGAACAGTAACAGTTCCATTTACAGCTAACGCTACTGGTGGATCTTCGATTACAAATTATAAATACTCAACAGATGGAACAAACTACACTGCATTTTCTCCAGCGCAAACTACAACACCTTTGACAATTACTGGATTGACGGATGGAACAGCATATACTCTTTACATTAAGGCGGTTAATGCTAATGGAGATTCAGCAGCAAGCTCTTCTGCATCCGCCACACCATTTGGACCAAGAGCAACTGGTGGAACTATAACATTGTCTGGAACAACTTTTACACATACATTTACATCTAGTGCAACATTTACGCCAAGCTCTAGCTTTAACACAACAGCGCTACTTGTTGGCGCAGGTGGCGGAGGCGGTAACGGCGGAGGCGGAGGAGGTGGAGGCGGATTTGTAAGATTACTTTCATCACAAGCTGTTACCTCTGGAACTGGATACCCTATTGTAATTGGTGGAGGTGGAGCTGGTGGAACAAATAACTCATCTGGAAATGCAACAATTGGAACTTCGGTAACTGGCTTTGGACAAACTTGTGTTGGCGGTGGCCCTGGTGGAGGATACCAGTCTAATGCACCAACAGGTGGAACTTTTGCTAATGGTGGTGGTGGTGGAAACGGGCAATCTGGAGACACTGGTCAAGGTTCTACTGGTAACGCAGGATCTGTAACAATTGGTGGATTAACGGTTAATGGATTCCAGGGAGGTTCTGGAGGCGCATCACCAATTGGAAATATGGCTGGCGCAGGTGGAGCAGGCGCTAGAACTATTGGTGGAGCACCAGCAGGAAATTATGGGGTGAGCACAAACGGAACAACATTCGTTCCTGGAACAGGAGGAAATGGATTCCAGTGGACAACTGGCTTAGGTGGAAATAATAACTATTACGCTGGAGGAGGCGCAGGAGGACATGGTTCTGGCTCTAATGGCGCCGCTGGTGGATTAGGTGGCGGCGGAAATTCTGGATCTACTGGAGTAACATATTCAAACGGTGATTCTAGATATGCTGGAACTGCAAATACTGGTGGCGGAGGAAGTGGAAATCCATGGACAACTGGTGGAGCAGGAGGGTCTGGAGTAGTTATAATTAGCTACCAGGCAATATAGTAAATGTCTAGAATCAGAGATATAGCAAATCTATTTAGTGGATCAACTGATGCAGCAACTGATGCTGAAGTTGCCGCCGCAATATCAACACATGCTACAGCAGCAAATGGACATAGTGGTAGAGGCAATACTGCTTCCCGCCCAGCTTCTCCAACAGTCGGAGATACTTATATTAATACACAAACAGGCTTTATTGAAATTTATGAATCTACAGGATGGTCGCAAGTTGGCGGAATTGCATCAACTGTAACAGAAGTTACTGCAACAAATTCACCTAGCGGGCGGGCATACAATAATGGAGCGGCAGCAATAACATTTACTCCAGGAACTATTCTTGGTAAAACATATGTAGTTACATCATCTCCTGGCTCATATACAGCAAGTGGGGCGGCATCACCAATTACTATTACAGGTTTACAATCAAGTACCAGTTATACATATACAATAGTTGCATCAAATAATTATGGAACATCTTCTGCCTCTTCCGCCTCAACAGGCGTTACTGCAACAACTGTGCCACAAGCACCAACAATTGGAACTGCTACACCAGGTGCTGCAAGTGCTACTGTGACATATACAGCAGGTGCAACAGGTGGCGCAGCTGCAACATATACAGCAACTTCTAGTCCAGGAGGATTTACAGGAACAGGATCTTCTCCAATCACAGTTTCAGGTTTAACAGATGGAACATCATACACATTTACGGTTACAGCAACTAACGCAAACGGAACTTCTGCAGCAAGTTCTGCAAGTAATAGCGTAATACCACAATCCACTTTAGTAGTTAATTATTTAGTTGTTGCAGGTGGTGGCGGTGGAGGTAGTCAAAAAGCAGGCGGTGGAGGAGCAGGCGGTTTGCGTTCAACCGTAACCGCAACAGGTGGAGGAGCGGCACTAGAATCTCCATTAACCCTTCAGCCAGGTACTACTTATACAGTAACAATTGGATCGGGCGGACTGGGTCAATTTGGCGGAAATGCATTAGCGCCATCAACATTTAGCGGTAGTAATTCTACATTCTCAACTATTACAGCAACAGGCGGCGGCGGAGGAGCATCAGATTTGTCAAATGGTGGAGCAGCTGGCGCTTCAGGTGGTTCTGGTGGCGGTGGAGCTCGTAACTTTAATAGCGGGTCAAATGGAGGATCTGCTGCATCACCAACTCAAGGGTATCGAGGAGGACACAGTACTGCTTCTGGAGGTCCTTATGGAGGTGCAGGCGGCGGAGGTGCTGGTGGTATTGGAGGCGATACATCAGGTAGTGGTGGCGCTGGTGGTGCTGGTCTTTCAGTATCAATTTCAGGTGCATCAGTTACTTATGCAGGAGGAGGCGGAGGAACAACTTATATTCCTTCAGGTGGAACAGGTGGAGCAGGGGGTTCTGGCGGCGGCGGAGGCGGTGCTACAACTGTAACTTCCAATGGTGGAGATGGTAGCATAAATACTGGCGGCGGTGGTGGAGGAGCTGACGCACAAACTAATCAACCAGTTGCACGTGGCGGAAATGGTGGTTCAGGAATTGTTGTACTAAGTTATGCAGGATCTCAAAGAGGATTTGGCGGAACTATAACTACATCAGGCGGAAACACAATTCATACTTTTACTTCATCTAATACTTTTTATATCTCTAATCTTTCTGCTAAAGCAACTGGAGGAATTATAAATACAGATGGTACTTATTGGTATCATAAATTTAATTCATCATCAACATTTACTCCAACTCAAGCTATTACTGCAGATGTATTAGTTGTTGCTGGAGGTGGAGGCGGCGGCGGAGTAGTTGATAGCTATTGTGGTGCAGGCGGAGGAGGCGCAGGTGGTGTAATTGCTTTTGCATCTCAAAGTCTATCATCACCTATCACTGTTACAATTGGAGCTGGTGCAACTGGACAAACCGTAGTAACAGCCGCACCAAAAAATGGTTCTAATTCACAATTCGGTTCATTAACTGCTGCTGTTGGCGGCGGTGGCGGTGCAAGTACAGCACATGCATCTGTACAAGGAGCAGGTGCTGGAGGTTCTGGTGGTGGCGGAGAAGGAGATCAAGCAATTGGCTTATCTGGTGGTGCTGGAACTTCTGGTCAAGGATTTGCAGGCGGAAATGGACATACAGGTCAATACGCAGGCGGTGGCGGAGGTGCTGGTGGTGTAGGTCAAACTGCTCTTAATGGTACTACTGGAGCTGGTGGCCCAGGTACAAATTCTGTTACTAACTGGGGATCTTTATCTGGAGTTCTAACTGCAACAGGTTCTGGTGTTTCTGGATACATTGCTGGAGGCGGAGGTGGTGGTTCTCGTAATGGTGGCGCAGTAGGTGCTGGAGGTTCTGGCGGAGGTGCTGCAGGCGGAATATTTGGTGTTGGACTTACAGGAGTTGCAAATACTGGCGGTGGCGGTGGCGGTGCTGGTTCTTGGTATCCAAATTCATTCCGATTTGGTGGAAACGGCGGCTCAGGAATTGTCATTGTGAGGTATCCAGTATAATGGCTAAATTAATTAAAGTATGGGATGGAACAACTTGGCAAGAAGTTGGCCCAGCCTTGCCTAATGCCCTTACAATTGATGGAACTCAAACATTAACCAATAAGACAATTAATCTTACTAGCAATACTATTACTGGAACTACCGCTGAATTTAATACTGCATTATCTGATGCCAACTTTGCAACTTTGGCGGGAACAGAAACATTAACCAATAAGACGATATCTGGCGCATCTAATACTTTGACTAATATAGGTAATGCATCTTTAACTAATTCAAGTATTACTGTTAATGGCTCCGCCGTTTCTTTGGGCGGAAGCGTAACAATTGTTACAGGACCAGCATCAACTGCTGTATCTTCAAATGTAACTTTAGCTGCTAATAATAAATATTTTGTAGATACCACGGCTGCTAGAACTTTGACCCTTCCCGCCTCCCCTACATTAGGCGATGAAATTCAAGTATTTGACGCAACAGGAACGGCGGGAACCAACAATATAACTCTTAACTCAAATAGTGGTAAAATTAACGGTAGCGTTCAAAACGCAATATTAGACGTAAATGGTGTAGGAGCTAGTTTAATTTATACTGGCTCAACATATGGATGGAGATTAGGATAATGCCAATTAATTACTCGCTTCTTTTTGGAGATGCAGCTTCACAAACATTTCCAGCAACTGCGGCAGGAACATATACCTTATCAACTCCTTTGGCGGCGGGACTATATGAAATTACAACTGATACTTCACAATCATCATTTACATTAGGTCTTGAAACATCAACAGGATATAGATTTACAGGAACAATTAGAGGCGGTAAAGGATATATATCAATTCCAACAACTTCTACAAAAATTGTTATTCCAGCAGGAATGACATACCCAGCAAATATTAATATTAGACTTGGCTCATACACATTGTTGGCCGCTCCAACAGGAGTTTCTTTAACTCTATCTGGTGGAACAAATGGATCTATTGCATGGACAAACCCATCTGGATCAACTGATACAGTTGCATATTTTCGAAATGGATCCAGCACATCTTTAGCAACTACAACCTCTCCTTCAACTACTAATATTAATGGGGCTGTGCATGCATCCTACGGTAATGTTTTGCTAGCAAGCAAAGATGCCAACGGACTCACTGGGCTAGGAACAGAAGTTCAATCAAGCTCTACATTCAATATTGTAATTAACGGAGGAACTTCAAGTCAATATTCTTCTGGTGCAACAAACTATTTGGTTAATACATTTACTGGATCTGGAACTTTAAATGTCCTATCAACATCTACAATTACTTATGTTGTTGTTGGCGGCGGAGGTGCAGGTGGAAGCCACGGAGCTGGAGGTGGTGGAGGTCTGATTACTGGAAGCGTTAGCGTTCCAGCAGGTTCATACGCAATAACCGTTGGTTCTGCTGGTGCTGCAGTTCCAGCTGGAAGCTCAAAAGGAGGTAACGGAGGCAATTCTGTTATAGCATTTCCTTCTACTCTTACAGCAGCAGGAGGTGGCGGTGGAGGAACCTATGCTGGAGTTACTAGCACATGGGTTCCTGGTGCAAATGGTGGTTGTGGCGGAGGTGGAGGTATGAGTTATTATGATGATGGTGCAATCGGTGGTGGAACAGGATCTATTGGATATAATGGCGGAAACGGTCAATCTTTTAATTATTCCAACTGGAAAGGAGCAGGCGGAGGCGGCGGTGGAATGGGTGGTGTAGGAGAAAGTGCAACCCAAGGAGTTTCTGGCGATGGTGGAAATGGAAATGGTCAAGGCCGTCCAGGTAATGGTGGTTCAAGTATAAATAATAACATAAGAACTGGATCAAATATTGCTTACTGTGGTGGCGGTGGAGGATATTCTGGAAATCCAACATATGGAAATACAAGAACTGGTGGCGGTGGTGGAGCAGGTGGCTCAAGCACAGCAGGAACTGCAAATACTGGCGGAGGCGGCGGAGGACAAAATGCTAATGGTGGTTCAGGAATCGTAATAGTGAGGGTAACAGTATAATGGCACATTTTGCAAAGTTAAATGAAAACAACATGGTAACTGATGTTATTGTAGTAGATAATGATAAACTGATAGTTAATGGAATTGAATCAGAGCAGTCTGGCAAGGACTACATTGCTTCAATCGGCCTAGAAGGAACATGGATACAGACATCGTATAATAATCAATTTAGAAAAATGTTTGCTGGATTTGGCAGCTTTTATGATGAAGAAAAAGATGAGTTTATACTTTTACAAGAAAAAACAAAATGGCTTTCTTTAGCAAATGAGTCGCAGGTCAATGATACATCTAAGACATCAATTCTTGTAGACGGATTTCCAAGATCAGGAAATGTATACCTCTCCTATCTTCTAGGATTTGGATTTAAAGAATGCGATCAATATACTGGATATAATTTTTTTCATAACAAAAAAAGTATTACGGAAGCTGTAAATAAGTTTGATATTGTTGTTGTCCCTGTAAGAACACCAGTAGACTCTATTAAATCTACAATAATTTATTCAAATTTAGATCAATCAGACATACAATCTATTTTTAGGGTTGCAACAGATAATCTGGCATGGATGAAACTAATTCGTGATAATAAAAATAATATATGTGTGGTAGATTTTCCAACACTAACATCAGATCCTTTTACGATTATAAATAAAATTGCAAAAAAAATAATGGTGTTCCCTTCTGAATTTACAAATCAAGAAGTAATTGATAGAATGAATGAAGATAACATGTCTTATAATCTTCCAAATGATGTCACTTCAAATGGGGATATAGATTTAAGCAATCCTCTTATAGCTGAAGTCATAGAAGAGGCTACAGCAATTTATAACGAAATCATAGGTTAAAATGATTATACAAATTATAGGTCTACCTGGAAGCGGGAAGACAACTTTGGCTACCGCCCTTAAAGAACGCATAAATGCAATTCATTTAAATGCAGACTATGTTCGTGCAACAATTAATTCTGATCTAGGATTTACTATTGAAGATAGAATTGAGCATGCTCGTCGTTTAGGTGAAATGGCACGAATGCTAGATGGACAAGGACATACAGTAATTGTAGATTTCATTTGTCCTACAAGCCTAACTCGTGCAGCATTTGGCAAACCAAATGTTTTAATCTTTATGGACACATTGGCAGAGGGAAGATTTGAGGATACAAATAAGATGTTTGAGGTGCCAACCGAGTATGATTGGTCTTTCTTAAATCATAACTTAGATCCAAATGATAAGGCGTCTGTTATTATTGAAGAGTTTGATCTTCATGATTGGTCTGCCCCAACAACATTAATGCTTGGAAGATATCAACCATGGCATGAAGGGCATCACGCATTATATAAGGAGGCGGGAAAGAGAACCGATCAAGTTCTTCTTGGAGTCCGTAATACGTATAACACGAGTGAGAAGGATCCACTAACATTTGATGAGGTTAAGGGTTATATTGCCAAGGATGAATTTATGGATAGCGCATTAGTATTAAGATTGCCTAACATTACTAACATTGTATATGGCAGAGATGTTGGATATAAGATTGAGCAAGTAGATTTGGGGGCAGACATTCATGCTATATCGGCTACGCAAAAACGTAAAGAAATGGGCATTTAAAATCTGGAACATTGTAGCCAAGCCAAATAATATGGAGTGGCCTTCATGAATGTAACTAAAAAAAGATCTGCTTTAAAGGCTATTGTATGGCGCATAATTGGGACGGCAGACACATTTGCTATTTCTTGGTTTATAACAAAAGAGCCAATTACCGCTGGTGCTATTGCAAGTTTTGAGGTTTTAACCAAAACGATTCTTTACTATTTTCATGAACGCGGCTGGAATAAAATAAATTGGGGTAGGGTATAATAAATATATGTCGTATCAGTTAAAGATTATTAAAGATCATCCTATTGGCTTTTGGGCACTAGATGAATACTCTGGTACCACCGCTCTAGATTCTTCTGGATGTGGCAACAATGGAACATATACTGGCTCACCAGCATCTGACATATTACCTTTAATTTCAGGCGGGGTGTCAGGAACAAAAATAACAAATACTTCATATATAACATTACCTATAACTAAAAACTATTATGGAATTTCAACAACTGAAGGAATGGGAACAAAATATTCATCAGATAATGATTTTACAATTGAATGCTTTGTATATCCTTTAATTGCCTCATCTGCTGAAACTCCAATTATGGCAGATGATACAAATGATATAGGCTTATATATTGAAAACGGAGATGTTGTCTTTAAGGTATCTGCTACAGAATCAATTAGATATCCAATTACTTATTCTAAAAGAGTACTTCATCTAGTTGGAGTATATTCAGTATATTCAATTTCTTTATATGTAGATGGAAGGTTGGCTGCAAGTAAATCTGTTGATACCGATTTTAAATTTACAAATACAAATTTATCAATTGCCATAGGACCCACTACAACATCTGGAGATTCTTTTGTAATTGATGCCCCTGCAATTTATAGATATTCTCTTTCTACTGCATCTGTACAAAGACATTATGGAGATGGTAATTTTTCTGCTCCCGCCATTCAAGTTGTTTCACCAGATGAGGGAGTTCTTTTTTCCTGCACCGATGCTTCAATAAGATCACAATTTCAATACTCTTATCCAATAAACAAAAGTTGGTCGGAATTTCTTGATAGCAATACATACTACAATGAATCTGCAGGATATATTTCTTTTTATAAAACAGACACAGTACAATCAAAAACATTTATTCTTCAAGACTATTTTTTAATACCTAGCCAAATCCCATTTGTAAGCTCAAAAGTTGAGTGGAGAAATGATTTAAATATTACAGTTCAATCAAGCGTGGACGGAACAAATTGGCAGTACTGTGTAAATGGACAGCCTTTACCTCAATATACAAAAGATTCATTTAGCAGTGTTGGGGTTGTCCATATTAAAATAACTATGACAACTACAGATGCCAGCAAATTCTTGCCAAGACTGGCATATTTTGCAGTTAGCTTTTATACAAATAAAGATGTTTATGCCGATAATTATGGAGATATAATTTCATCTTCAACTGAGTATTATTTAGGATCTTTAAATTACCCGCTTCTATCTAGACATAATGACAACGGAATAAGAACTAAGGCCACCGCTGGTTTTAATTTGACCACTACGGGCTCTGTGAAGTCATTAGAGATGTTTTTAACGCCCTCTGACCTTACGGCTAACACTTTGCTAGACACCGTTGTAACGGGCTCATACGCGGCTTCCAGGTACTCTTGGACAAACGGCGGGACCATAACAAAGACCAATATATTAAAGATCTATGTAAACGGAGTAGACAAGACAAGCCAGACAAATATAGCAAATGTATTCTCTGCAAATCAACTCCACCATGTTGTATTAGTTCTAACATTACCTGCTTCAGGCGTATTAAAGTTTAATTATTTAAGCTCAGGGGGACCCTCATGCCTATATAACAATATTGCTATATATGCAAAGGAATTGACAGCATCCATTGTTGCCGCCCATTATGCCCTGTATGTAGGAAGACCTGCGGTCTCAGTAATAGATCCGTCAATTGTTCTGACAGAAAAAAGCATTGAGTCATATAACAACGACTGGATTGTGTTGCAAAGTATATAAATTTGTCCAAACTTGTGACAAAAAGATGGACTTATGTAGGAAGTAATGGTAAAATAAATTACTATGGATATTAACCGTATAAACACTAAAGTCCTTGAAGAAGAATCTACTCTAGGGATATATGTCTGGGAAATGCCAGATGGCAGATGGATTGGAGACGATGATGGGAACTTTCTTTCAATCACGTCCAAAAAAGGAAATAAATCCAAGGTCGATGCTTTGGTTAGAGAAGTTCGCTCATACGGTATACACGAGGGCAGGCCTAAATTTCTTTCCGCAAGAAGAAAGATTGACGACGAAGAATTTGAATATCAAAAGAAAAGACTTGATTGGGGACTAGTCCCAGACCCGCTAGACATTGGCAACTATAAAGATGAAATGAAAAAATTGAGGGGTACAAAATGAGCGTAGAATTTATTGACGATGAGAGTTCTGAAAACATAATTGATATTTCAAACACAGCAGACTGGTTCTCCTTAAAAAAAGATCAAGTAAGTAATGACCCATTTGCTGCTGGCATAGATGAGTTAAAAAAAGTTAGGGGTCTAGGATCTTCATTCAAGCGCAAAATCAGCAGAGAATTTTCTAAGTCCTTTACTGGCGTAGAAGGAACAGGAACACAACAAAATTTACTAGCACAAGCTATTACAGGCTATGCTATGTTCGACTTAGTAGAGCCAACATATAACCTTGAATACCTATCTGTAGTGTATGAAACATCAACATATAACTATGCAGCAATTAATGCAAAGGTTGCCAATATTGTTGGATTAGGATATGACTTTGTAGAAACAAAGAAAACAAATGATGCCCTTGATTCGCTTACAGACGACAAGTCCCTTGAAAGAGCACGTAGAAAAATTAGCAAGTTGCGCCAAGATATTCACTCCTGGCTAGACACTACAAATGATGAAGACACATTCACTCAAACTTTAATTAAAACCTATACAGATTTAGAAGCAACAGGAAATGGCTATATTGAAATTGGCAGAACAACTGGCGGAAACATTGGATACATTGGTCATATTCCAGCAAAGACAATGCGTGTACGCAGACTAAGAGATGGCTTTATTCAATTGCTATATGGCAAGGCAGTCTACTTCAATAACTTCGGAGATTCAGAAACAGAGAATCCGATTGCTGGTCAAGAAGATCGTCCAAATGAAATTATTCATTTAAAAAAGTATACCCCTATGAATAATTACTACGGTATCCCAGACATTATTGCGGCACAGGTAGCACTTGCTGGCAATGAATTATCGGGCAGATATAACCTAGACTATTTTGAAAACAAGGCGGTCCCAAGATATATTATTACAGTAAAGGGAGCAAAGCTTTCTCCAGAGTCAGAGCGTAAATTACTTGAATTTTTCCAGGTCGGATTAAAGGGAAAGAATCACAGGTCCCTGTATATTCCACTTCCAGGAGATACCCCCGACTCAAAAACAGAATTTAAGATGGAGCCAGTGGAAGCAAATCCACAAGAATCTTCATTTAATATTTATCGTAAATCAAATAGAGACGAAATCCTACTGGCTCACCGTGTCCCAATTAATAAAATTGGAACCCCAGAAGGCGTAAATTTGGCAGTGGCAAGAGATGCAGATAAAACATTTAAAGAGCAAGTTTGCCGTCCAGCCCAAATGATTTTAGAGAAGAAAGTAAATAAAATATTTGAGGAAAAGACAGATGCCCTATCCCTTAAATTTAATGAATTAACTTTAACTGATGAAGATACTCAGTCTAAGATTGACGAAAGATATTTAAGAATGCAGGTAATTACCCCCAATGAAGTTCGAATTAGAAAGGGCATGATTCCACTAGATGGTGGTGATCAAGTTATTGAATTAAAGGGTCCAGCAAAAGCCGAGCAGACAGCCGCGGCTGGAAATACCCGACAAAGATCTCAAGATCGCCAAGCAAATACCCCAGATATTTCTGGGGAGGGAAGAAATGCTAAAGGCGATGGCAGACAGGTTGACTAACCCCACTCAACTGTTATTTGCCTTTTTATCTATAAGTCGCTAAAATTAAGCATATGAACATTGAAAAGTCTTTATGGACTAGCCATGGCAATGACATTAATTTGTCTGTCCCTTTCACTAAAGTTAACCGTGAAAATAGAACTGTGTCTGGTTTTGCAACACTTGACAATGTAGATCAGACTGGTGACGTTGTAACTTCCGAAGCAAGCGTAAAAGCCTTTGAAAGTTTCCGTGGAAATATTCGTGAAATGCACGGATCTCTTGCGGTTGGCAAGATGGTTTCTTTTAAGCCAGAAACTTTTTATGACCCAACAACTAAAGAATTTTATAACGGCGTTTATGTAACAGCATACATTTCAAAAGGCGCACAGGATAGCTGGGAGAAAGTTCTAGACGGAACCCTTTCAGGATTTTCAATCGGCGGGAAGATCAAAGAGTCCGATAACGAAGTTAATAAAGCTACAGGTAAAACTGTAAGATTTATTAAAGACTATGAATTGATGGAGCTATCAATTGTAGACTCTCCAGCAAATGAGCTTTGTAACATTCTTTCTATCCAGAAAGTAAATGGACAATACATTGCAAAAGGTATAGCAGTAGATGTTGTAACCGAAAATATTTTTTACTGTGAAGACAGTAATTCTGTTTTTATCTCAACAGATAAGACATATGACTCACCAGTATCTGGTAAGCCAGCACAACTAATTGGTTGGGTTGAGAGTTCAGATGTTAACAAAGCAAAAGAGATTGATAAAATTCTTGATGCATACAAGCACTCAAGATTTACGTTGCCTGATACACAAAAAATTGCAAAACAGGCAAACGCAGAAGGAGGTAATGAAATGTCAGATAACACAGAAAACGTAGTTGCTGAAGACGTTGCAGTAGATGCAGCAGTTGAAGTAGCCGTTGAAGAGACAGCAGTTGTTGCAGAAGATGCAGCACCAGCTGAGGCTCCTGCAGATGCAGTAGCAGAAGACGTTCCTGCCGAGACTCTGGAAAAAGCAGCCGAAGTATCAGAAGATAAGGTTGATGAACCTGATTTTGCAAAGATGTTAGGCGATCTAAAAGGCTTTTTTTCAGAAACTTTAAACAAGGCATCTGAAGCAAATGCAGCACAAGTTACAACAATCCAAGAGACTGTTGAATCTTTCAGCAAGAGCGTAGATGCTAGAATTTCAGAGTTGGCAGAACAACACACAGTACTTTCAAGTGCTGTAAATGATATCAAGAGCACGATTGATGGTGTACAAAAGCGTGTCGATGCAGTAGAATCAGAGACTGCAATTAAGAAGTCTTCAGATCTTGGCCGATCAGAAGAAGTAACAATCAAAAAATCCAAATGGAACGGTTCTTTCCTCGGTTCCGTGAACGAAATATTTAACTAAGGTAGGTATAAATAATGAGTAATGAAACATTAGAAAAAGCAATTGCAACTGGCACAACAGCCCGCGGTACTTTTACTTCTTCTGGCAGTAGTGCAACAGGTACTGTTCACACAGCTCAAGAATCAGGTAACGGCGGATTACTAAATCCAGAACAATCAGCTCGCTTCCTTGACTATATGTTCGACGCAACCGTAATCGGAAAAGTCGCACGTACAGTTCGTATGAAGTCAGACACAGCCGAGATTGACCGTATGTCCGTTGGTGAGAAGCTTATGAAGCTTGCAACTGAAGGAGATAACGATGCTGCTAATAACGCAGTAACTTTCTCAAAGATTTCTCTAACAACAAAGAAGCTTCGCATGGACTGGGAGCTTTCAACTGAATCTCTAGAAGATAACATTGAGGGTGCAGATCTAGAAGATCATATTGCACGTTTGATGGCAACACAGGCAGGAAATGACATCGAAGATGTTATTCTTAACGGTGACACATCTCTAACAGGAGACGCTCTTTACAAGTCATTTGATGGCGTTGTAAAGAAGGCAAAGGCATCAGGTCGCGTCGTAGACGCAGCAGGTGCTGAAGTTTCTCGTGAAGTATTCAACAAGGCACTTAAGGCTATGCCACGTAAGTACAAGCAACGTCGTGGAGACCTTCGCTTCCTTGCTGGATCAAACTTGATTCAGGACTTCCTATACAAGAACAGTATTGGAACAAACCAGACAATTCCACAGGACATCGCTTCAAGCGTAATCCGTGGCGGAGTCGCACCACTAGGTGGACCTGCAGGATACGTAGCACCATTCGCGTTCGGTATTCCGATCATCGAAGTTCCGCTACTTGCAGAGGCACAGACTGGTACACATTCAGGAGCTTCAGGTTCACACGGAGATATCCACTTGTCATTCCCAAATAACGTAGTTATTGGTGTCAAGCGTGATGTAACTGTTTACCGTTTCTTCTGGCCACGTAAGGACTCAATTGAGTACACAATGTATACTCGTGTTGGCGTCCAGATTGAACAAGCAGATGCTTGGGTAGTCGTAAAGAACGTTAAGGTTGCTTCTTAATTAAGAAATAACCCCCGAAAGGCCCCTAATTAATTTTAGGGGCTTTTCATTTTAATTTAACAATGCTATAATTAAAGAACCTAACAAAGGAGAATATATGTCATTCGAGACATTGAAAGTAGCAGAACTCAGAAAAGTTGCAGAGGACTTTGCAGTTGACACTGATGGACTAAAGAATAAGGCCGATATTATTGCCGCCCTTACCGAAGAGGGAGTAACTTGGTCTGTTTACCAAAAAACTATTAAGGATATTGAGAAGGCGGAAGACGAATTTAGCGAAGACGCAGAAGAGATTCTTCCAAGATTCAATCCTGATGCTCAGCCAGAAAATACAATGCTAGTCAGAATGACTAGAGAGAATCACAGATATGATATTCTTAACTATACATTTACCAAAGAGCATCCTTTTGTTGCAATGACATCAGAAAACGCTCAAGAAATTTTTGACAAGGAGGAGGGTTTTCGCTTAGCAACTCCAAAGGAAGTTCAGGAGTACTACGCTTAACCTTTATTAAATGGAAATTCTAGTAGGTTCAAATTCACCAGTAGCACATAAAGTGTTTTGGCAAGGGCAGCTAACTGATTCAGATAGCCTTCCAGTTGTAAAATTATATGACATTACAGAAGATCCAGCAATATCTCCAGCAATTAATCCTGCTACAATACTTGCAACATTAACAGCAGTTAAGTCAGAAGTAGATGCTGGAACATATATTGTATATATTCCTTTAACCTATACAGATAGACAAAGACAATTAAAATTAAGCTGGACATATACAGTAGGCGGAGTATCTACACAAAAAGATAATAAAATATTTGTGCAGACACCATATACAGATATGACTCAAGCAATTGATTCTTTAGGGTTGGGGTCTGATTTTTCAGATCCTAATTCTAAGTCATATGCCGAATTATGCAGTGCCGAAAAGTATGCAAGAAAACTTATTGAAGCGTATACAAAGCAGCAGTTCTTTTTATATGACGATATTCAAATTGCGTACGGATCAAGCTCTGATGTTTTGCCGCTTCCGTATAAAATAACAACTTTGTATAAATTACATCAAAATGATATATTGCTTTTAGATACTATAAATTCAATAAACAACTGGAACTACGATACAATTATTTCAGAAAGCGGATTTGGAATAAGAATAAATAGAGCCACCATGCTTGATAATACTGTGTATACAGCAAACGGTATGGTTCCGCCTCCAATAAATGATAACTACAATGGGGTGTTTGCAAACGGATCAACATATAAAGTACAGGGTAAGTTTGGATGGAAAGACATTCCAGATGAAGTTGATCTTGCATGTATTGAATTAATGAAAGATTACTTTTCAAAAGATAAGCTTTGGCGCAATAAATACATAAAGTCAATACAGACATTTGACTGGAGATTTGAGTATAATTCTGGCACATATTCAGGAACTGGTAATCTCTATGCAGATCAACTACTTCTTCCATATGTTACCAATCAAATGGTTGTAATCTAATGTATGATCTTGTTGACTCAGTTATGCCGCTGCTTATGGATGTATACAAACAATTTGACCTACAGGACGCAGATACAGGATCAATAAAAAAAGAATGGCAATTTGAGAAAACCGTTGCTTGTAGCGCAAAAGGTAATATCAGTAATTCTTCTTCAAGCACTGCAGGAGATAAGCAAACCTTTTCTAATAAATATAAAAACGAAGAAACCCTACAAATTAGAACAATAGGGAAAATAACATTAAGAGAAAAAATTACTAATATAAGAGACCAAGAAGGAACCGTTATCTGGGAAGAATTAAATTTTCCTAGCAACACGCCTACAGTATTTGAAGTAATGGGAATAACCCCAATGATAGACCCGCTAGGCGGAGTATTGGCATATAACGCTACTGTCAAGAGATCGGAAAACCAGACAATTGGACAATAGCGCATTATTAGTTACAGCAGCCAGCGGATTGCAAAAAGGCATGGCTGGTACTTCAGGTAAAGTTTTAAAGGATAGTACTGTTGCTCAAATATCAGCAGCAATATATTATCAGGCGCAGGTTGTTTCTAAAATTACAACAAACAAGCAATTTCAAAAGAAATTCCAGTCTGTAATATTTAAGCAGATAGAAGAGGACTTTGGCCTATATGTAGATTCACAATCAAGAATGAATCCTAAATCCTTGCACCATATGTACGAGTGGAAAAAGACTGGGAATAAAACTTCAAGGTTATTTAAACTAAAAGTATTATCTACAGATGGACTTTCGTTTAAAATTACATCTAATTTTTTGCCTTCTAAATCTTCCGTCCCAAATGAATTTGGAAAGAGAAGACACGTATTTATTAATAAAGCGTCTGTGATGGAAGCTGGGATGCCTCTAGTAATCCGTCCTAAGTTCGCAGAGCGCTTAGTATTTGAAACTGCGACTGGAGTAGTCTATATGCCTAAAGGGGCCTCTGTGACCGTTACAAGGCCTGGAGGAGGCAAGGCTACTGGAAGGTTCAAGATAGCTTATGCACAATTCTTTACAGGTAATTTAGTAAACGTATCAATTAAAAGGTCGGGATTCCAACAGATATTTAATTCATCATTAACTAAATCAATGAAGCTACCATCAGATGTTAGAAAAGTTAAATATTCATTTAATGCTAATACATTAAATATGCATGCAGAATCAGCAATTGCTTCAGCATTTGGAGGTGCAGTATGACAGATTATAAAGCAGACATAATGATTGATCTAAGGAAATACCTTTGGAACCAATTAACGGCTAATAGTATTTTTACAGCCACTGATTATTATTCAGATAATATAGGACAAGAGATTGTTCCAATTATTCCTGTACAACAGTCCCCAGAAATGAACCAATTTTTGAGCGGGAAGAAGCACATAGTCTATGACAAGATAGGCCTATCATATGAGGACAACTGGGCAATATGCTGTGAGCAGATTCTGTTCACTATATATTCAACAGATGTTTCAGAGATCAATGAGATTAGAAACTTAATGACTGACCTATTCAGAAGAATGGATGATTCGGCTAGGGATGCCAATGCCTATTCTGGTATATCCAGCAAGTTTAAATTCTTTAGCATATTTGTTGCCGACATTTCTCCAACAGCCCCATCTGAAGAATTGTCAGGATTCCTGTCCTCAGATGTAATCCTTGAGGTTAAATACGCAAGACACCTAGGCACTACGGGCAGATTTCTTTAGTTTGCCTTTGGGCGCATTATACTCTATTATTGTACATAGAGGGAAGGGCCTAGCCAGCCAAGATTTAATGATTTACAATAATATATATATATTTTTATAAATAGGAGGAAAATAACTATGGCACAATCCGTAGGTAATGCTAAAAACATTCTAGTTGGCGCATCTCCATTGTTCTTGTCAAACATTGACATTAACGATGCAGATTATATTGCTAACGTAGAACCAGGCGCAGGTCTAGCATCTGGCGCAACAACAGTAGGAGTTCCAGCTTTTGCATCTGGAGTAACATACGTAAACACACTTAATGCTGTAAACCAAACAGCAGGACTTTTTGGATACCGCAACGTTGGTTTCACCAACAATGGTCTTCAAATTACATACAACCCAACATACGATTCAGTAACAGTAGATCAGCTGCTTGATACAGCTAAACTGTTCAAGTCTGCAATGGAAGTTATGATCGCAACAGAAATGTCAGAAGGTACTTTGGAAAACATTGTAACTGTATTTGGACAGGGTGCAGGATCACTAACAACAACAGGAACTGGCGTAACAAAGGTTGATACACTCAAGATTGAGGCAGGTGCTCTAGGAGCAGCCCCAACAGAGCGTCAATTAATTGCCGTTGGACAAGCTCCAACTGCAGGATCAACATCATCAGAGCGTATTTACTATGCACGTCGTGTTTTGTCTGTACAACAGTCACAGCACTCTCTTGCACGTACTACTCCAACCACATTCCCAGTGACTTTCCGTCTTCTACCAGATGCTAACTACTCTGGCTCAGAATACGGCAAGATTATTGACCGTGTACTAGTAGCATAATAAATTTAATTTATTAATGAAAACCCCCAGGAAACTGGGGGTTTCTCATTTGTGTAGATAATATCTATATGTTATAATAATTAAGACTAGATCCTAGGAGGATTAAATTGGCAACAACAGTATATAGCGTAGAAGAAGTAACGCTTCAAAATGGCTCAACAGTTAAGTTAAAGCCACTAAGCATTAAAGAGCTAAGAAAATTTATGCTCGTTTTACAGGCAGCAAGCGATTCAACTACAGAGGCAGAAACTCTTAACGTATTAATTGACGCAGTTGCAGTAGCACTTGAAAAACAACTACCAGAATTGGTAGCAGATAGAGATGCACTAGAAGATGCACTTGACGTCCCCACAATTAATCGCATACTTGAGGTATGTGGTGGGATTAAGATGGACGACCCAAACCTTCTAGCGGCAGCGGTTCTGGCTGGTCAGAACTAGATTTAGCCGCATTAGAGGGTGAAGTATTTCTTCTGGGTCACTGGAAGAATTACGAAGAACTAGAAGAAAGTCTTTCAATGCCAGAACTTATTCAAACATTGAAATCATTTAAGAAGCAAAAGTCGGAAGACAGAAAATTTGCGGCAAGTCTTAAAGGAATCGATATAGATATAGATGAGGAAGACGAAGCACCACAAGGAAAAACTTTTGAAGATATACAAAGAAGAGCTCTTGGTATAAAAGCTTCAGGTGATGATATAGTTTCTTTGCAAGGAAGCATAGCAGCACAAGCAGGGTTTGGAATTGGAGCAGGTCTAGGCTATACAGAGGAGTAATATAAAAGTAAATGGCTGATGAAAATATTGTAACTAATATAGTTGCTAATGCAGATTTCTCAGGTCTTATTGCAGATGTCAATAAGGTTGCAGCCTCTCTCTCAAAACTCCAAGCACAAATAATTCAATCGGATGCAAGACTTGCAAGTCAAGTTGCTACGATGAACAGATCTTTTGGCGAAAACCTAAGAAGAACTGGACAATTTTCATCACACTTTGTTACACTAACGTCTGATGTTGAAAAGTTTGGTACTAACTTAGACAGAGGCCAGATGAAGCTGAAGCAATACTTTCAGACATTCCAGACTCATACAAAAACGCAAGGTGGATTAATAAGAGACCTTGCTAAGCAGCAAGTTGCTTTGCAAAATGCAATCATACAGCCCATGGGCAAAAATGCCCAGGGGCTTATGCAATATAGCGTACATATTCCGCAAGGGCTAGACGCTGTAAAAAATAAAACTGCTATAGCCAGACAAGAACTTCAAATAATGAATAAGGTTGTTCAGGATGGTGGAGTTCAGCTTATCAACTGGGGTAAGAATACTCAGTGGGCAGGTCGTCAGTTAACAGTAGGACTTACAGTACCACTAGCAGCATTTGGTAAAGCAGCAGCAGATGCATTTAGAATGGCAGACGCTGAATTAGTAAGACTTACAAAGGTATACGGTGGAGTTGCTGCAACATCAGCGGCAGAACTTGGAAAAATAAGAACTGAAGTTACTCAAACAGCAAGAGAAATATCAAAGGCCTATGGAGTTTCATTTAAAGATACCATTACTCTTGCAGCAGACATTGCCGCAACGGGTAAGCAAGGAAATGAGCTTTTAGAATCAGTTAAGGAAACAAGTAGACTTGCAGTACTTGGTGAAGTAGATAGACAAGAAGCGATGAAGGCCACCCTGGCAATTCAAACAACATTTAAACAAAATACTGATCAGCTTTCTGAATCTATTAACTTTCTCAACTCTGTTGAAAACCAGACATCAACAAGCCTTGCAGATTTAATTGAAGCCATTCCAAAGGCAGGTCCAGTTATTCAAGGAATGGGCGGAAGCGTAAAAGATTTAGCTCTTTATATGACAGCAATGAAAGAAGGTGGAATTAATGCTGCAGAAGGAGCAAACGCTCTTAAGTCAGCACTTGCATCATTGATTAATCCTACAAAAGTAGCAAAAGAAAAATTTTCTGACATGGGAATTGATCTAGGTGGAATTGTAGCAAACAACGCTGGTAATTTAACGGCAACAATTTTAGAACTACAAAAAGCATTAGACAGCCTAGACCCACTACAAAAACAACAGGCAATAGAGCAGCTATTTGGGAAGTTCCAGTTTGCTAGACTTAATGCTTTATTTGCAAACCTAGGAAAACAAGGAAGCCAAACTCTTCAGGTTATGGATTTAATGAAGACAAGCTCACAAGAGCTAGCAGGTGTGGCTGGCCGAGAATTATCAATGGTTACAGAATCGGCGTCTGGTAAATATAGAAGAGCGCTAGAAGGACTTAAGGCAGATCTTGCTGGTATGGGAGAAGAGTTTTTAAAGATACAAACATTCTTTATAAATGTTACTGACGGAATTATTAAGTTTGTAGGAAAGCTTCCTCAGCCAGTTAAAACAGTATTAACATTTGTTACGGGACTCACAGCACTCATTGGACCAGTAATCATGTTAACTGGTGTGCTTGCAAACTTCTTTGGTTATATTATAAAAGGCGTATCACACTTTAGAGCTTTATTTAAAGGCGGAGAAGGCTGGAAAATGCTTACGCCAGAAATTATGGCGGCACAAAAAGCTGGTTCATTAGTTGAGGCAACATTCTATAGTGATGCTAAAGCAGCTACAGTATTAAAGACAGCAATTGCAGGTCTTGTAACAGAGTTTGAATTACTTCAGAATAAAGCAATGACAGGTGCAGTATCAGTAGCACCAGCAATGTCTACAATGGCAGGAAATCTTGTTAAGGGTAGCAATGGAAGAGTTGTTAATCCAAACCATCCTCTAATTAGTCCTGAAGATACACGATCAATGTCTCACTTAAATCCAGTTGCGGGAATGACGAGCGATCAAAAAGCAGCACAAACAATTTTTGGAGTAGTACCTGGAGCACCAAAGGTTAATCAAAAGATTGGAAATAATCCTCAGATGTATATGTCTGGAGACCTTCCAAAGATTCCAGGCCTGACATCAATAGGCGGAGCATCAACAGGTATTGTTGCGGCAGAGGCAGCAAAGTGGCATGCAATGACGGGTGCACTTGCAATGCAATCACAGGCAGAAATTACATTACTTAAAAAAGAGGTTGCCGCTACTGGGTTAATAACATCAGGATTATCTGATTCATATCAAGCATTGCTTCCAACAATGACTAAGCTTACTGCAAATGCTGCAGTTGAATCCGCTGCAATTGTTGCACAGCTACAAGCAGGCAAAATAACAGTAGATCAAGCAAGAATTAAAATTATTCAATTAAATGCACAGGTAGAATCTATGATTGCACAAGCATCAGTAGATATTGCTGGGCAACAAGGAAGATCAATTAGCTTAACAAACGTTCCACTATTAAATCAGCCAGTTGTAAATAACGCTGGAAAGTCTAATATGAAAGAACTTCTTCGTCCAGGAAGAACCAGAAGCCTTCTTAATAAGATTGCACAAGGCTTAGGGGTAAAGACATTCGGTGCTGGTTATAGCACAGAAACAACAATTCCAAAAAGATTTGCAATGGGAGGGTATGCACAAGGAACAGATACCGTTCCAGCAATGTTAACCCCTGGAGAATTTGTTATAAATGCAAAAGCAACTAGAGAAAACCTTCCATTACTTCAAGCGATAAATGGTGGCCAGCAGGCAACTGGAGAAGGAATGGCTATAGGCGGACTGGCAGCAGCATTTTTACAAAGATCTTCATTGATTGGCGGAGTAAGAAAAGCTGGAACTAGATCTGTTAGAAATTTAATAGGTGGCAGTGCAGATAGAATGCCTTATGAGCAAATGAGATCTGTATCATCAGGTAGAGGTGGATTTTGGACTAAAAGTCCATTGCTTGCAGAAGGTGCTCCAGGACCAGATCAGGTTGTAGGTCATCTTTATGGTACACAGTTTACAAGAAAATTTGGTTCAGGCACAGGCGGTTCATCACCAAGATTAACTCAAGCGGAATTAGGTAAACAAGGACTTTCTGTAAATTCTTCAGGAGCATTGTTTGACGTTCTACCAAATAACATAATGACATTTGGAAGATCATTTAATACTCAACTAAATAGCGGAACAGCGACTGCAGCAAGCTGGTTTAATAGCAAACCAAAGCCAGAACATTTGACAGGTCTTACAGACTTTTTGTTATCAAGAGGTGTTCCTAAGTCTAACATCACAGCAATACGTTCTAGAGTTATGTCTAACATTAATTCAAAAATGTCTAGGATACCTGGGAAAATTAATGAAAGACAATTTGGTGGTTTAGTAACAAATGCAATGAGACAAGAGCTAGAGCTTATTTCAAAATATGGAGCTCCTTCAGACTATAGGCCATCTAATACAAATACTTATAAGAACAGAAGAAATGCTGGAGGAATGATTTATCGAAGCCGTGGCGGCATGGTTCCAGGATACGCAAGTGGCGGAATGGTTATGGGGTACTCAAAAGGTGGAGTAGTTCCAGCAATGCAATATTTTCAAGAAGGATCAGATGGTCCAGTAGGATTTAGGGCAGGAGTTCAATCGCAAACATCAAAGGGATACTTTGGCAAAGGTTTAATGAGCAGACCTGAAGGTGGCGGCCTAGGTATGGGTGGACAGATGGGCATCATGATGGGCGGATCAATGCTTGGACAGACGATTGGCGGCGGGACAGGAAACGCAATTACAGCAGCAGCAAATATTCTGCCATGGCTACCATTCCAAAAAATATTACCATTAATTAAAAATGCAGACAAGAGTGTTAGTATGTTGACACACGGACTAACACTTGCTGGAAAAGCGGGAGGCTTGCTACTAAGAATGCTTCCTGGAGCGGCAGCAATAGGAGCAGTATATGCTCTATATAAAGGATACCAAGCTTGGCAAAAAGGAATTGCAGATACACGTAGAGAACATATTATGCTTAATGGCATTACCGAAAAGGGTGCTAAAGAAGCTGGAATAAGTTATAAGAATGTTGGAAACTCTATTAAAGATGTTAGAGAGCAATTAAAGCTCCAGAAAGAAGCAGGACTATCTGCATATGATGCCATGACTCCTTCAGGAGTACAAGGCTTAACATTAACAATTACTCAATTAAAGGAATTAAAAAAGACCGCAAAAGAAACAATGCCAGAACTAGTTGGAACATTCAATAGTATTGATTCCTCTAAAGTTACTGATCTTGCAGTTAATTTAAAGGCACAATTTGTTTCTGCTGGAATGAGTGCACAAGATGCAACAAATAAAATTTATGCAATCATAGAGGCCTCAAATAAAATTGGTCAAGGATTTGGTGCTATTGCATCATCAGGATTTAAAGCAATTACAGATAGAGGATCTGCTGCAACATCAATAGTTAATTCTCTACTTATTGCCCTTAAAGAAATTGATACTATAGACCCTAAAGCATTTGCTTCAAATATAGATACAGTAATATCAAGTCTTGATTCTGCTGCCACCGCCCTAGTAGGAACAAAAGATGCACAGGGCAAAACAATAACACAAGCAGATGCACTTATTACTCAATTTGAAAAATTAAAGTCTTTAGGCGCAGACAGAGAAAAGCTTGGAGCAAAAGCACTAGAACATTTAAAGAAAGAAAGACCAGAGCTTGCAGCTATACTTAAGAGCTCAGATACAATTGCTGGAGTATATGCTAAGTGGCGTGTTGTTCTTGCTGGAGTTAATATTGATTTAAGAAATATAACATCAGAGCAAGCAATGGGTATTGCGGCATATGAAACAGCATTAAGTATGGCAGCAGCATCAGCAACAAGCAATACAAATACCGCAGGCGCCCTGGGTGCTGCAAATAAAGCTACTGACGAATTAACAACAAGTATTCAAAAGGGCAAAGATGCTATAAAAGCTGCTGAAAAAGCAGAAGCTGGTTTTTCAAAAGCCAAGATTAAAGCAATTCAAGATGAAATTAAAGCAATTAGAGATCGTGCTGATGCAAAAAAGAAAGCAATGGCCGATTCTGTAAACGCAGAAAACACAGAATTAGAATTACAAAAGTTGCAACTAGAAGCTCAATCAGCTATTGCACGTGGAGATAAGGATGCACTTGCAACAATAAATCTTTCCATAGAGCAATTAACTAAAGAGGCTCAGCTAAAGAAAGCATCAGATAAAATTGATGCAAATGCTAAAAAAGAAGAGGCGGCCCAACAAAAGCTTCTTGATGATGATCAAGCAAGAAAAGATAAACAGCAAGACACTATTAATAATTATAGTAAGTCGGGACAAACCTTTGCAGAGCAGTTGGCAGAAATCAATGCTATTAAAACAGCTTTAACCCAACTAGCAATTGATCAGGCTGAAAACAATTTATTAAAAGACCCTGCTAAAAAAGCAGAGGGACAAAAATCTTTAGATGGACAGCTTCAGACTATATTGGCGGGACTTGAAAAATCATCAGATCTGGTTCAAAAAGCATTTCCAGGGTATGTAAACTCAGAAACAAATAAAGCAATACCTACAAGCACAAGAATTTACGGTCTTCCAGGCGGGCCTGGGACTAGTATGTCAACTGGAGCAGGTGGAGAATTCCAGAAGCTTGTTAGAGAAATAACAGTTGGCGCTAAGGCAAACTTTGACAAACTAGGTAAAGATATTACAGGTGGAGCAAGCCTTAGAATGGTAGTAGAAGCAATGGGTGGAAATGTTGATAAGAGCATTAAGCTAAAAACAGAAGATGTAGTTGCTCTAATAAAAGCAAATCAAGGCCCCAGCAGTGGAGATTTAAAGAACATGCTAAAGGAAGATGGAAGCCTTAAGGAATCAGTAAGAAAATCTATTATTATTGAAAAGCAGCTAAATCGTGGAGATAAGTTTACATACAATGAAAAAGTATACAACGTATCAGATGGATGGAACTCAAACGTTGGGCCCAGAGCAGTTCTAGGAAAATCCCTAGGAGGACCAGTAGTTGCTGGACAAACATATGCTATAAATGATAGAATTAATGCATTAGGAGTACAAGAAGAAGGCTTTATTCCGTTTACTCCAAAAGTTAGTGGTTTTATACGTCCTAATGCAGATACCATGCCCAAGTATAATGTTGCCAGCGGACAGGTAACTGGAATGCGTGGTGGAATGAACAGCTCTTCTAGCAATAATAACTACTCTATTAATATTGAATTAAACGGAACTAACGTTACCGCCGATGATGTTGTAAGAAGATTTAAGCAAGAGCTTGCATTAGTTAATGCAAAAGAAGGAAGACGGAAGAACGTAGGAGGAGCAATATAATGGCCGCAATGACATTACCAAGAGGTTCAATTTTTAGCATAGAGGCTAAAGATCTTCTTGCCTCCCCTCCTGGAACTACAAAGGTATGGAATAAAATTACAGAACACAACAGATCTGAATTTAGCATGAATGTTGAAAGAATTGAAAAGGTTGTCAGAACTTCAAACGGAACCCTAAGAAAAAATTTTATAGATGATAAAATGAAGTTTTCAACATCATGGGATATGCTTCCTTCATATAGAAGCTTAACAGTAGATGGAGCGTGGGGAGCGGAAGACATAAGATCTTTTTATTTGGGAGAAGAAGGCCAGACCAGTTTTAGAATTAGACTTAATATAGCTAAAGATGGTGTATCTCAAGAATCATCAGGATATGAAGAGTATAATGTTGTCTTTACTGATTGCAGTTTTGCAATAGCCAAGCGTGGTTTACAGCCACATTGGAATGTCTCCTTGAGCATGGATGAAGTATAATGCCAGTATATGCAAGCGGATCAGCAAAAACTGCTCTTGAACAAAACACATCAATAAATTTAAATATCGGTTGCACATTTGAATACAATATGAATAGCATGGTTGACAATATTGTTGTTACAGGTGCCGACATAACGGCAGCAGATGGCAGCAAGCCATTTAAAAAGCTTTTCCCTATAGATTCCGTAATCAAGCCAGCAAGACCTTTAGGAGCGGGAGTCAAGTATGGAATATCAGGAGATGTATCGGCGGGAACATACAGAGATCCAAGATCAAGCATATACTCAATCAACTATAGAACATACTACCCAGGCTCAGATACATATTACAAGTATTGGATGTCTGCAAAAGGCGTTGGGGCAGATATAACAATTACTTATCCAAAAACAATTTTAACTAATAAGATTATAGCAAGATTTGAGATATCCCATTCTACCCCCACAACATGGAACATCTATGCAAATGGCTCATCTATTGCAAATGGAACAAACACACAAATAAAACCATTTGCATCGGGTCAATATGATGCTGGAACATTGACCCTTTATTACAATGGAACAGCGTGGGTTACAACAGAGCCAGCAGAATTAGGTAGTCCAGTAAGCATAACATCATTACGGCTAACAACTGGGGCTGTCTCTGGTTACTATATTGGCGTAATTGAATTGTCTCCAAGATTAGTTGTAGATGCCAGCCCATACATTACAGATATTTCAATTTCAAAAGAATCTTCTACAAGCTCAGAGGACATCCTTCCTATTGGAAAAGTTTCCGCAAATTCTTTATCAATTAATTTGGCATCTTACGAGACCACAAGAAAGATTATATCTTTTGATAAAACCTTTACATTTGATTCTTCAAAGATTTATTTATATAAAAATATAGAAGTTAAGCCATACTTTAAAATGTACGGAGCCTTCGGAACATTAACAGATTCTGGCGGGGTCTATGAAAAAATTAATCAGGGTACGTTCTACATAGATAATTGGTCAACATCAGAATATGGAGACATATCAATTACAGCATTAGATGGCGCAAAGACATTGCAAGAAATCATAGCGCCAAGTATTATATGCGAAGGGTATTCGGCAATTGCTATATTAAGAAGATTGCTTGACTCAGTTGGATTTACTAATTATAATTTTAATTCAGCTTCTACTGAAACGTCTGTATTTTCACCAAGATTCTGGTGGACAGATGATTCTAAAACGGTATGGAATGCTATACAGGAATTGTGTAGAGACTCACAAATGACTGCGGTGTTTGATGAAAATAATGTACTTCAATTTTATACAAGAGACTATATGTTTAATTCATCAAAAGCGACAGACTGGACATTTAGATACTCAGCAAGCGGATCTAATCTTTCAAATATTGTATCTTTATCAAAAAATGATTTAGCTTCTGCTAACCAAGTAAAGGTCCTATGGACCAGCGTAACTACATCAGAGTATACTGGAAATGCACAGCCCCTATGGAAGTCTGGCGTATCTTCAATGGCAGCACTTTCACTTGACACCGACCTGCCTTCAAATATAACCACGGGGGGATACATTACGCTTTCTGCAATCACAGTAAATGCCTATCAAGAAAATACTCAGCTTATTGATTCTTATAGCGGGTACCTAGTAATTGATTCAGAAATTATAGAGTATGATGCAATTGGATATGAATATTTAAATGCAGATAATACAAAAACTCAAGTTTGGATTACAAGCGAATCAGATACTTTAAAATATTTAGGTTCAGGAGTTGTTGGATCGGGTAACTACAAGCCTAATGGTAGATATAGGATTAAGGCCAGGGGTGCATTTAATACAACAGCTGTAAATCATTATGCTGCAGCATCTACAATATTAAATTCATGGAGCGGATACAATGTTAGGTGGATAGGCTAATGGTATATCCATATAATTTAGTAGACGGTGGTGGAGGAATAGGAACCTATTCTGTACCCGCAGACTATACTATTCCATGGATAAGCGTAGAGACCACCTCATTAACCGCTATAAAAATTATTATTAAGCACCCAACTGCAGCCCCAGGAAGTTTTGGTGGTGCAATAACAAGTTATACATTTAATGATCCAGATTTTGTTTTTCCTGTATCGGGTGATACAGTTGTTGTATCTACAGATAGAACTACTATAACAAAAAGTGGGCTAATCCCAGGAACCCTTTATAGCATAAGAGTACGTGCACATAGTGGAGCATCTCAGTCTGGAACATATGGCCCATACATTACAGATACATTTAAAATGCCAGCTTCTAGCACAGCAACTGGAATTGGATCAACTGCAACAACAGTGTTAGTTCCACCAGGATCAACCGCTGATGAGCCAGGCGCAACATCAACATCTAAAGTAAATACAGGTAACTCAACCCTAGGTGAAGAGCAAGGAGAAAGCTCAACAACACAAGTGGCAACGGGGTCTTCGTATGCTACAAGCGGTAATCGATCAGTAGCAAAATCTTTATTTAAGGTAAATAATACTAATCCAGACCCAGCAGAGTATTCAATTGCTACAAAAAATACTGGAATTTCAACTTCATACACTCATTATTCATTTGGCACCGCAATGTTTTTTCAAAGCAAAGTTTCAGGTGTTGACGCAGCAGGCGGAATAGGATTTTTTACAGACGCTTTAGGAACATCAGGATACTATGTTTTAATGCAAACAACATCTAATCTTTCAAAAAATTCAGACCAAGAAGTTAAAATCTTAAAAGTTGTAAATAAAAAAGTAGTTAAACTAAATGATAGCCAGGAAAACAACCCTTTAAAAACTCTAACTGGAATAATTGGTGCAACTAGTTATAAGGTTGATATAAAGGTTAAGATAGCTTCAGGTGTTAGGGTAATTGATGTATACATAAATAATTTTAAAATAAGCGCAATTGATACGGATTCAACAACAAGTACAGACCCCGTTGACAAGGTTTTGCCAGTTACGCCTCACATATCTTTGTGCGCCACAAAAGGCGAAGCAAATTATGACTACGTATATGCAATGCCGCTAGAAGAGACGCAATATAATTTAGGGATTATGCAAAATGTATATAACGGACAATTTAATGATACAATTTTAAATTTCTTGTACGGAGATAAAGTTTTAAGTAATTTTAATAAAACAACTTTAAAAAATGGATACCTTGAGGAATTTGGAACAGTTGCTCGTGAGTTAAGAAAAGTAAGCATTAAGTATGAATCTCGCCCAGGATATCCGCTATACCCAAGCCTTGGCATAAATAAGTTTGTTAATGTTTTAGGTTCAAGATTAACATCATTTGGTGCCGAGATATATTTAATTAATAATGCTGGGACCTATGTGCCGCTAGACGATTCCTCAATACACTCATTTAGTGTTATTGGAAATTATCTAGTAACTTCAGGGCAGCATGAATATAAAGATAGCACTATAAATGAATATACCAGCCCAGAGCCAGTAGTTTTTGAATCGAAATGGATACAAAAAGAATCTGACGCAAAATCTATATCCACCTGGATTAAAGATTTATGGTCTAAACAGCAGTCGGTGGTATCTATGCAGGTATTTGCAAACCCACTAATTTCCGTTGGGGATATTGTAACAGTAAACTATCCTTCAAATAACTTAGACGGAACTAAGAAGTTTGTAGTTATGAATGTATCAAATTCATTTAATCAAGGATTGGAGACTTCCATTACGGCTAGGACTCTTTAGTCAAGAAATGGTATAATAAAAAAATGGCATCAGAAAAACCATCAACAACAAGCGTAGCGGCAGACGCCCCTATTGCATTGTATTCGAATTCTCCAGAAGTTACAGACCTAGGACCAAATTACAGAAGGTTAATTCCTGGCAATACTATTGGGGCAAGATATTTAGGATCTTCAGATATAGGCTATGGAGAAATTGATGCAGGCGCTTCTAAGGGAGAGGATGGAGCCGCTGAAGAAGCGGCAGCAGAAGCAGTTGCATCTGTAAAATATCCATCAGCCCCATCATTATCTGATATTCAAGTTGTATCTAAAAATGTTGTTTATGATGCCGCTGGAAACCCATCAGTAGAAATAGTTTTTAAAGTTAAGAATTCAAGTGGACAAGAGTTAAAAGGAATAAATACAAGAGTGGAGCTTAAATGATAACAAAATTTGGTAAAAGGTTTTTAACTAGTCATATGGCTGGCATAGTAGATTTTGCAACAAAAGACTTAGCTCTTGGAATAGGAAGCATATCTCCTAACTCAGAAGGCAATGATACAAAATTAAATTTTGAATTCTACAGGCTTCCAGCCACATTAAGCAGCGTAGACATTAGATCTGCAAATATAACATCGGCGGCAGGCAATGGAACAACTATTACGTATACCGCTGATAACAACTTTAGCGTGGGGCAAACAATAAAAATATCTGGCATCTCGCCATCACAATATAATTTATCAAGTGCTACAGTAGCCTCTTCAACAAGCACACAATTTACTGTAACAAATGCATCTACAGGCTCATACACATCTGGTGGATATGCCTCATCATATTCTGTTGTATATAAGGCAACAATTCCTCAAGATGTTTCAGGAGTAATATCTGAAATTGGACTGTACCCTGGATTTAGAAAATCAATTAATAACTATGATAGTAAGTTTATCACATCATTTGAAGATAGCTTATCATGGACAGATGGATCATATAATCCAGTGGCTTTTTATAAGACCGACTCTTTTCTTCCAAAAATAGGAGATAGCATGATTGCTATTACTGCAGCAACCAGCACGGCAAAAGAGTATAAAAATTCAAATAACATCTACGACATATCTGGCTATAGCGTTAATGATAGCCTTGCAATTGCATATAAAAAAGCAGACGCAAATACATTTAAAATAAGAATTAAATTTTATAGCTCAGATACATCATATTGCTGGATTGATTTTACCCCTGAAGGAGGAACGGGAGATAAGGTTCAGTCATTAACATTAAATAATCTTTTTTCTAATGTAAGCGCAACTCCTCCAGATTTAACATCTATTATCAAAATTGGCGTAGAGGTAACAGCAACATCGGGGGGAGCAACAACTGTTTATTTTGATGGTATAAGAATAAACGATGAAGACACATTTGATCCGTACTTTGGCCTTATAAGCAGATCCGTTTTAACTGGAGGAGATATACTTACAAAGCCTTCAGGAAGACAAGTAGATATAGAATATAAGCTAGCGCTGGAGTTTTAAATGGCAGATACACCCAACGACTTAGCCATAGTCCCGCAAACAAGTACCGACAAAAACTATTTTAGTGTTAAAGTAGTTGGATTAAAAATTGATCAGTCATACTCATTTCAATTTCAATGGATACTTGACGATGGAACATTAAGTGATTGGTCTCCAGGTTATCAAATAGCAACTCCTACGGAAGTTGTTCCCACGGCTCCTTCTGTTGTAGTGCCAGCAACCTCTACAGGCAGTATTCCAGTAACACTTTCTACATTTCCAACAAATGCTAAACGTGTAGATATTTATGTTATTGGTGGAGAATTTGGAGCAGGTAAGGTTGCAGATTATTTTTTATCAGCAGGAACAAAAAATATAGCCGTAGCTGGAGGCGTATATCAAGTTTCCTTAATAACAGTAACTCCAAGTAATATAAATGGTAATCCTACAAATACATTTACAATTACTGTAGCCACAGCTGGAGAAGTAATACAGGCTCCAACTAATCCAAACGGCTTTTCAATAGACAGGGTACTTTCTGGAATTCAAGTTAACTGGGCAGGGACATATGCCAATGGAACTTTTACTGGATTTGAAGCAATTAAAATATATGTTGGAAACTCTGCTTCCTTTACAAATGGAACTTATCGTGAAGCTGGTGTAATGACTGGCAATAATGTTAAAAATACAATTACAATACCAGTAGATGGAACATACTTAAGATATGATTTACCAGTATATGTGCATGCAGCGGCAATTAATAAAAGCGGTACGCTGGGAACAGTACAGGTAAATGTTGCTAATAGCAGCTTGGGTGCAAGATCAGCAATTGGTAGCGATTTGGCAGATTTAATTATAACAAATACTAAACTAGTTGATGATGCAGTCTCTGCTGCTAAAATTTTGACAGGTGCAATAACAACAACTAAAATTGCAGATGATGCAATAACATCTCCAAAAATTATTGCTAATGCAATTACTGCAGATAAAATAACCACTGGTGCAATTATTGCCGATAAGATTGCAACAAATGCTATAACCGCTGGTAAGATACTTGCGGGAACAATTGATGTTTCAAAATTATCTGCTGGAACAATATCAGTAAATAATTTAGAAGCTGGAAATATAAACGCTACTTCTTTTATTCGTGCAGGAAGTGGAAACACTGGTGCAAGAGTAGAAATATCTAGCGCAGCTATTTCTGGCGGCCCAGCAGCAGGTTTTTATATTTATAATTCAGCAGGAACCGCAATATTAAGTGCTCCATTATCTGGAGGACTATCTATTGTTGGAGGTGGTTCATTTACTGGAGATATATCTGGAGCAAGTGGAACCTTTGCTGGAAATTTATCTGCAAGCAATGGTTTATTTAGCGTATCAAATGGAATATTGACAGCTTTATCAGGAACAATTGGCGGATGGAAAATAAACTCTACTCAATTAAGAAGTAACGGCGCTAACCAAATTTCTTTAAATCAGGGAACGCCTAAGATTGCATTAATCACGGGGGCAACTTTAAATGGCGCAACTGGTTTATATGAAGGCGGAACAGAGGTAATTACAATTGATCCAGTTAGTGGAATTGTTGGTCCAACCGTGACAGTTGCTGGTAACTCAGGACCTGGATTTTCATTAAGTCCAAATGGAACTGCCGTCATTAGAGGAACAATTTATGCAAGTGCTGGAATATTTAGTGGAAATGTAACTGGAGCAACAATTACCACTTCAAGACTTACATCACCACAAGGTACATTTTCAATAGATACATATTCTTCATATGATCAAATAAGATGGTCGGTAGGTGGTGCAGTGTCTACGCTAGGTTATACTGGTAGCGGAATGAATTGGGACGGTCCAGGGAACAATGGCTTTCAAATGACAACCGCTGGCAATACAGTTATTAATAGTTGGGGTAATAGAATTTCACTAAGTGCTGGAACTCAACAGAGTGTAACTTATGTTTCAGGGGGTGCGGTAGGACAAAACACTTTTATTGTAAATAGTGTTGCTTCATTATCTGTTGGCAAGTATTTAGTTTCTGGTGCAGGCCAAGTCGGCAGCCCGTACCTTGGCGCACCTAATATAATTACTGCAATTAATGCAGGAACAAATCAAATTACCATGACTGATAATTTTACGTCCCAGGCTTCGGGAGTTTATGTATTTAAAGGACCAACAACAAAAGATTCAGGTGGACTTGCTAATTTATATTCTTCAAATTCACCATTTTCATTAGGGCTAAGAAATAGTGTTGCAATGTCTTCAGCAGATGCAACATCTTATGGAATTTCAAATGGCGCTACAGTAAACCAAAATTATTATGCATTTTATAATGGAGACGTAGTATTTTCATATTAGGTAGGAGGCTAAATTGTTAATAAATGTTTCTGGTACGTGGAGAGAGATTACTTCAGCATTTATAAATGTAAGTGGTATTTGGCAAAGTATATCTAATGCGTTTATAAATGTATCAGGACTTTGGAGAAGTATTTTTACAGCTCAAGTATTGGAGCCTCAATTTAAAGTTGCTATATCTCAATCTACAAATGGTACTACATATTTAACTACTCTAACTGGAACAAATTATTATTGGTCTCCTGGACCCCCGTCTTTAACATATAGATTTCAATGGTGGAACGGAGTATCTTGGTCTGATATTTCTACAGGCAATGCAATTAATCCATCATATGGTAGCTCAACAAGTTATACTCAACTATTACAATCAACGGGCCCATCAGTTTATGTACAACCAAATCAAGTTAATAGATTTAGATTTAAAGTAGACGCTACATATGGGGTGCAATCAGCAAGTTCAGAATCTTTAGAAACTACAATACAGGGTCCAACAAGTGTTACCTTAACTGCAGGAACTGCAACCCAAACATCCGTTGATTTATCATGGACGCCATCAACAGGGGCAAATAGATATATGGTATATTACAGTACAAATAACTCTGTATTTACTTTATTTGGCGGAGCCCCATCAACTTTAGCTACAGTAACAGGGCTAGTACCTGGCACCCTTTATTATTTTAAAGTTATTCCAATTACTGGATCTACAAATGATACAGGTTATTATGGAAGTTACTCTAATACAGTAAATCAAACTACAAGTGCAGGCTCCGCACTTACCCCCACCTTTGGGGCTAACACTTCTACAGCTGGTGGATTTACTGGTTCAGTAACAAACTATAATAGCAGCTGGCCTACCTGGAATATTTCAACATCTGTAGGAAGTGTTTCCTGGGGAACTATAAATGGTAGTACTTATCCATTTACAGTAAGCGGCCTAGGTTCTGGCGCTTCTGCAACAGTGACCGTTACGACGAGTAGGACAGGCTATACCAGTGGGTCTAATACTACAACTGGAACTGCCTCAGCGCCACCACAATATACTGTAACATGGAGCGCAAATTTAAGTGGAGCAACAGTATCACCAGCTTCAAACTCAGGACCTAGTGGAACTACGGTGACGTCCCCAACACCAACAGCTCCAAGTGGCTACACTTTCTTATACTGGAGAGATGGAACAACTGTATTTAATTACGCAAATCAAATAAATCCAGGTGGTCCGTGGACGATTACTTACACTACAACTTTTTATGCATGGTGGTCCCTTAATCCAGTAATACCTTCAGGCGGAACAGTTTCAATAGCTACAAATACTGGAAACTACAACGTTGGAAGCATCATAACTTACTCAACGACAGGGTGGGCTAATACACCAACAAGCTACAGCTTAAGACTTTATAACGGAACTAACCCTGTATTAACTAGTGATCCTCTTAGGGCTTCAACGTCTAGCGCCTCTGGCACATACACAATTGTAGCAGGTGACGTTCCAAATTACTTTAAGGCATTTGCTACCGCAAGCAACTCTGCAGGAACTTCTACCGAGGCAAGCTCTACGCAGGTTGGTCCCGCTGTCGCCACATTTGTAGCACCAACTTGCGTAGCACCTTCATTACAATTTTTAAGAACTTCTGGTTCATCAAGACTAGATTGGTATTGTGATTACCCAACACCTTCTGGCAACTATTCATCTATCACGGGAATGGATTTTGAAATTAGAACAACAGCTGGCGGTGGAACTTTGCTAGCAAGTGGAACAAGAGCATATCCAGGGTCTGGAACCTATCCTTATTCTGCGGCTGGAACCATATGGGCGTTTAGAATGGGTACAGCAAATGGAGATATATCGTACAGCTCATCTGCAAGATATGGACGAGCTAGAGTTATAATGCTGGGCTCAAATGGCTCAACATATTATGGAACTTGGTCAGGGTGGATATAGTATGAATGTGGAGAATAAAGATAAAGAATACGCAATACAACAAAGAATTAAATCTTTAGGCGGGAAAAAACAATTAATTCTAGACGGCACACCAATGGATTCTCATACACAAGAAGATATAGATAATCAAATTCAAGCCTTGACTAATATGCTTGAAATGCTATAATATGAAAGGAGGACAAAATGACATCAATACTAACAAATGAAGAAAAAGTTACAATTGTTACTCAGCATATTAAGAATGTAGATTATGCGATATACAATCTTGAGCTTTCAATGGTTGAAGAAAATTCAGTAGCATCAACAGATGCTGCAAAGATTACTTCTCTTACTGCACAATTAAATGATACAAAGGCACAAAAAGCTGCTCTAGAACTAGAGCTTGGCAAATTATCAGAATAGGATATAAAAATGGCAGATAAAGCCGAATTAGTTATAACTGCATTACAGCAGCGTATTGGCGAAATTGTCTCAAATTATGAGACACAAATTGCCATATTACGTGCAGAGCTTACTCAGCAAATGCAGGCAGAACAAGAAAAAGAAGAAGCGGTAAAAGAATTTCAAGAGTCTTTACCAATCTAAAGGAGATAAATAATGGCATTTAATGATGGTGATCCAATTGACGCTGCTAAATTAGGAGCGCTAGAAACTTCTATAGCTGAAATCAAATCTAGGATGCCGCAACTTGGGTCTTCTGTAACAAATATTAAGGTTGATAACAGTACGGTTGAAAAAATCGTTGTTCCTAAGATTTATGGAGGGCAAACAGTTTCAAAGAAGTTAGTTCCTGCAGGAACGGTTTCTTTTCCAATTAATTATTCAGCTGCTGGATTTACAGCTGCACCAACATCTATTACCGTTACCCCTGTAAGAGGAACGGGAATGGCTGCATATGAAGCATACGTTTTGACTGGTGCAACGGCCACTGGCGCAACCGTTAATGTATACTTGCCTGCAAATAATGCTGCAGTAAATACAGCTTTTTATTTCCTAGCAATACAGCATTCCTAGGCATTGACAATCTCAATCAATATGTTACAATTAATGTAACATCAAAGTCACGTACCCGTGACTTTTTTACATATTAAGGTAGAAAATGAGCAACGATTTAAAATGGATGCTTTCATCCGATCAGCAGTTCCCATATCAAGACAATAAAGCAATTGATCTTTGGTTTAAGGTAATGAAATGGTTTAAGCCAGACGTAGTTGATTATTTGGGAGATACGGATGATCAGGCGTGTTATAGCCGATTTACCAAAGGAACCTCTGCTGAATTTATAAACCTGCCCAATGCTACAAATCCAGATTTTGTTATTCCTATGATGAGGCAGGAATCCGAAGGAGCAAGAGAATTTTACAAGAAGACTCGTGATGTTTTACCAAAGGCACAATTGTTTTCCGCTCTAGGTAATCACGATATTAGAGTATTTAATTATGCTGATTCTAAATTTCCCGAACATTTAAATGACATTACCCCAGAAGCTTTGTGGAGCCTTGACTCATTAGGATACGAATATATTTATTACAATGAACTTCCTAAGCGCCGTTTTGGAGACATACATGTTCACCATGGTCTATCAGTTGCAGCAAGCGGTGCAGTTAGAAAAGACATGGAAGATCTTCAGATATCTTTAATACGTGGTCACTCACATAGAATTGCTTCACATCTTCAGACATATGAATTAAGAAATGATGGTGAAGGCGAAACAATCCGTGGATATGAAATTGGTCACATGTGTGATGAAAAGGGTCCAGGAATGAAATATACACAGCACCACGACTGGCAAAAGGGATTTGCTGTTGCTCATATTGTAAATGACTATCCACACATTCAAATGATTCATATTGCACCAGATTACTCCTGTGTTGTTGATGGAAAGGTATTTACTTTATAATGTGGTGCGGAAAATGCAGAGGCAGGGTTTTTGTGGATAGGGTATTCTCTCAAAAACTACATGTAGAGTTATTTTGTATCATGTGCGGCAAACGCTGGATGTGCAATAAAGAGACGAGTGCTTTCGGAAGATGGCTAGAAAAAAAAGAAACAGCAACCTCAAAAAACTACGGTATTTCTTCTTAAACGATAAAATACATAAAGTTATTAGGTCATCCCGATCAAAGGATGAATTAGTTGCTTGGTGCTATCCCGATAAAAAAAGAGTCATGTATTCATATTCACAGGTTGAGAAGTATATGGGTAAAGCTTACGGGATGAAAGATGTTTCAGCATTATTAAATAAGCATACGGTTACACTGCATGATTATATTTTAGACGGGAAGATTAAGGCTCCTCAGAAGATATATCCTATAGGGGATCCAGATAATAAGAACTGGTCTAAGTATATGTTTTGTGAGAAAGATATATTAGAACTGCATGAGTTTATATTAGATTCAGGACACTCTGGGAATGTTCCTTCAAGAACAGAGCTCTTAGGGCTTCTCAAACACAACATTATATTGTATACTAAGACAGACAGCGGATTCATACCAGTATGGAAGGCGGAATAATGACATTCAATGCTCAGTACACCCTTGAAACGGGAGCAGCAAAGAAGCGTAAGAAAGAAGATGAGGTTGCTTACTGGAATTCATTAAGCGGTCCAGTGGTAGTTAAGAATTTTAAAGGTGATCAAGATGGCGAGTAGTCGTATTGTTATTTGCCCAATTTGTAATAAAGAATTAGAAGTCAGATCAGATTTTGCACACATTACGTTATCCAACCATACAAATAAGGAGCACAAGTGACAACGAGAGTTAAGGTAGACCTATCGTTCACAAGAAATTTAGGCAACTACGAAAGCATTAAAATTGGAGTAGGCATTGAAGATGATTTACGAGACGGAGAAAATGTAGATACTGCTACTGAAAGAGTTTATAAGTTTGTTGAAGACAAGCTTATTGAAAAGACTCGTGAAGTGGAAGAAGAATTAAAACGTGGCAAATGAGAAAGAGCCTTACGTCCTAATTGGATTGTACCTATCCTTGTATAAGGAAAGATATAACAAGGCGCTTACTGTAAACAAGTTTAGAGAGAAGTGGGCCATGAATGATGTCATAGAGAGCGTTGGTTTTCAACGTGCTCAGGAGCTATTGATATATTATTTCTCTACCAACAAGACGGGGCACCCATTAAATTTCTTCTATAACAACTTTGACAGAATTGATGCATTGAATAAAGAAATTAAGAAGGACAAGTTTAACCGTAGCATTCTCTTGAATGAGACTAAGAAGATGGTGGAGGGCGAAGAGTGAATACAGAAGCAACACTAATCTCTGCTGTGTGCAAGAATAAAGATATCAGCACACTGTTGGCGGACAACGTAGATGAGCTTTTTACATCACACAGAGATATTTGGGAAAGCCTAAAGTCATACTACTATAAGTTTAAAGCAGTTCCTGAAGCAGGAGTTCTTATGGAACGCCATAAAGACTTTGAGCCAGTAGAGGCCAAAGCAGAAACTGGTTACTATCTAGACATTCTAAAGAATGAGTTTATCTCAAACAAACTTAAGACAATTATTATGCGTGGAGGATCCGCTTTAAAAGAAGATGCAGCCTCTAGAGTTCTTGCACAAATGCAAAGCGACCTTGCCAACCTAAGTAGGTATACTAATAATGTAAGAGATTTAGATATTGTTGACGTTGAAAATGCTGCACGACATTATCAAGCAGTTAAAGACCGTTCATCTATAATGGGCGGAGCACCAGGTATTTTAACTGGCTTTGAAGCAATTGATAAAGCATACCCAACGGGAATGGCGCCAGGACATTTAATTGTTGCAATTGGTTGGCCAGGAAAAGGAAAGACGTGGTTTACCGCCTACCTTGCATGCAAAGCATGGGAACAAGGATTCAAGCCAATGATTGTGTCTCTTGAAATGTCGCCAGAGAATATGCGTGACCGTATCTTTACAATGCTTGGCTCTGGTATATTTCGTGCAAGCGATTTGTCAAAGGGAGATATTAATATTGATGACTTCCGCAACTGGGGAAACAAAAGGTTTGAGGGAAAGAATAGTTTTGTTTTAATCTCAAATGAAGGAGCATCAGAAGTTACTCCTGCAACAATTCAAGGCAAGATAGATCAACACAAGCCAGATCTAGTTATCTTAGATTATCATCAGCTATTTAATGATAACAAGCGTTCACATTCTGAAGTAGAAAGAAATAGAAATGTTTCTCGTGAGTTTAAAATGCTTGCAGTATCTAATAATATTCCTATTATTGATATCACCGCTGCAACAGCGGATGATATCTCTGATCAAGATAATCCACCAATGATGAGCCAAGTTGCTTGGTCAAAGGCAATTGAGTATGATGCTGATATGGCTTTAGCCGTTCACAGATATCCACAAACTAATATGATTGAGATTGTTTCTAGAAAGAATAGACACGGTCACGATTTTAATTTCTATCTAGACTGGGATATCAACCGTGGTATCGTCAAAGAAATTTATGAGAATCCATTTCAAAAAGATGAACCACAAACAGATAAAAAGATTTCAAGTAAGAGTTGAGTTTGCTGACGACGCTGGTATACCTAGATTAAGGTATCAGTACGAAAGCATGCTTACTCACGACATGAGAAGCAAAGGCTATGCAAGAGTGCTTGACATAGACACTAACTTTTCGGTACAATTTGACGGACAAACGTGGGTGTTCCTAATGACACTTTACGGAGTATATATAGGAAAGAAGCAAGCATGGCTATCAGAGGGCATAACGCAGGGAAAGTTAATTCCACGCAGTATGCGCCAAACCATATCAAGTCTCTAGTTAAAAACCTAGGCTTAGATATTGTGGCAGAACCAGGTAATGAGGTTATGTTTTACTGCCCATTTCATTCTAATAGACATACGGCAAGCTGCTGCATAAACAAATCTACAGGTGTTTGGCTATGCTTTAATCCATCATGCGGAGAGTCTGGAACATTAGTAGAATTAGTAAGGCGTGTATTACACAAGAACGATTTTGAAGCTATCAGATTTATAGGGGCTCAAGAAAAAGAAGCGTTAGATAATTTTGATGAGATCATGGCTGGCATACTAGAAGATAAGCCAGACTTTGAAGAGTTCTCAGAAGAGACATTAAAAAATTTATACAATGGTCTGGTTAAGTCCGAAAAGGCAAGAGAATATTTTAAATCAAGAGGTATAGATATGTCTTCAATGGCGCATTTTTCTTTAGGGTATTCTGAAAAACAAAATATGGTTACCGTTCCAGTGCATAGTCCAGACGGTATTCCAATTGGAATTGTAGGAAGATCCATTGAGGGAAAGTCTTTTAAAAATAGCACAAACCTGCCTAAGAGCAAAACATTATTTAACGTGCACCGTGCCAAAAGAATTGGTAGCAACGTTATAGTCGTGGAGTCTAGCTTTGATGCAATCCGTGTGCATCAAGCTGGGTTTCCAAATGTAGTGGCTACGTTGGGTGGGTTTTTGTCAACCGAGCAGCACAAGCTTTTAAATAGATATTTTAATAAGATAACGGTAATGACAGACGCAGATTTGGCTGGCAGAGAGCTAGGCTTGAGCATAGCCAATAGATTAAAAAATAAAGACCTCTTGTGGGCTTCCCATGAATATGGTAAGATATATCCACATGATGCAAAAGATGCTGGCGATATGACTGATGAA
>Ga0209107_10000097_pt1 | contig 52701 bp, 54 predicted proteins | sample LakErihyJuly2011_2_FD_187460 | JGI IMG/M metagenome (GOLD analysis project Ga0209107, IMG submission 187460) | Freshwater microbial communities from dead zone in Lake Erie, Canada - CCB hypolimnion July 2011 (SPAdes) (version 2) | ecosystem: Environmental > Aquatic > Freshwater > Lentic >...
TATTAGATAGTGTTACTTATGGACTAGAAGATGCTAAAATACAAATTATGCAAATGATTGGTCTATGGTTAGTAAATCCAAATGCTGTTGGTTGTGCTATTGCCATTAAAGGACCTCCTGGAACTGGCAAAACAACACTAATTAAAGAAGGTATTAGCAAAATTTTAAACAGACCCTTTGCGCTTGTTGCGCTTGGTGGTTGTGGAGATTCAGGATTTTTAGATGGGTTTGATTATACATATGAAGGCAGTAAGCACGGAAAAATTATTGATATACTAATTCAGTGCGGATGTATGAATCCAGTTATATTATTTGATGAATTAGATAAATTAAGCGATTCCTTTAAAGGACAAGAAATTACTGGTGTATTAACACACTTAACAGATAGCACACAAAATACTAAGTTTAGTGATAAATATTTTTCGGAAATTAGTATTAATATGTCAAAAGCATTATTCATTTTCAGTTATAATGATGAAGCATTGGTTAATCCTATTTTAAAAGATAGAATGTATAAAATTGAAACAACAGGTTACAAAACCAAAGACAAATTGATTATTGCCAAAGATTATTTATTACCAAAAATTAGAGACGAAATAAAGTTTGACAGCACTTCTATTGTTTTTAGTGATGAAATATTAGAATACATTATTAATGAATTTACAGAAAAAGAGGATGGTGTTCGTAATTTAAAACGATGCTTGGAAATTGTGTATAAGAAACTAAATTTATATAGATTAATGAAACCTGATATAAATTTATTTGAAAATAGCGAAGGTTTAAAATTAAAAAATAAGATTAGTTTTCCGTGTATTTTAACTAAGCAAATGATTGACGATTTAATTAATAAAGGCACAACAAAAGACATTCCATATGGTATGTATGTTTAATTGAATTTTATTAGGGATTATTCTTACTTGAAGTTATAATTTATGTTTTTTTATATGTTTTTGGTATAGTTATTATAGTATAATAATATTTTTGTTATTTTTGTTATTTTTGTTATTTTTGTTATTTTTGTTATTTTTGTTATTTTTGTTATTTATATTAACTTGTAACTTAATAGCTTCGCGTTCTTCTTGTTAGTGCTCTTGCTCTCTCTGTGCGCGGAGGTCTTACTATTGCGTCTGTTCTGCGAGTAGTTCTATTTCTTATTGCTGGTTGTGTTTCAATTCCTAATTGTGCTCCTTTATAATCATCTAAAGCATTTTGAGTATAGTTTTGCATATTATCTTCTAAATCTTCCATATTGCCTATTGTTAATCCTATAAAATCTACAATATCATTATAACCATTCTCTGCTAATTCACGTTGTAAAAATCCTGCTTCATTATGGAATCTTATTAAATGATTAACTTCTTCTAAAACAATGCCGATTTGAGTTATTATAGTTAGTAATACAGACGGAATATTTTTACGTCTATACTCATATGATGTAAATACGCTATTAATAAAAGCTTTATATTCTCCTACTTTAATAATAAGAGTTGGATATATTCTAGCTATGGATTGTGTTATTTCTGCTATGCGGTGTTGTGCCATTGTTTCTATTGACGATGCTCTACTAGATACAGAACCCAAATAACCGGCTTTATTTTTAGTTTTTTTAATATGGTGTCTCTTTTTATGTGTTTTTGGCATATTATATAGTATTAAAATATTATATAATATATTTTTGTTAAAAATAGTAATTTTACTTTTTTTTACTTTTTACTTTTTACTTTTTACTTTTTACTTTTTACTTTTTTTTACTTTTTACTTGAATTATTTGTCATATAACCAACTAAAATAATATCTCTCATCTTTTGTATTTTTAAGATTAGAAAATTGTAAAAACACACTTGTATCTCTACATAGGGCCAGCAATTCTCTCTTAAACTCAACAAATTTTGTAGTATCAAAATTATTATTACTATAATAATATGGATTTTGTATTATTACATGCGTTATAAAATGTCGTTTGTCAGGTTGTAATTCGAACGCACCAATGTAATATGGACCATGTGTCAAATTTATTGTTTTTGGAAAAAACCCTATATAAAAATAAGTTGGAGAACTATTTATGCTTCCAAAATCTTGCATTTTAAACATATCTTGAAACATAAATGTTGGAAAATGATTTGGTTGATGTATCATTTCATAACTCCATGTTTTACTCCATTCAATTGATGACTCTGGTGTTAACATTTTTAAATCTTTAGACAATGGTGCTTTAATATATTTCTCGTATGAATTATAACTTGTTAATAATTTATGTGTTAGTGTTACATTTTGTGTCTCATTTTCTTTTTGATTTTTTTCATAATTTTCTACAAACTTGGTTATATAATTTTCTACATAGTTTTCATCAATATTGTTTTTTTTGTTATGGTTTTCTTCAACATTAATATTTAATGTTATATTACGTTGTTTTATAAATTCATAAAATGATTTGCTATTGCTAGTACCATCGCTATTACTATATCTATTACTATATCTATTACTATTATTACACATTACTAGGGTGCTTCTTTTATTTTTGTATAATTTTGCTTTACTACTTAAATGAATATTATGTCTTAAAATAAAAGCATTATTACAAATAATATTTAAAAATATTAAGATAATATTATAGTAATTCATACTATAATATAATAACAAGTAACATTTTTAAATATTAACAATAGTATTTTATTTTAGTATTATTTTAAACTATTTGCAAATTTATGGCTGCATATTTATGTGATTATAAAATTCGTTTTTCTTTTCAACTTTTAATGGTTCATAGTCAACTATGTAATCTGTAGTATGAGTGTTAAATGGAGTTGTATTTTCTTTTAAAGTCAATGTTGGAGAAAAGTATATATTTTTATAATCATTGTTTTCTTGTGTAAATGAAATTAATGCTTTATTTGTTCCGCGTGCTAATAAGTAATTTTGTTGTTCTGGACTAATACAAGCACACCCTTTAGATGTGCTATAATCTGTATTATATAAACAACATTCTGGTAAAAATTTATTGTCTTGTAAAAATACTTTTTCTGGATCAATTTGAACATCATTATATGATTTTAAGTTTAATTCTGGGTGTTTAAAAACCTTAGAAAGTTCTGTAATATTATCATAATAGTGTTGAATAGAATTACTTGAGAAATAATTATTATAACTTTCTGTAGACTTGTGTTTATGAGAATTTTTATAATTTTCAAAACCATAGATAAGACCCATTACAAGAAATATTGTTAATTTATCAAATATTAATACAAATATAATAATACACACAAAAATCTTCATTATTTTATTTTTAAATATATAGTGATTGAAAATTTTTATTTTGTTTAATCTGTTATTTATATGTATACCTTGTTTTAATATATATTCATAAAATTTATGTATTGAATTATTTAATTTAAAAGTCATTTTATAATTACACTATTATATTATAGTATTATTATTATTAGTAATATTATTATTAGTATTATTAGTAATATTATTATTAGCTTACAAAATTATTACTCTTACATTATTTTATCAACAAAATCATTAAATATTCCGTATAATAGCGAAACTATTATTAAATAAATTACGGCCACTATAAAGGATATAGTATAAGCAATTATTACACCTATAAGTAAGGCTGCTAAAAGAGGGCCTAATAATGGAATACTCATTAATATAGAAAATATTATGACAACTATCATTAAAACAACTAATAATCCTACTACCACCATAGATGCCGGTATAACCATAGTTAATAACCATCCCATTAGAAAAACAACAAACATTAATCTAAATGATTTTATTAATAATGTGAGTGTATGAAATGCTACGGTAATTGATGATAGTATTTTGGCTAGAAAATCATTTGTATTCATAAAAAAATATTTAAGATTTTCTAAAATAATTTCTAATTTATTCATAATCCATTTAAAAAATTCTATAAGTAAATTATATAAATATGCGACAAATTCTAGAACTTCTATAAATGTTGTATGAATTGACCCAAATATTCCTTCAATAGAATTTGTTACACTATCTATTGGTTTTTTTGCTTCTTGTGCTAGTTCAGCATTTAATGTATTTAAACATTCATTAAAATTATTAATAGTATAATCTAATTCGTTGTTTTTTGATTCTTCGTTATTTATTAGTGAAGCAAATGGCATAAGTACTGGATTACATTTATTTTGCGGCCAAGAACTTTTATATGACTTTATAGTACTTATAATATAAAAATATAGTGCTATACATATTACTATTAGAAAAATTATTATAGTAAACCATATATCATTACTATAAAGTTCACTATAACTTGTATTATCAAAATAACTATTTATTTTGTTAACTATATTTTCATTAGTAGTTGTCATATTAATATAGAACACTAAAATTAAAATACATATTTATTTATCAAATAATACAAATAATACAAATAATACAAATAATACAAATAATACAAATAATTCATTAGCGCTTGTTTATAATTTTTTTCCTGTAAATGTTCGAAATGCTGTTCCTGGAAGGTCTCCTTTCAATGATTCTCCTAATTGAACAGCAGTTCCCATTAAATTATACACTACAGTCATCATAGCACCTATTTTTCCAAAAACATCTCCTACACTAATAAAGGTATTACCTAATCCAGTTATTAACATATTTAATCTATTTCCTAAATCTTCAACAACATTAAATGTAGTTCCTTGTTGAAGATTTGTCCCTTGTTTTAATGACTCTAATACTTCTGTGAAAACACTTCCAAATTCAGAGAAACTATCGAGTGTATCATATATTGGACTTAAAAAAGATTTCATAAAATTGCCTTGTGTTTCTTTTGTGCACTCTTGAAATGTTTGAACGGGATCAAATCCAATTAATCCAGCAAATGGTGTTACTCCCGGATTACATTTATATTTATTCCAATTATTTTTTAGTTGAACCAATCCAACACTAAATGTTATAGACAATTGAATTAGGCAAAAAATTAATACTATTAAAAAAGCATTACCTATATCACCTAGTCCCATTAAATATTATAAATATAATATATATAATATATATAAATTTATAGTTTATATAAATTTATAGTTTATATAAATTTATAGTTGGCAAATAATATTAAACACCTAATTTATCATTTTTTGAACATAATGTTGCTAGAGTTTGATTGGCGCCGTGAACTATTTGTGCTTCCGAACTTTGTGCTCCACCCATTTGTGAAATAGTATCTGAATTTTTTTTATTCATAGTTTCATTAGAAGCACAACCGCTATTATAAGGTTTATTATTTAGTAAAACTTTTACTTTATTTCGACTATTTTCTACTAATGAATCTAAATTAGCCATAACCTGTGAACTTGTATTACCTTCTATTAAATTATAATTTCCTAAATATAACATTAACAATAATAAACTTATTAATATTGCTATTACTAAATTATATTTTAAAACCATTAAATAATATAATATTTAAAATAATGTAATATTTAAAAATTTATATTTTTAAATAGTAAATATCAAATATAAAATATAAAATATCAAATATAAAATATAAAATATCAAATATTAAATATTAAATATTAAAGTAATTGCTAATAATATAAATATTATGGGTGACTCAAATATTTTTAATCCACAACAAAGATTAGACTTGGCAGCATTAATTAAAGCAAATGATACAGATGATTGCACACAAGAAATTCGTTCAAAAAAACAAAGTCTTCTAATCAAAAATGATGTAAAACATATGATTTTATTAAAGCAAAAATATGAACGATTGAGCAAATCTAATCCCAATGAATTTGATGCTATTTGTGTGAAACAATGTAATTTTTTATTTAATAATTATACTGATTTGTTTAATAAAGTAAAAAACGACAATTTAGATTTAAATATTTTAGAAAAAGTGTTAGATATATTAAAAAAAATAGAAGATGGGGAATTAAATCAGCACGAGGGGTCATATTTAGTTGGAAAATATTTAAAAGAAATGTATATAGATAGTGCGCTTAAAACAAAAGAAAAATTAGAAGCTAAAGAAGCTAAAGAACAAAATAAAAAAATTCCAAAAAAACCATTTTCTAATGTAGAGAAAAAAATTAGTTATAAGGATTATAAAATATTAAACAAATTAAATTAAATTAAATTAAATAATTCCTATTTAATCACAATCAACAAATTTTTCTTGTTCTTCTTCAAGTTGTGTGATTTTATTTTTCAATACTTCAATTTTATCTTGAAAACTTTTATTTAATTCTTCTAATTTTGTATTTTCTTGTGTTAATGTTTTATTTTTGTTTGTTAACTCATGAATAAAACATTTTATATTTCTTAATTCTTTATTTTGTATATTAACAATATCTTGTGGAGCACAACAATGTCCATAATTCTCAATATGCTCTTTTTGACTTTTAATAACCCAATTTTCATGTTTTTGACTATTAAAATGACTTTTTATAGCTTGTGAAGTAACTGGATATGTTCTATTCATACAAGGACATTTAAATTTTGAACCATATTCTTTAACTAATTCTAAATATGTTTTATCGCGCAATCCTTGCGTTTTCTCATCATATTTCAATGAATATTCGCTGGCTGTTTCCACTAGTTGGGTATCATTATTAATCATATTTTTATTAAATAATTATTAAATAATTTATAAAGTTTCAATTTTTATTTAATAATTTACAAAAATTTTTTAAAATTATTAAATAAACTATTAAATAAACTATTAAATAATTATTAAATAAACTATTAAATAATTATTAAATAAACTATTAAATAAATTATTTAGTAATAATATTTAAAAATAATATTAATATTAATATTATTATTAGTAAAACCTATAATAAATTAATAAAATGATGTCCTTAGTATTTAAGAGAATGAAGCATAGTAATATTACTTATAATCCTAAAACAAGAGTAACACTTATTGATAATTCTCTCATAAAAGCTTTAGAAATTGCTAAAAATAGAAAACTTAAACTTGCTAAAATCAAAGAAACAGAGAAAGAAAAAGTAATTGAAATGAGTGAAAGTCATAACGTAACTCCGTATGTTAAAAAATTAAATTCTAGTTATTCTCTAATATTATCAAATAATATTATCAAATAATAATATTGTTGTATAATAATATTGTTGCTAACCTAATCTCTCAAATAATTTAGAAATATTATTATTTTAATTTAACACTATTAAGTTATAATAATAGTATATTATTATAAAATAATATAAAATAATATAATATATTAATTATGAAAACTAATAATTATACTTTTATTACATATGGATTGTTAACTTTATTAATAATATTTATTTATTCTCTCAGTTTTAAATATAAATTTAAAACAGCACAACAATTATCATTTAGAAGTTTTACTAATGTAAATTCTAATAAAGAGAATTTTAATAATAAAAAAGAGAGTAAGGTTACAGAAGGATTTTCGAGCACTGCTGACGATACTAGTAAAAAAAATGATGATATTTTTAAAGTAATAGATAATAAATTAAAAGGTTTAGTTCAAGAATTAGGCGGAAATGAAGGTAAATCTGAAACAAAGAAAATTCTTGTAAATACCAAAAAAATATGTGATTTAGAGTGCGCTAAATGTATGATGACTATGATAAGTGATAAAAAATCTGTTAAAACTATTGATTTAGAAAATATACTAACAGATGAAACCGATGAAAATTGTATAAAATGTAAAAAATATACAGAATTATCTAGCTCTATTAAATCTATTATTGATAATTTATAATTTATAATTTATAATTTATAATTGATAATTTATAATTTATAATTTATAATTTATAATTGATAATTTATAAATTATAAATTATAAATTATAATTGATAATTTATAATTTATAATTTATAATTAAACACCTGCTTTATCGTGTGGTTTTCTATATACATAACGTTCTTCAAAATCACCTCTGTTTACAGCATCCAATGTATAATTTTTGCCCCCCCAATGTGGATCCATAGGATTTACGCTTTTATTGCCTGGCTGATGAAAAATTTTATCTAGTGGTGTATCTGAACCAATATCTTGATTTTGTGAATCAAAACCATTAAACATATTTTTATTAAATACTTCATTATTATCTGTTGTAGCATCTAAAATTTCATCTTGCGAATCATTATTTAAAAAATCTTTGAGTTGCGAAGGTAATCCACCTTCATTTTCAAATAACGATGACTTTACTTGTATTAAGTCATTATTTTGCGCGTCAGTTGAATATTGTAAATATAATATAGGGCAGCTTATATTTTTATTATTTTGCCATTCTACAAATTTAGTATATTCTTCTAAATTATTAAAGGTTATTGGATTTACTCCTGAAGCAACTTTCTTTTTAGAATTAAATAAATAGTATTTTCCATCTTTTTCAATTAACATATTAGGACATTGCGTAGTGGATGTATTTGTATTATTTTCTAGTGGTTCATTATATTTATAAGAATTTATATAATAATATAATCCAAGCACCATAAAAGTAGTTATTATAAATAAATTTAATTTATTATTAATATTAAAAAAAATATCAATATTCGTTTTCATATTATATTATTATTATATTAATAATATAATATATTATTTTTTACAAATATGTAATATTATTTTTATAAACATCTAATATTATTTTTATAAACATCTAATATTATTTTTATAATTATTATATAACATATATATAATATATATTAATGCCTGTTAAAATATATGATACAAATGTTAATAATAATGAATTAAATAACTTATTAAAAAATAATACTTTATTTGTCGGTATTTTTAGTGAAACTTGTTCTCATTGTATTAATATGAAATCTGAATGGAATAAATTTAAATCACTTTTGGTAAAAGAAAATTTGAATGGAACCATTTTAGAAATTGATGCCAAAGTATTATCATCTATTAAAAATCCTTTAATTAGTAATAATGCCGATGGATTTCCAAGTTTATTTATAATCAGCAATAATAAATTTGTAACTAATTATAAATCAAAAAGAACTGCCGAAAAATTCTTACAATTTTTAAAAAAATATATTCCCAATACACCAAACAATTCAACTTTAAAGAAAGGAGGAAACAAATCAAAAAAATTAAAACTTGGCAAAAATGTTTCATTATGTAAAAATGCCAAAAATGGTATAAATGGATGTAATATATGTTGTTCTCAGTTTAAAAAAAGAAAAACATATAAAAGATGTATAAAAAGATGTATGAAATAATTATTTATCTCAATTTTGGATTAATACATATATCCATTGTTGGAAAAATGTCACCAGACATACACTTACTTTTAGATGATACTTTCGCACAATGTCTTACTTTATTTTCTTTACCAATATAGCAATATCCATGTTGTTGAGATTCTGAACTACTAGGTTCAGGTATGTTATCTTCTTTTTTATTAATTAAATTTTTGATAGTGTTTGGTACATCTTGAAGACGATTTTCTATTTTTCTTTCATTTTTTAAAACACCTTCACCTTCACCTTCATCTTCTTCTTCTTCTTCTTTAGTTCCATTTGTCGATGTTAGTTTATCTTGTTTAATAGTTGATTGTAAATAACTAATACCAGAAGTTGAACTATTTGCTATAAATTTTACCGAATTATTAAACATATCAGTGATTAGTTTCAATAACATTTGTAAAAAATTTGATGTTTCGCTTGCTATTGTTTGTGTTCCTTGTGATGTATGTTGTAATGTAGTTTTAGCAGTATCTCCAGATACCATACTAATTATATAGGCTATTGGTGATAGTAAACCAGATACTACATCCGTACCTTCTGCTAAATATTTAAATATATTCAATCCTAAAAATGCCAATAATATAATAATAAAAATCCAAAAAAATATACTTTTTACTATATTTGTTTTTGGTTCGCTATTAGTTGCTTCGCTATAAGTTGTTTCGCCGTAATTTGCGGGACTATTTGTCATAATACCAAGCGGTGTATTTGAAAAAGTATTAAAAGCATCTTTAAAACTATTTTTGTTTGAATAATTATTATTCATTATATATTATTATTATAGATTAATAATAATTTATATTTGCCTAATAATAATTTATATTTGCCTAATAATAATTTATTATACTATTTATATAGGAATATTATGAAATTAAACACCAAAAAATTTAATAATAGAGTTATAAAATCTATTACAACACTTAAATCACGTTCTTTTTCGCCGCTATTAAATAAACAATTAAGAATACGCTCATTAAAAACATTAAGACCTAATTCTTTAAAATTATGCGATGGTCTGTTAAATTTAAGAATAAATAAAGATGATGCTACATCTTGTAAACCCTATAATAATCCTGATGTTCAAGAATTATTGCTTCATAATTTAAGATCATCTAAACATTTAGATGTTTCAAGATTTATACCACCAGTTCAATTATTATCCAATTGTTGGTTTAATACTATGTTTGTGACATTTTTTTTTAGTGATAAAGGTAGAAAATTTTTCAGATTTTTTAGAGAATTAATGATAACAGGTAAAAAATTAGATTCTACTTTAATTCCTCCTAATATTGCCAAACTTTTTTTTATTTTAAATTTATTTATTGAAGCATCATATAATCAAAATACTAAATCACACGAACTATTTAAAACTATGAATGCTTTAACCGATAAATTAAATACTAATTTTTTTATATATCACATATATCAAATTATTAACAATAAACCTGACTTAATAGATATTAATATATTATTTAATAATAATAATAAATTATATCATATACCTAATATAAAAGATGCTGGAAATCCACTTTCTTATTATGAATCTATTTTGAAATATTTAAATTATGATACTTTAAAAATTATGAAAAAAACTTTTAATAGTAAATCAAATGTGAAAGAAACAATTACAAGAAAATTTCAAAGTTTATCAAATGTTATACCTGATATTATGGTTATAGAAGATTTTCAAAGCAATTCATTATACAAAACTTCATATTCATTAACAAGCACTAGTAACGAAGTTTATAATTATGTATTAGATTCAATTATTATAACAAATAAAGACCATTTTGATCCAGAAGCCAATAGTCATTTTGTAAGTGTTTTAACAGTAAATTCTAAAGAATATAAATTTGATGGTAGTAGTTTATCAAAATTAGAGAGATTTAATTGGAAAAAAATGATAAACACTAATAAAAATTGGCATTTTAAAGAGAATTCTAAATATGTTCCTGAATTATATAATTTTACAAAAGGTTATAAAATAATGTTTTACTATAGAACTTGAATTTTGCTAATAATATTAATAATATTAATAATAATAATAATAATAATAATAATAAATAAATTTAAAGATTTAAGTTTATTTATATAATATACTAATGCAAATTAAAATTTTACAAGAAAATGTAGTTGAAAATTATTTAAAAGAAAATATTGGAAAAAATTTATCTTTACGAAAAATACATAAAGATTTAAAAATTAGTCGCAGAAAAATTATTTTATTAGTCAAACAATCTAAATATATTAGTCATGTAAAACCATTAGATGTAGGCTCAAATGCCTTTTTTTTACATGTTTACACATATTTAGACATATGAAAATTAATAAACTAATCAAAGGTTATTTAATAACTCTATTTTTTCCATGGTTTTTTCTAAATTAGATTTGTTTAAATTATTAAATAAATAATCTGTTTTTGGCGACTCTTCATTTTTTTTAATTTCTTTGTATATTGTATTTATTTTTAATACAATAGCTTCTGTTTCTTCGCGCTTATTTATAATAGCAACAGCAAAATTAGTATTTTCAACTAATAGAGCAAAAGCATAATATATGATATATTTTCGTTTTTTTTTCACATTATTATTGTATTTAATAATAAATAATTCAAATAAATTTTTTATTATTTTATGCTTCAAGCTATTGTTATTGTTTTCTGAATCAATTATAGTATATTTTTTATTTATAATAGCAGGGTCGCTATAATAAAATAAAATGTCCCATATTATCCATATAATATCATGCATATTTCCAACTGGAGCATAACTTCTATTTTCACATACACATTTTTTCTTTTTTTTAATACATATATTTTCATATTCTATAATCCATTCATACCAATAATAAACACTTATAATATTTTTGTTTATTAAATTAAAAATAAGCTCATTAATAGGTATTATTAACTCTTTTGGGTCATCTTCTTTTATTATTTCTTCTATATATGACACATTTGGTGCTTTAAATTTTTCACTCATACAAGTCAAATCAAAAGAATTATTTTTATCTAATTTAACATCGCTTATCACATTTTTCTTATTTGAAAAACATAATACACATATTATTTCGCAAAATAATTTTCTTATTTTTTCATTATTTCTCAACGCTAATAACTCTTTACTATATCCATTTTGTAAAATAGTTATGAAATTATTATAACGCATATTTAAATATAATGTTAATTTAGGATTACCATTATGTATATATTTATAAACATAATATAATATTATATCCCATACATCCAAATAATGTCCAGCACATATGAATTCAGCACTCCAATAGCAAGCATTTTCTATTTTTTCATCATATAAATTTTTCAATAACTCTAAACGGGCTTTTGATTTTTGAAATTTTGAAAAAGTAATATTTCTAAAAGAAACACGCACATCATTTATATGATTAGTCTCCATTATTTTTCGTTATAATAGTATTATTAATTTTAAGTTACATAAAAAATATAATATTAATACATAATAATAATAATATTATAATGAAATTATTTTCATCAAAAATTATAGCGGAGAGAAATATTTATGTGATATTAAATGAAACACTAAAACACTTTCTTAAATTGCCATTATTACACAAACTATTTTTATTTATGCTTATATTAGTATTTATATATTTAGTAAATAGAAAACCTTTGATTTATGAGAATTATGATGATATGACATCAAACAAAAGATTTGATAGTAAATTTGATGATGCTATATATGATGCTTTTTACACAAAATATTATGATAAAATTCATGAAAATAAAGAGCGCGATGTAGAACAATTAAAAATTATTGTGAGTTATGCTAAAAATAAGAAATTTGTTAAATTTTTAGATATTGGTTGTGGAACCGGATATCACGTATATTTGTTAAATAAAATGGATTATGATGTTGTTGGATTAGACAAATCTAAAAGTATGATTACAAAAGCACAATCAAAATATGCCAATTGTGAATTCATAGAAGGTGATATACTTAAAAATAATTTATTTGATTATAACTCATTTACACATATATTATGCTTAAATAAAACTTTTTACATTATTAAAGATAAAGATACATTTTTTGAAAATTGTGCATTATTATTAAATCCAGATGGAATATTAATAATACATTTGCTTACAAGAGAGAAATTTAAACCTTTTATTCTTCCTAAAGATAATACTATTTTGTATAATCCAGAAAATCATAATAATGCTATTACTAAAAATGTTATAAAATTTGATTCTAATTTAGAATATGTATGTGACTATGAAGTTTTAAATAATGGCACAAAAACAGATATTATTGATGATTTTAGTGAACCATATTCGTGCTATCAAGAAAAATTTGAAAATTATGAAACTCATAATATTCGTAAAAATTCAACAAATTTATACATGCCTACTATTGATGAAATAGTAAAACTTGCTAAAGCAAAAGGATTTGTTATAAAAGATAAAAAATCATTGGATTTTATCGGTCATAGTGACGAATATTTATTTATATTTAAAAAGATAACATAATCCTAATAATCCTAAATTTTATATAAGCAGTTTATCGAACATATTTACTTGCTCTGGCAAATGAATCTAAAACAAATAGTATAAATATTCCCAAAAATAAATATAATATTAGTTCTTCTGTAATGTAATTTGTTTTTTCATTGTGTTGTTCTTCTAATAAATGAACTATGTAATCTAACTTGGACAACAATTTATTGTTATCATAATTATGAGGATCAATATTTTGAGATAGTGAATTATAATTTAATTTATAACTATCACTATAATTAGCCAAATCCTTTTTTAGCAAATTTGATCCATTTAATACATTTGAATTTTCTAAATTAGAATCATTATTCATATTAGTATAACTATTAGTATTGCTATTAGTATTGCTATTAGAAGTTTGTAATTCGTTGTTAAAAAAATTATTTTGCGGTATATTATTTCCGGCTTCTCTCATTTTCTGTATTTTTGCTAATTGCTCGTTTAAACTATCTGTAAAAGATGTGCTAATTGATTCATCAATAGTGTTAGATTGGTAATTTGTATTAATGTTTTCATCTTCTTCATTATTTTCGTGAATTTTTGACATTAAATTCCCTAAACTGGTAATCTTATTTTTTAATACTTCATTGTTTTTAGTATTTGTTATGTTAGACTCATCAAATTCTACACTTTTCTTATTTTTTAAAGTTTTATTATTTGGTTTTTTATATAATTTAGATTCTGATAAATTATTATTTTCAGAATCTAATGGAGCCGGATTTAATTGAAACATATTATACTATTATAAAAAAATAAGATTATATTATTTTCAAAAAACTACTAAATAAAAGTATTTATTTTGGTATTAAGTTATTTTAGTAATAAAATAATTCAACTTAGTTGACTATTTAGTATTTAGTCTTTAATATAATTTCAAATCATATATTTTTTTAAAAATATTTTATATTTAATATATAATAAATACATTACAAATATGTATGATTTATTTAAAAAATATAAAATATTTTTAAAAAAATATAAATTGGATATTTTTATGAGTGATTTTGGTACCAATAAATTATTAATAGGTGTGCTTATGATTTTTATGAACATTGGTTCGCGTTATATTGAATTAAAGTTAACAAAAGGACAAGAAATGATACTTAAAAACATTGCTCGTGAAGTATTAATTTTTACTATTGCTTTTGTTGCTACAAAAGATTTAATAATATCATTTATTATTACAGGTATTTTTATTATATTGGCCAATTTTGTATTTAATGAAAAATCTAAATATAGCATTTTACCAGAAAAATATAAAAAATTAGCTTCACTAATAGATACTAATAATGATAATGTTATTTCTGAAAATGAGATAAATAAAGCATATGATATATTAAAAAAAGCACGTGGTCAAATAGATAATTATAATAAAATAAAAACAATAGAATCTTTTAATAATATGAATTATTAGTTAATATTTTAATTATATAGTATAAGTATACGATAAAATAATGAGCCAGTTTAGACCTATATTTTCAATAAATAATTATAAAATTCAAATAAATATTTTATATAATACAAAAGAAGGTGATGACACTAATAGCAGTACTGATGAATTGGATAGTAATTATTATATTATAGACAATATGAAAGATATTTTATTAGAAGAATTTTCTTATGATGAAACATACGACAATTTTAAAAACAAATACACAGATAAAACTCCTTTATATTTATATATTGTAAATGATTCTTTTTACATTGATAAATATGTAATAGATAATATTAGCAAGACTACAGTTGGTAGGTTTCCTGGTAAACCAAATAATGAACCTGAAGCTGAAGATAACTTTAAAACAAATCTTAAAAGATTCAGGGCAGAAAAAACTTCATATGAAGCGGAATTATTACAATTTTTCAAACCAATCCTTATTCAAGTACTAGGAACATTTAAAAAAAGTAGTGAAGAAGGTATTACTGATGACATTATTAAAAATATAAAAACATTAGAAAAACTATTTAATGATTGTAAAAATTTGATTAAAAAAAGATTATTCCATACTTTAGTAAAAAATTACTATGACACCATGAAAGCTTCTACTCTTAAAGACGCTCTTAGAGTATTTTATAATATTTCTAAAAATAGTTTAAGTGATAAATTTAAATATGAATATTTTTTAAATATAAAGACAATTAATGACATTTTTAAATTTATATCTGAAAGTAACAATGAAGACGATGATCCCTATAGAGGGTATGGACGAAGATCTAGTTTAAATAATAATCAAACAAAAGAAGAAATTTATAATAAATATTTTAAATATGTATTTCCTAATAAAAAAGATATAACTAATTTATCAGATCAAGATAAAGATAAAATTTTAATGTTTAATAATGTTTATTATATAATTAAAAATATTTATTTACTTGATAATACTATTATAAATGTAAAAAATTATAAAAGTGGTTACATTAATAAGCCAGCAGAGCAAAAATATTATATTAGTCAAGTCAGTTTGCTTGATTTAAAAGACAATATTACTCATTTTAAAATTGAAAAAAATAAAGTAACAATTTTTGTAAAAGCAAATTTAAAATATATTATTCAAGAACCTATATTACAAATTAATTACTTAATAGATGATTTAGAAAATGCCAAGCAAACATTTATACCACAAACTTATATACTACAACCTAAAGATATAAATAGTAATTATTCTAATTATGATAAAATATATATTCATGATAAAGTTAAATATGCATCTAATAGTCAAGCTATAGAAACTATTGCCATAAATTCGCGCAAAAGAGGATATATAAAAAATAAAGAAGAACTTTTTTTAAATACAAAAGCAATAAACTTATTTGATAAATATTTTAGAAAACAAATAGATAAATCAGGTGGAACTGAAGTTGATAATAATATAATTACATTAAATATTAAATATTTATTGTATAAAATTTTTAAATTTTATAATAATAAAGAATTTAAAAAATATTATATAGCAGATACATATATTAAATATTTTAATGAAAATAATGGTATACCATATTATAGTATTACTAAGGGTGATATTAAAGAAGGAAATGTAAGCAAAAAATATAAAACAATATCAAATTTATTTGCTGTGTTATCACCAACGGAAGATGAAGATGAATATGAAAAAGGAGAAGAAGAAAAAGCAGAAGAAAAAGCACAAGAAGAAGCAAAAGCAAAAGCAGAAGCAAAAGCAGAAGAAAAAGCAAAAGCAGAAGAAAAAGAAGAAGAAGCAGAAGAAAAAGCAAAAGCAGAAGAAAAAGAAGAAGAAGCAGAAAAAGAAGAAGAAGGAGAAGAAGAAGAAGCAAAAGTAGAAGGAGAAACAAAGAAAAGACCTATCCAACCTAGCCAGATTTTTCAAATAATTAAATCGTCTGATGCGCGTTTAAATAAGAATAACATATACAAAATAAATATAGTTTTTAGATGTTATTTGAATAAAAATGGTAAGAAACCTGATTTTATGCGCAAAATAATAGCCGAAAAATGTTTAACAAGAGCACAAAAATTAGATGAAGCTTTTACAAACACATTATATAGAGCATTTGACTTACCGGAAAATTATTTGTATAATAAACTTACAAATATTACACGTAAGCAAAAACCTAACGTAGCGCCTAACGTAGCGCCTAACGTAGCGCCTAACGTAGCGCCTAACGTAGCATTAGAAAATAAAATTAATCCAGTTGTTCTGGAAGAAAATATAGCAATAAATATGCCTAATAAAAGAGGAGGAAAAGTAACAAAAAAATATAATCATAATAAAAATAGTGCAAAAATAAAATTCATTAATAATGTTTACTAATAATGTTTACTAATAATGTTTACTAATAATGTTTACTAATTATTCTTACTAATAATAATATATAATTATTATATTTACCAATAATAATATATTATAATAATATATAATCAACGATGAATATTTTAAACACTTTTAAAAAAAGATTGTCATTTAAGAAACCGATTGCCTCTATATTATTTATAGTTGCTTTGTTAATAATAATAGTTTATTATTTTAATAAAGATATATTTACAAATATGAATGTTGAAAATTTTGAAAATGATGGAAAAAAGAAAGTAGTATATTTTTATATGGATGGTTGTCCACATTGTGTCTCGTTTTCTCCTATATGGGATGAGTTTAAAAAAACTTCTCCGCTAGCTACTCATAAAATAGAAAGCACGGATGCTGGCACAATGATGAGTAAATATAAAATATCCGGTTTTCCAACTATATTATTATTAGATGAAAATAATAATAAATTAAAAGAATTAGAAGGACCTAGAACTATTGCGGGTTTAAACGCTATGATTAGAAATCATATTTAATTACGTTTTATTGTAACTTTTAAAAAGTATAAAAAAAATTGATAACATATATATTTTATAGTTTATACTATAAAGTATATATTATAAAGTATAAAGTATAAAGTATAAAGTATAATATGGATTCTTGTTTTAATGAAATCTTAACTGATTCTGATTTATGTAATGAAACATATAGCCTGGATATATTAAAAAAATATATTAATAACTTAAATAAAAAAGTTGTGCTTAGCACACAAAAATTAACAGCACAATTTTGTGTAAAATTCATTTTAGATACTGCTATTGTATCTGGAAATCAAGAAAGCGGTGTTTATACTAAAGAACATATTCTAAGATTACAAACACATATTTCCAGTGAGGAATTTGATGAATATTATTTGGAATATGTTATTAAAGGAAATAGTAATAATATCTAGTAATAATATTTAATACCAATAAATAATAGTAAATTAAAAAAAATAATAATATAGTATTATTTATATGGTTAAAGTTAATTTTTTTAAAAATATGAAAAATAATATGTCTTTAAAAAAAATTTTTATAATTTTAGGATTATTAAGTGTAATAATTGTAATATTATTTTCTTTAACTAATGAATATTCATTAGAAAATTTTAAACCTAAACCTAATGTTAAAGCGGAAATATATTTATGGGTAGGTCCTAATGGTTCGTTAGAGAATGATTTAGCCCGTCGATGGTTAGATTTTACGAAGGAGTATGGTAATATTCCCAATATTAAATTAGGAAGAGGAAAAGCGAGTGAGTTTACAAAATATTTAGAACTAGATAAATATCCTGAATTGAATTTAAATACTAATAAAGCTTTGGAACCTTTAAAATCGGTTGATCTTACTAAAGATTATAATAAATTAGTTCCATTTGTTTCAATCTTTTTTGTCGGTGTTCAAGAAGGTAAGGCATATAAAAATCCATTAGGTTTGGCTACAGATAAAGACGTGACATATGATAATCTTTCTAAATCAATCAATTTTCTTAGTGCCCTCTTCTATGATTCATTATATGAAAATGATGTTAATGTAGTGCCTGCTCCTCCTGCTGCTCCTGCTGCTCCTGCTGCTCCTGCTGCTCCTGCTGCTTCTGCTGCTTCTGCTGCTCGTGCTGCTCCTGCTATTCCAAAAATGCCATGGGCTTAATAAAAGATATTGAAAGTGTTTACTTGTTAAAAAAAATTGATATTGACTATTAAATAATAATATAGATTAACAACATTAATATATATTATATAAAGCAGTTAAAATATGCTTACTAAATTAAATGATTTGATTTTGGTAAAAATTGTATCACGACCATCCAAATTATGTAAAACTCCTTATGTTGCTGATATAGAACTTCACGATGGTTCAATAGTTCAAGCACATTGTGCTTCTATGGGTTGTTGTGGATTATCTGAAAAAGAATCTTATGTTTATGCGTCCCCTATAAAGTCTAATTGCAGTCAAAGTAAATCTAAGGTATGCTCTTATAAAATTTATTTGGCAAATTTTTGTGAAGAAAAAATTATTAATGCGCAATTATACATTAATAAACAATTAATAGGTATTGACCCAAAATTAGCCGAGACTTTGGTAGAAAATGCGTTAACAAAAAATTATTTGAAAACATTGACAAATATTAAAACCTATAAGCGCGAGGTTAAATTGCTTAATTCGCGTTTTGATTTTGCTGGAATAGATGAGAATGGTAAATATTTTGTATTAGAAGTTAAAAATGTTCCTCTTGCTGATTATGCTGATGTGTCTTCTAGTGACCGCAAAAAAATGATTAAGCATGGGGACTTTGTTAATATTCATATTAATGAAAAAATTTCATATTTTCCAGATGGCTACAGGAAAAAGAAAGGTGAGGTTGTAAGCGAACGCGCCTTAAAACATATTAATGAATTGGCAGAAATTACTTGTTCAAAAATTATTAGACCTATTATTTGTTTTGTTGTTCAACGCACAGATGTTACAAGTTTTCAAGCATCTGTGCTAGACCCAATTTATAAAGACGCCTTTAATGAAGCAATTAAAAAAGGTGTAGAAGTTATTGTATTGGTTGTTTCGTGGAATGCTGAAGGAGAGGCTACTTTTATAACTTGCGAATTGCCTATTAATTATTAAAATATACTAACTACGAATCAAATTTTAGATAGACCATTTCATAAATTTCTGATTCATTTGATTTACGTAATCAAATATGTAAATAAATAAATATTGAGTTTTTTTTTTAAAGCGTTATTAGGTAAAGTTTCATTAGGAAATAATATTAAATATATTTCAAGAGAAAATATCAAATTTTTTTTAAAATTGATATTTAATGTTTTTTATTATAAAAATAACTATTTATAATTATTTAATATGGACTATAGTCAATTATCAAAAGAACTAACAAGCAAATTGTCAAAAACACTAAAAAAAAATAGTGGTATTTATTTTACACCTCCATCAATTATTGTCGAGAACATTAAACTGCTTGAACCATATATGAATACTATTTCAAATGTATTAGAACCATCTTGTGGTTCTTGTGAATATATTAACGCATTATTAAATAATTATAAGCATTTAAAAATTACTGGACTAGAATTAAATAGCACGATTTATGAATCTATTAAAGAGTTAGGTTCTGTTAATGTAAAATTATATAATAGTGATTATTTAAAATATGATAATAGTGAAACTTATGATTTAATTATTGGCAATCCGCCTTATTTTGTAATGAAAAAAGAAGATGTTGCTAAAAGTTATTATAAGTATTTTGAAGGGCGACCAAATATTTTTATATTATTTATTATTAAATCTATAACATTAATAAATGACAATGGAATAATTAGTTTTATATTGCCAAAGAACTTTTTAAATTGTTTATATTATGATAAAACTAGAAGCTACATTAATGCGCACTTTCAAATTTTAAATATTGTTGAATGTGTAAATTCAAAATATATTGAAACTCAACAAGCAACAATATTATTGATTATAAAAAAAACGATTTCAAATAGCATTAGTAATGAAGACTTTGTTTTGGAACGTTCTAACTATACTATATTTGCCACTAAAAGTAATTGTGCGCAATTGAAAACTTTGCTTTTAAATTCAACCTCACTAGAAGGACTGGGATTTAAAGTAGGAATTGGTTCTGTTGTGTGGAATCAATGTAAAGATTTATTAACAAATGATGCTTCAAAAACTCGATTAATATATAGTTCATCTATAGAAAATAATAACTTGTGTCTTCAAAGTTCTAATAATACTGAAAAAAAAAACTATATAACTAAGAAGGGGATTATTGGTCCAATGATAGTTGTAAATAGAGGTTATGGTGTAGGTAACTATAAGTTTAATTATTGTTTAATTAATGAAAATTATGAATATTTACTAGAAAATCATTTAATAACTATTGTGTATATTAAAGAATTACCTCGCGAAGAGTTATTAATTTTATATAAAAAAATTATTACTTCATTAGAGCATAGTAATACGTTAGAGTTTGTAACAACTTATTTTGGAAATAATGCTATTAATAGCACAGAATTGAGCAAAATACTTCCTATTTATTATAATTAAGATTAACTTATTTGAAATGCTGGAAATGCTATGCCATTTCCGTTCTTCCATCGTAATAATACACTAATTTTTTTTCCACTTTTACTAATACATTCATATTTAAATTTTTCTGGTTGTTTAAGTACATCAATTAGCGTATAATCATCACTATTAACAATTTGTTTAATAAATGAATTGTTAGTATAAAGCATATAAATTTTATTTGCTTGTGAAGTTAGTAAATAATTTGTTAACATAGAACTATTTAAATCAGTGCTATTAATAAATTCTGTTATACTTATATTAGATAATTCTTTAGCATAATTATACAAATTAATATGTTCTTGTTTTCCTGTAAATTTACTGCTTTTGCTACAACCACTATAATATAGTTCTTGATAGTGTTTCATACATTTTGGTTTATTACTATGTATTTGTTTTAAATATTCTTCTTTAGATGGCATTTTTAAATTTGCTATTTTTGCTAATTTATGAAGATAATTAGTATAATAAAATTCTTCATAACTATTACTTAAATAACTACTCGGTTTCATTGGTGAAACAAATTGTGGTGCTTTTTCTAGAGATGAAACATTAAATTTAAATTCGACCTTAAAATCATCATAACTATCTTCTGTATAATAAAGTTTAATTAAGAAATCATAATTATTTCCGCGTCCTGCTTTGTTTACACAATCAACTTTAATATATGGTTTATTACTTAAACTATTAATATAACTAATAACATTATATTTCATAGTTAGCCATTTTCCCAAAACAAAATAATTTTCTGGAACTTTATTGTTTATTAACGCACCTATAATATGTTCTCGTGTTTTATTATTTTTATCGTTATTTGATCTTGACGATACATTGAAAGTGTTAATGCTTTTAACACTTATTATCTCTTTATTATAGGTAAATGGTGTAAATGGTTTAAAACTAAACAATGTTTTCAGATTTGTTATTGATGACATAATGTAGTATTTAACATATTTATTAATAAATATTCAATTTTTAATTTTTTATTTTTAATTTTTTATTTTTATTTTTTATTTTTTATTTTTTATTTAAAAATAATCATTTAATATATATTAAAATATATTAAATGAGTACAACGACGAGGACCCCTGATGATAAAAAAAATGAGTGGTTACAATTTATAGAATTTATAAAGCGCAAATATGGTTCTAATAGTTCAGAGTATATTAGAATAAATGATTATAATAATCACTCAGATAGAAGTGTAGCAGAATATTATAACTATAAAAATCCATCTCTTGCTATAACAGACATCCCATTAAATGAATTATTACAAAATGTGAAATTTAAAGCAATGCTTGAGTTGGACAACCCTGTTGAAATATCAAAATTTACAGAAATTTATAATGACACTGATTATTTGATGAGAGGTTTAAATGCTATAGACGATAATTTATATATACAATGTAATCCGGTAAAGGTAGACAATAATGGTGCTATAGAAGAAGAACCAACTAATAGTAATAGTGCTTCGACTGTTGCTTCAATTATTACAGAAGGTGCTGATTTTTTTTCACCAGACAAATTATATAGTAATGTAGCATTAGTTGTATTTTTATCTCTATTGTTGGTGGTTGTTACTTATGCCGTGGGTCGGTGGCTATGGGGAGGAGGTTTTAGCAGTATGGTTACTTACGCAAAAGCAGCAAAAGCATCATTACCAACATTACGTTCTAATAAACAAGTACCAGTTACTCCTTAAATAGTTGAGGCGTTATGTGTTTCACAAGATACAGGATGATAACTATTAGTATTTATAATATTATCTGGTTGTTTTTGAATTGAACCTATTAATTCTTCTTCTAATGAAGTTTGGTTCATAATATTATTATTATCAACATTACTATTAGTATTAGTATTACTATCAGTATTTAAGTTTATCATAGCTAACGATTTATTATGAGTGCTTGGAGCCATTACTCCATGATCTACTTCATTAGAACGTGTTACAAAAACTAATGCTGCTATTCCAAAAAATATAGCAATAATGGGATTGCTGTTTAAAAATAATAAAATAACAATAGCAATAAGAGAGAAATAAGTGTATATATTGTTTACGTATGGTGCTAACTCATATGGCGTAGATACATTACTTATTAAATATAATAAAATAAGAACTACCAAAATTATTTCGCTAATTGTAATATTTTTTAAATTTTTAAAATTTGTAGATATACTATTTACGGAATTCATTATAGTATAATGAAATATTTTATTAAAAAATATATAATAAATTATTGAATTATTGAATTATTGAATTATTAAATTATTAAATTATTGAATTATTAAATTATTAAATTGATTAAAAAAATTTAACAAAAATGTTTTAAACTATTTTTAACTAAGCATAATTTATAATGATGATAAAAAAAATTAGTCCTAAAAATAGAGAGACATATATAGAATTGATGCAGCTTATAGAAGTTTTAAAAAAAAATGGACTAAATAGTTATTTGGGAAATAAAGGATATACGCTATACAAAATCTGTTTGACTCCTAAAATAATAGAATTTATTAAAAATGAGTTAACAGTAAAACCTTTTACACAAAATTCCTATGCTGAAGCTAAATCATTTCCTATTTATCAAGAATCAGAAAAAAAAATATATGTTCCTAGATATTGGGGTATTAAAATGTTTGGTTATCCTAAACTATTAAAAATCGCATTTGGAGAATCTATAAATTTAACTTTTAATGGACAATTGAGAGATTATCAAACAAAAGTGTTGAATGAATATTTAAAAGCAATTGATTTTGGAACTCCTGATAATATTAATAAAGGCAATGGCACAGCACTTATTGAACTATGGACTGGAGCAGGTAAAACAGTGTTAGGTCTTAAAATTATAGAAGTTCTAAAGAAAAAAACCATAATCTTTGTTCACAAAACCTTCTTAAAAAATCAATGGATAGAGAGAATTGAGGAATATTTACCTGGTGCTCGTATTGGTACAATACAAGGTCAAATAGTTGATATAGAAAATAAGGATATTGTGTTAGCAATGATACAAAGTATTAGCATGAAAAATTATCACGAATCGCTATTTGATAGTTTTGGATTAAGTTTATATGATGAATGTCATCATATGTCAAGCGAAGTATTTAGTAATTGTCTTAAAAAATGTAATACTCTATATGGTCTTGGACTAAGCGCTACTATGGAGAGAAAAGACGGATTAACAAATGTCTTTAAAATGTATTTAGGTGATATATGTTATAAACATTCCAAAAATAGTTCACAAGATAATGTTTTAGTAAAAGCAATTGATTTTATAGTGAATGGTGACGATGAGTATAATGAAGTGGAGAGAGATTTTAGAGGACAAGTAAAATATAGCACAATGGTTAGCAAAATATCTAATTTTAATTTACGTAGTGATTTCATAGTTCATATTTTAGAAAGCGAAATGTTTATTAATCCGGACCAACAATTTATTGTTTTGGCACAAACAAAAAATTTATTAAATTATTTATATAAAGCATTATGCTATAAAAATTTTGCTTCTGTAGGATTTTATATTGGCGGAATGAAAGACGAAGATTTAAAAAAGAGTGAATCCAAAAAAATTATTTTAGCCACATTTAGTATGGCTGCTGAAGCATTAGATATTAAATCATTAACCAGTTTATTTTTAGCAAGTCCTAAATCAGATATTGTTCAGGCAGTTGGCAGAATTTTGAGAGAAAAACATAGAAATCCATTAATAATAGATTTAATAGACAATCACGATGTATTTTTAAATCAATTTACTAAAAGAAGAGCATTTTATAATGAAAAAAATTATAAAATAATCCGCACAAATCAAGAAAAATATAATGACTATGTTAAGTATTTAAAATCTCTCAAATTAATAGAAGAAAAGTCAATTTTAGCTTGCGAAGAAGAAATAATATTAAATATTACAAATCAAGAAAACAATATAGATTTGAACGCTAGTCCTAGTCCTAGTCCTCGTGTTAATTTTTGGAATTATTTATTATTTAAACCGCGCAAAAATAATAAAAATAATACTAGTCAACCCACGAATTTAAGCGAGTCAAAATGCTTAATTCAATTGTAAAAATTTATTACTATTTACATATATTTAATTCGTCGTGATTTGTTATTTTTTTTTCCACCATGTCTTCTTCTTTTTCTTCTAGTATATGAACCTTTGTATCTATAACCTCCTAGCATTATAATATTTTATAATATTAAAAAATATTAAAAAATATTAAAAAATTTAAAATATAAAAAAATATTTAATAATTTAAAATATTAAAAAATATTTAATAATTTCTGCGTGTGCGTCTGCCACCTTTTCCTCTTCTTCTGGTGCCTCTGCTTCTGCGACGTTTGCCTCCGTAACTTTGCTGCTGATGTTGTCTGCGCTGTTTTCCACCTTCTTGAATAAATACACCTTCTAAAGCCGATAACATTTTTATATACTATAAATATATTTTATTTTTATGGACAATTAAATTAATTTTGTTTTTATCAATTATATAATTATTTTTTGCTAAATTTTTAGGAATCCATTTTTTAAATTTTTTATTATAAATACATTCAATAATATATGATTTATTTAAATCAACATATTTTTCTAAACTAGTATTTTCAAATTCTTCTTCACAATCGCTTTCTTCCAATAAATCGAGATTTTTATTTTCTTTTATTTTTCTAAATAAATTATTCATAAAAACACTTGTTTTATAACTATCAATTAACGCATAATCATAAAAAGTTTCTTTATTATTTTCTAAAATAAATAAATTGTATATATCTTGATTTATACACGCAGTAACTTTAAAATTATAACCATAATTTTTTTCATTATTATTTAATAAATTATTAGTTATAATAAAATTTCCTAAATATTTGTTGCTATTATAACATGAAATGCAGTATATTTCATAGTCTAATTTATATATTATTTTGAATAATGTATCGTAATTATCTAAAATTATTCCTAAATATACGCCAAAATAATTATTTACACTATACACATTTAAAGAAGTATTTATTATATAGTGTAAAACATTTTTACATATATTTAATTTGAATGTGAAATTATTACTCGAATATGTATTCAATATATTATTATATATATTATAATTTACTACATTTTCAAGTATAAAATAATGATGTGTATTATTACACTTTGAACTTTTACTAGTATGGGCACTTTTTAAATTATATTTGTAAAAATATGTTCCAACTAATAATACATTATTATAACATAATGTATTATCATAACTGATGTTAAATTTATAGAATTCATTTGATTCATCGTCCAAATTTTTATTGTTTATAAATAATAATAAACATAATAAATCTTTTTTATAATATGTGAACCATAAATAAGATTTACGCCCTTTAGGTTTTAAAATATAATAGTTAGCATTAGTTACTAAATTAGATATTGCATAATTTTTGGTGTTACTAATATTATTTGTATAATTAGCAATTGGAAATTTGTGGACAATAAATTTAAAATCAGTAAATTTAACTAAAGAAGAAATCTCTGTAGTTTTACGCTTGTCTAATTTATTTTTCTCTAACATAATATATTAATTATTACACTAATATTATTTAAATAAATTTTTTCAATTTTTAATATAAATGTAAACTTAAACCTATAATTTTAATTTATTAAAAAAATCGTTGAGTTCAGATTTCATATCATTAGTTAATCCATTATTATTATTATTATTATTATTACTAAATTCTTGATTAATAAATTCTTGATTAGTAAATTCTTGATTAGAAAATCCATTATTGTAATTAGCATAATCACTATATTTATTAATTTCTTCTAAACTTGTGCTGTTAATTTGTAAATTAGACGAGGGCATTATATTTTTTTCTTTCATTGTTTTTATTTGCGAATTATTATTAGATTCGCTATTATAACTATTATAAGTATTATAAGTATTATAATAATCTTTAATTTTGGTCGAAGTCAAATTATTTTGAAAAAATAAATATAAATTATGTAATAAAAAAATTAATACAACATATATTAAAGTCCATTTTATTATATATATAACCATTTGATTTGTATATTATAAAAAAAATTATTATTTAATTAGAACTTATAATATTTATATAATATTTATAATATTTATAATATTTATAATATTTATATTATATATTTTATAAAAACTTAAACACTATATTATATATTTATTAACTATAATAATTAATAATTATTAATTAATGTTATCTTGTATTACATTAAAAAATACAAGTTTTACTCTTTTGAAAGTTAAAAATGTTACTGAAGAAAATATATATAAAAAATGCGGATATAAGACTTCTGTAAATTTTAAAAGAATTTATACTTGGGATTTAGGTGATAAAAATATTGAACTATGGTCTAAAGAAGATATGAACATAAAAAAATACAACGAACATAATATTTTTACCAAATATTCTATAAAATTAAATGTAAATAATAAATGTATATTTTTTTTAAGAAATAAAGAGCAATTTATGAATTTGGACATTGATGTTTTTAATAAATTTTTTGATTTGAAAGAAACTATGGAAATTAACAATGATGAAAGTAGCAATATTAGTAATACTAATTTAACCGATACTAATTTAACAAATGAGAATTTAACAAATGAATTATTAAATAAGTTATTACATAGTAATACAGAAAATGAAGAAAATTTTGAATTTAATTCGGAATTAAGTTATGAATTATATAGTTATTCTGATGATGAAAACGATGATACTAATTGCGTAACTTCTAAATAAAATAAAATAAAATAAAATAAAATAAAATAAAATAAAATAAAATATAAATATAAATATAAAAATTGATAATATTAATAATACTTTAATTGTTAATATTATGAGTAAATTTAATAGAAAAATAAATGATCCAGAAATTTTTAGAGCAAATGTTGTAAAAAGTTTGTATAATATTGTACAAAATCAAAAAATTAGTGAAAATTTAGAAAAAGGTATATATAACTATTCTTTAGATGTAAGTGATGAGAAAAAAATTATTAAAAAATGGTCCAATGAATCGTTTGTTGTAATATATATTCAAAAATTACGCACTTTAATGTTTAATTTAAAAAATAAAGAGTTATTAGATAAATTGTTGTCAAAGTCATTAAAAGCACATGAATTTGTTTATATGAGTCATCAAGAATTACGACCTGATTTATGGGATATATTAGTTGAAGAGAAAAAAATTAAAGATGAAAATAAGTATACACCAAAAATAGAGGCATCAACTGATAATTTTGTTTGTGGTAAATGTAAATCTAAAAAATGTACTTATTATCAATTACAAACACGAAGTGCGGATGAACCAATGACTACCTTTGTTACATGTTTAGATTGTGGAAATCGATTTAAACGATAAACAATAAACAATAAACAATAAACAATAAACGATAAACAATAAACAATAAACAATAAACAATAAACAATAAAATTATAATAAGTCTAAATCTTGTAATTTCCAATACTCAAAATTATTATTAGGCAAAGGTCTTTGAATTATAAAAGGTAATTTTTTTTGTTCTAATTCCATTTGTGCTATTAAATAATTATCAATTATTTTTTCATTAGTAGTTACATAGGGATTAGTGCCACTATTTAATTGTTTAACTCGCATTCCTAATATTTTTGTTTTTTCATATTTTGTTAGTATTGGCATTGTTTTATGTAATTCATCTATAATAATGCCATCTTTATTACGTGTAATTTTACACAATTCTTTTATTTCATTAAAATTTTTATATAAACATTCATTATGATAATTTAATGTATGGTTTTTTTTTAACTCATTATTAAATTTATAAAAATCGTGTTCTCCTAAATCTTCTACTTCATAATCATATTTTGTATAACTACTTTTTGGGTTATCAAACACGTTTATTTTTTCTCCCGTTTCATCTTGTTCAGGTTCATCTATTTTAATTTCTTCATCCAATTCTTCATCATCACTTAAAATTTCTTCGTTAGAACTTGCACTACTAGTTTTATCACTTTGTTCATCTTCATTTTCGCTTAATACTTCTTCTTCTAATTCATCCATATTATAAATTAAATTATAAATATATAAAAAAAACTATTTATATCAATTATAATTTTTATTATTATTATAAAAATTTTATTATTTAATTTGTTTTCCAAACAAAATCACAATGACTACATAAATATAAATATTTCATAGAAGTGTCATCATAACGAATAAATATAATTTCTTTTTTTGTAGAATCGAATTCAGTCTTATTTGTTTCGCATGTTTCATTTGGACATTTGATATAATTAATTCGCGGTAAAGTAATATCTAATTTTGTATATTTATTAATATGAACATTATATTTATCTTCAGATTTATTAATATTTTCTCTCAAGATACATTCATTTACATTTATAAGTTTATCATCTACATTTCCACAATTTCTACAATAATAAACAATTTTATCGCATTCATCATTTTCTAATTTAATATAATACATATTATCACAATTAGAACAAAAATCCATAACAATTATATATATATATATTTATAATTGTTAAATTATTTTTATATAATCAATTTTACATAATAATATTTAATTATATTAGTCTATATTAGTCTATATTAGTCTATATTAGTCTATATTGGTCTATATTGGTCTATATTAGTCTATATTAGTCTATATTAGTCTATATTAGTCTCCAATACTAACTTATAAAGGTTAGCATAATCTAAATAAAATTCCAAATTATACATAGAAATATAAAACTTCTTCCTTTTTTGAATAATTAATTCACATTCTTCATTTTTTTCACTTCCATCAATAAATTGAGCATATTTATTTTTATTAACATTAAGATATTCAATAATATTATTTTTATTAGTTATAAATGTTTCATATACTATATTTTTAAATTTATACATAATCATTATATCATCTTTTTTATTACTTGTATTATTACCATAATTTTGTATGTATTTTATGATTTTACATATTGAAAACTCAATATTTTTATATGTTACTAAATAATTATATTTTTCAATACTATTATTATCTTGAGCAACTCCTGGTTCATTTAATAGTGGATTTTCACATAATACAATAGATAATGTTAATAATATTGAATTAATAGTTTGACACGATGTCCAACTTTCGCCAGACCACGTATTTAACATAGATAAACATACTTTTCCATTTGTATATAAATTAGGATTAAAACGCATAGCGCCGTCATTTGTTAAATAACGCACTAATGGCGGAGAAAATGGATAATTGTCCGGAAAAGTAAATTCAAAAAAATAATAACCATAACCATAAGGCGTATTTTTTTGCCCAATTATTAAACCATAACCTTTCATTATATTTTCTTCATCGTGTTTATAATATATATTTTCTAAACTTAAAGAATGCTCATTATCTAAAATATATTTAACATCCTTTGCTATTCTTTTTATAGTATTGTTATTTATACTCATAGTTCATAATAATAATAATATTATATTTTTAATTAGATTTCTAAAATACTATAAAAATAAATTATTATAAAATTGAAATAAAAATATATTATATATGAATATATATAGTAATGTCCAACACTATAAATTCTAATACACTTACTTCATCCAAATGGGATGAATATATGAAATCTTTAAGAGCAGAAAAAGGTTCAATTATGACACATACAAAAATAGGCAACAAAGAATTAAATATTTTTGGTGGCATTTATAACATCCCAAATTTGAGTGAATTTTGGGATAAATATTATCAATATGTATTTGTCGAAAAAAACAAGGAATATTTAACCGAAAAACAATTAATAGATGATGGTCCTTTATTGATTGATATTGATTTACGTTATGAAACTTCGATTAAATCAAGACAACATAATAAAGAGCATTTAATTGACTTGATTGCTTTATATGCTAATAAATTAAATTTATTGTATAACATTCCAAATGGTTCTAAAATTAATGTTTATGTATATGAAAAACCAGATGTAAATAGCATGGAAGACAAAACAAAAGATGGTATTCATATTGTATTTTGTATTAAAATGCACAAATCACATCAATGCGTATTGCGTAAAATGGTGATTAGCGAAATAAAAGGAATATGGGATAATATTCCAATTACAAATAATTATGAAGACGTATTTGATGAAGGAATAACAAAAGGGTTTGTTAATTGGCAAATATATGGTTCTCGTAAACCACAACATAAAGCATATAGTTTGACTTATTTATTTGAAATAACTTATGATTCTGAAGAAGAAATATGGAATTTTAGAGATTGTAATATATCAAAAATAAATATTCAAGAACATTTACCATTAATGAGTGCGCGTTATAAAAATCATCAATCTTTTGAACTTACTAATAATTCGTCTATTCTTGAAAAAATAGAAAATGAAAAAAAAGAGTTAAATAATCGTGAACACAAGCAAAAGGTAAACATTATTAGCAATAAGATTGACCTTGATATGTATGATTTTTCAAAAATAGATAATATGGCAAGTCTAGATAATTTGATTGAATGTTTTATTGATGAAATTTCTTGTACAGAATATGAAATTAAAGAAACACACCAATTTACTATGATTTTGCCGGAAATGTATTATGCCAGTGGGTCATATAATAAATGGATTCGTGTAGGTTGGGCACTTAAAAATACTCACGAAAAACTCTTTTTAACATGGATTAAATTAAGTTCACAAGATTCGTCATTTAAATTTTCAGAAGTTCAAAATATGCATGCTATGTGGAAAAATTTTGATGTTAAAAATAACGATGGCTTAACAAATCGTTCAATTATGTTTTGGGCAAAAACCGATAATTTAGTTGAATACAAAAAAATTAGAAATGAAACAATTTCATATTATATTGAACAAACATTACAAACAATGATTTTAAAAGATAAAGTTGCTGAATTTGACTTGGCAGTAGTATTATATCAACTATTTAAAGACCAATTTGTATGTGTTAGCATTAAAAATAATCAATGGTATGAATATAAAAATCATAAATGGAATGAAATTGATTCAGGAAGCACTCTTAGGTTATTAATATCCAAAAAGATGCATGATATTTATTGTGCAAAATCGCATGAACTAATTGAAGTTATTACAAAAAAAGAGAATAATGATGAAAATACTGAAAATTTGAAAACTCGCTCTCTTAAACTAGGAGATATATGTATATTGTTAAAAACTACAAGTTGGAAAAATAATATTATGAGAGAAGCCAAAGAATTATTTTACGATAAAGAATTTATGAATAAATTAGATTCAAATGTTTACTTATTATGCTTTAATAATTACGTTATCGATTTTAAAAATAAAACGCACAGAAAAGGTAAACCGGATGATTATATTTCTAAATCGACAAATATTGATTATATTCCTTATAAAGTTTTGACTAGTTCATACAAATCAAGTATTAATAATAATTATGATTCTATTATTAAAGAAATAAATAAATTTATGGATGAATTATTTCCAGACGAAGAATTGAGACGCTATATGTGGGAACATTTAGCATCAACACTTATTGGAACAAATGACAATCATACATTTAATATATATACAGGAAGCGGTTGTAATGGTAAATCAAAGTTAGTTGAATTAATGAGTAGATGTTTGGGAGACTATAAAGCAACAGTTCCAATTACATTGATTACACAATCACGTAATTGTATTGGTTCAACATCGCCTGAAATTGTTGCTTTAATGGGCGTTCGCTATGCTGTTATGCAGGAACCAAGCAAAGGAGATACTATTAATGAAGGTATTATGAAAGAAATTACTGGAGGCGATCCTATTCAGGGTCGTGCACTATTCAAAGATAGCGTTACTTTTACTCCACAATTTAAATTAGTTGTATGTACAAATGTCTTATTTGATATTAACACAAATGATGACGGCACATGGAGACGAATTCGTATTTGTGATTTTATGTCTAAATTTAATGAGGCACCATATGAAAATGAAGACAAGTTTCCTAAATCCAATTTTCCATATCAATATTTAATTGATAAAAAAATAGATGAAAAATTTACATCATGGGCACCTGTATTGGCATCAATGCTAGTTAATATAGTATATGAAACAGGAGGATTAGTTAATGATGTTAAAATTGTTACGGCTGTTAGTGATAAATATCGCGAAGGTCAAGATTATTTAACTGAGTTTGCTAAAGAAAAAATATCTCGCAAACGTGATAAATCAATTAAAAAGACTGAGATTATGGAAGAATTCAAGAAATGGTATATTATGCAATATGGTAGAAACAATATACCAAATGGTAAAGAAATTACTGATTATATGAATAAACAATATGGAAAATGTAATAGAGGTAAGTGGTATAATGTTGAAATTAATTATGAAGATGCTAGCGATGATGATACTGCTAACGAACTATAATGTTAATGTTTTGCATAATATTTTGTATAATATTTTATTTAATATTGAAAATAAAATATTGTAGTTACATATATTTTTTATATTTGTGTTTTTAATATATTTGTGTTTTAATATTTTTTTGTTCTCTTCTTGGGTTGCCTCCTTTTTTTATTTGAATATTTTGGTTTTTTCATTTTTGTAATAGCTATTGCTTTTCTTGACTTATTTTTATATTTAATGCTCTTGATTTTCTTGATTTTCTTGATTTTCTTGATTTTCTTAGACCTCTTGCACCTGTCATTGCTTGCCATTCTCCTTGTAAAATTCGTGCAAGAGCTTCTTTTTTTACTTGAATATCAGTATTGTGAAATAAGAAATAATGCCCGGTCTTGAACATTATTGATATTGCTGATTCTCTTGGATATACAACCTCACTGCCATGTTTATAAACATCAGCATAACAAGGAATCCAAGAAAGCACATAAGGCCGCGATGACTTATCATCATAATTCAATATTAAAAAATTACGCTTATAAGCGTATGCTAATAATAGAAACGCCTCTCCGGGTATATGTGATAATGTTTTTAAAATTTCAAAACGTTTTCTCAATGCTCTTTTATTTGTTTCATTTCTTATATTTTCTTCACTAATCATCATTGAATCTTCTTTACTAAATTCCATGTAAAATTTAGACATATTTAGTTCATCGGGCAAAGGAATACCCATTGTTATATGTAATTTTTTTGCTTTATAATATTCTTCAACTCCTAGTACTATGCTATCTATTATAGTATCTTTTGACATTACTATATCAGTTCCACTAGTATAATCAATGGTGGCAGTATATAGGCCACAAAAACCATCGCCTCGTGGGTCGATAACAGACCAATTATTTTTACCAAATAGACGTGCTAATTTGCTTTTTAAATTTTTAGCTTTTTGACCAACATTAGCATTCGAATGAATCATTGTATTTAACCACATATCAAAATCAACTTCTTTTGCTTCTTTTTCGACATTTTCTTTAAATCTTGGATCATTAAAATCTATCTCGCCATCCATAAAATCTCCGGGATTTAAACCAGTAGAGCTTGATGGTTGATCTCTTGAGCTTGATGGTGGTTTTGGAGGTGATCGCTGTTTTGGAGACGAAGACTCGTATGTTTCTAATAACTCAACTAATGCTTTTTCAAAATTTCCATTATTACTTTTTAAATAAATTTCGGCTATATCTGGTGTTAAACCAGGAATTAATTCTACTAACTTATCTATATCTGTAAGAAGGGGTGGTAGTGGTGTTGGTGGAGGTGGTGGCGGTGGAGGTGGTGGCGGTGGAATAGGTTTTTTTTTACCAAAAAAAAAGTCCATACTATTATATATTTATATAATATTTTTATTTATAATATCTTCGTAGCTTTTTGTATCTTCTTTTATATTATTATATTCCAAAAAGTAAATATATCCTTCATACGTAAAATTTATTAAGTGTACTAATATTATAGGCATAATTAAATATAAGAATAATAACAAAACTAATATTTTATTTGTGTATTGTTTTTCGCTAAAAAATTTAGAAAATATTAAATATACAATTAAAATACTATAATATACTATTAACATATAAAACCTAATATTAATATAAAAATCATAATTATTTGTTTGATATAGATTTTTTCTATTATCAACATGTAAATTTGTTTTATAACTATCTATTTTTGTCTGTATTTTTTCTAATTCATCTAATTTATTATTTATAGTATTTGAAACTGTTTCTTTATGTAAATACAATGACTTATAATCTTTAACAAATGTTACATAATAATTGTATAAAGAGTGTAATATTTTTTTTTCTTCAATTATGAAATCTCTCATTGTTTTATAAGCATTGCTTGCGCAATCAATTTGAAATCTTGGTTTATCTTTAAAAGTATCGTGTCGAGAATTTAAAGCATCTCTCGTCATTTGATATAATCCTTCATTTTCTAAACCTTCTTTGATACTTGGATAAAATATAGTTTTCCAGTCGTTATTAGTTTCTACAGGTATGCCTTTTGCCGAATCTATAATGGGTGAAACTAATTTATTCATAGTTGCTTGTATAGTTTTATCATTAACTAAATTACTAATAACATTTGGAGCTTTTTGTGTAGCTTTTACACAATCCTGAATTATTTCATTGGCAGCTTGTGTACAATCGCAAGGAATACATTCTTCATTACCTTCAATAAATCCTTCAAAATTATTATAACTTTCTTTTATTTTATTATAATCAGTAACCCATTTACTATTTGAACCTTCACTACCTATAGCACTAGAATATCCTTTCATAACAAACTCAGAATTTTCTTTTCCTAATAAGCCAGTGATAGTTTTTTCTAAAGTATTTGTTATTCCTTTTTCGCCAGCACTATTACAAGCAGCTATTACTCTTGGAACTTCACTATCACAATTACATTCACCACAAGAAGGTTTTGATTTGTTATTTCCCATATTGAAATGTTAACTAATATAATTTAATATTATTTAATTTTTATGTTAAATAATGTTAAATAATATTAAATAATGTTAAATATGAAATAATGTTAAATAATGTTAAATATGAAATAATGTATAATTTTTATAATAATTTACTATCTTCCTTGTCTTCCTTATCTTCCTTATCTTCCTTATCTTCCTTGTCTTGTTACCGCATCCATAGCAGTTGGACTACTATTTTGTAATGATGCTCCTAGTATATTTTCTTTTTTTATAACTGGCGTAAATGGTTGAACTATTGAAATTTGACCAATACCACCTATAAATCTATCAATAGAAGAATCAAGATAACCGTTTAAAGTTTCGTCTAAATATCCACCATTAGGTGTATCAAAATAATCGGAAAAAGTTTCATTTGCCACACATCTATTTCTAGTAGCATCATAAATCAAGGCACCACTAGTTTCAGGACAGCAATCTGCACCAATACATGTAAGAGAAAATGATGATAGCAAGTTCTTTTTTCTGGTTATTTTACCGCTTTGTTGTAATTTTTCTGCTTCTCTATCATAAGGTATATGTATTTTATCAAAATCTTTATTATCTCTCATGTAAATATCTATAAACTTAGTAATAATATAAACTATTGTTAAAAATATAATAGACACAACCAATATATTTGTAATATTATTAGGTATCAAAGAATTTTTATTAGCAATAACAATTGGAACAAGTATTACACAAGCAAATATAATAATTTTTAATATATTAATGTATTCTTTATATGCTTTATCATAATATGTATTTATTTCTATTTTGCGCGCTTTATCTGTATTTTGCTGTTTAATTTTATCATAAACATCTTCAAAATTATTTTGTTTGGCATCATTTAACATATAATCGGTTAAAACATTAGTAAAAAGATTATCTTTTTTTATAGCAAATTCACTTATAGCATTAGCGGTTTCTCTATCTTTTACTATTTGTATATCTGTTTGTAAATTTTGAGTAAGTCTTCCTGTATTCATTTGGTCCAATAGAATAGCATCGTTTTGAGCACCCACATTGCCTTCAATAAATCCTTCCCTCATATTTGACATATAATCAGAAAAAAAATTTCCGTCTATATTGGAGAACCCTTGAATTTGAGTAGCCTTAACACGTTTATTAATTAAATCCTCGGTGACAGCAGAGTTAGCAATATATTTGGCTCCGGCAGCATTTAAATCATCAATTATTTTTCTTTTTGATTTAATATGTTCAATATTTGTAGTAATTTTTGCTATTGCTTCAGTAACCTCTTTTATACTACTATCTAAAATATTAGCACTATTTTGAAGATCTTTAATAACATCATAAGTATTGTCTACGGCAGACTCAGCATTATTTTTTTGAAGAACATCAGGACTTGTAATAGGTTCATATGTTATTCCTTGTTTTCCGAATAATATAATATGTTTGCCACTTTGTCTACCTGAGGTTTGTGTTTCAGTTATTATTTTTTTTTTTTGATAAATAGCTGCTAGTTTGTTAGTTTTTGTTAAATCATTTATTTTTCCATTATTATACATTTGACCAACATTTTCACCAGGACCCCAATTATTTGGTTCTCCTCCATTCCAATTGGTAGTATTTGGATTGTATGGTGTTCCATCAACCCATTGCCAATTACTATTTTTATTGTCTGGCACATCATATGGTCTTCCACCTCCTTTATTGTTATTTGGTATTAGAGCATTTGGATGATATAAACCAATATAAAAAGAACCACCATTTTGAAATCTTGCATTTCCTAATTGTTCTAACATATTTGCTATTTCTACCGAATTTTCAAAACAAGCTAATTCGGCACCTTGTGCTTCCGCGTTAGCTTTATGTTGTAACCAAGTCCGTGCTATTCCATCAACATAATACTTTTTTGTTGGTGTAGCTTTGTTTTGTGATGATTGTGGTATAGTTACTTTAGGTGGTGTTCCCTCTGGATTTTTACTTGTATAAAAACTAATATTTTTACTTAAAACAGAACTTATTGTACTATCATCTGGCGTTTCAATTTTAAATTCAACTAACCATTCGTCATCTGTAAAATTAACAGTTTCAATAGTTGTAGGCGACGAAGCATCTGTGCTATTTACAACACCTACTATTTCAGTTGCTTTATTTGGATCTTTATAAAAAATTCGTAAACCCATAATTCCAAAACTTGTATAATGGACGTCTATTTTAGAAATTTTATTAGAATAATCCAACATTTCAAAAGGATGAGTTTTTACCCATGTTTCTAAAGTTATATTTTTGCCATTTATTACTATTTCCTGTTTTTGTATATCTGATTTTTGCTTCATTAATTCATTTTTTTTATTAATCATAGCACTTCGCGATGCTTCTAAACTTGCTTGTTCTCTATCTAGTTTGGCTACGCTTTCAGCATCAGTTCCAATATTGTTTATTAAACTTGTACTATCATCTACTAATTGTTTATGATTTATGAGTAAATTTTCTAAAGCATTTAAGTCTGTTGAATTAATCGCATTCAATGCGCCAACATTTGAAGAATAACCTGTATCTTGAATTAGATTTGCCATTTATATAATTATATATTTATTAATTTATTTATTTTAAATAAATTAATAAATATATCACATATTATCTATTTAATTTTCTTAAAAAAACCAAAAACATTATTATAAAAATACAAGCAAAAACAGAGTAAATAATAAAATTTATCTTATTTGAAGCATTTCTTTTTTCTATATCTTCTAATCTAGCATTATTTAAAATATGATTTTTTCTAAAATTATTTATTTTATTTGTATAAGTATATGAAGAATTTAAAGTATTTAAAGTATTTAAATTTGTTTTGTTTCCTAAAGGATCAACATATAACATTTTATATATAAATTTATATTATAAATTTATATAATTTATATATTAACATAAAGCATTATATTTAAAAAAATTATAATTTTAATTGGTGAGTTATAAATAATACTATAAATGTAACAATAATTATGTATGCTATAAATATTTTTTCGTTTATAAAATTTGTTGATTTATATAAAATCAACATTATAATAGTTATAACCATTATAAATGTCAAAATTAAATAACGATAATTATTAACTATAAAATTTTCCGACTTAACAGATAATACCCCGTCTAAATTGGCAGATTTTTTAACTGTTTTATAATCGGCATCTAGCGCTCTTAGAAAACTAATATCTCTTTGAACAGGTGCTAAGATACTCCCAGATATAGCATCACTAAAATTAAACTTATCTGTATATAGCTTATTTCTACTAATGTCAAAAAGTTGTGTATTTAAAGTATTAAACTTAGTAAATAAGGCGATCTCATCTCTGAGTATATTTGATGAGTCTCTTACATAATTATTACTAAAATCACTTGGAGAATAATTCATTAAAGTATTTCTCTGATTTGCTATAGTATATAATCGGTCTAAAACATTTGTGCTTTCTATTAAAAATGGATCTATATAACTTAAATCTGTTTTATTATTTTTAAAATAAGAATTGTTTATATAACCAATACCATTATATGTTCCTGAATTATAATCACTAGGAGCAAATATTTTTGAATCACAACTTATTTTAATAGGATCACTACTTCTAGGTGGTGTTCTTTTATATGTATAACATACATTACCACTTAATGTAAAAACTTGGCAACTAGTATCACTACATATTTTTTCACATTGATCAATAGCTTTAGGTGTTAATGAAGTATAAGTAATCGTAGTAGAAGTAACACCGCTATTACCTAAATTATAAATACGTGTATTTCTATTTTTACATACATCTACATATTTTCCAACATCAAAATTTTCTACAACATAATCTTGTTCACTATTTTCACAAGTGTCATCATTGTTACTAGTATTATTATTTTCATTTAAACTATTTGTAATAGTGTCCTGAACATATATTTTATCATTAAAATACAACAAATATATGCTAAATGTTATTATTAATATAATAACAACTGGATTGATGTATTTGCTATTTTTTAAATTTTTCATTGTACTAATTAAATTAAAATTATTAGTAAATTTATTTTTACTTTTCATAATACACTTAATATTTTAATATATTTTATTTAAATTTTTATTTAAAATTTAAATAAAAATTTGATAACATTAAAAATTTGATAACATTAAAAATTTGGTAACATTAAAAATTTGGTTAAAATGTATAATAAAGTTATTCCTAAAACATATAACAAATAGAAAGATTCTCTTTTATATATTATAAAAATTAATAGTCCTACTAATAATAATACAAATAGAAAATCTATTACGTTTGAAATATAATTATTTATATTATGTTCTATATTTGAGTTATTGCTTATATTATTAGTATTGTTTGTATTGTTTGTATTGTTTGTATTACTAGTATTGTTTGTATTACTAGTATTGTTTGTATTAGCATTATTTATATTAGCAGTACAATTACATATTGTATTAGAACAATTACAATTAACAGCACTGCAATTATTATTAATACATCCTAAATAGTCTTTTGTATCGACTATTGTATTATATGAATTTTGATTTATTTGTTCTTTTTCGCTATTTTCTAAAATATTTTTTTTTAAAGTTAACATTTTTTTATTTTGATAAATATCTTCATTTAATTCTTGAGAATAAAATATAACTTTATTTTCATTTGCCATAATATTAAATATTCTTAATATTATAATATATTTTATTTGATTATAATATTAACATAAATCTTACTAAATTTTAACTTGCTACAATAGTTTTTTTACTTTTAGTTAAAAAAAATATAGCACATACAATAAGTAATAATAATATACTATTTTCTACTATTTTAAATTGCGTTAATAAAGTTGTATCATCTAATCTTCCATTATTTGCCCCCCCAGAACCTAATAAATTATTTAACTCTTGTTTTTTAGTAGTTATATTTGAATTTAATGCTCTTAATGTGTTATCAGCAAAACTATTTAAATAATTAATTGCCGACAAATCTCTTTGTATAGCATCTAAACTATTATCAAATTTATTATATTGTAGCTTTAAATTATTAATTTGCGTATCTAAAGCACTTTCAGCATTACTAGTAAGATTACATATATAATTTTTAAAACTAGTTACTAAAGGACCACTATTTTGAAAAGTAGCAGTACCAAGTTTAAGTAATTCATCATAGTATTTTAAACCTGCTTCTGTTGTATCATTTAATTTATTTTCATAGTATGTCGGATTAGTTCTCATAGTATTGAGAAGTCTAATATTTGCTTCATCTAATATTGGTTTTTTATAATACGCATAATAGTTGCGCGGTGTATAATATTGGTTATCGACAGCATATTTAAAACATAATTGATTTGTATTTGTTCCATTTTTATTATACAGTAAATTATTAGCAATAGGAGGAGTTTCTGATTGTGTAATATAAGGGGCACTTGGACTTGTTGTTTTAAATAATTCATCAAATAATTGTTTTACTCTTGTAGTAGTTTCAAATAAAGTTTGGTTTGTATAATCTCTTTTTGGAATATAGCAATTTGTAACACTAGTATTTAATGAAGTACTTATATCGTTAATTAAAAAAAAGTCGCTATTATTTCTTAAAGATTGACTTTCACATTCTTTAACACTTCTCACACTTGTTTTATCAAATTTAGTTGTTAAAATATTATTAAAACTTGCCTCATTAATTTGTGATGGTCTTGAATAACATCCATCATAATTAAAAGAACTATAATAATTCATTATAAACTAATATAATACTATATAATTTATAAAAAAATTTATAAATAATAATACATTTATTTTTATATTTTTATATTAATTTTTATATTTTTAATATAACTTACAAATTCTATAATAATCAGCTTGAATTGATGTACGACTATTACGTACAATTTTTACAACATCATCAGGTCTAATTCCCATTACTAACGATACTGGACTAAAATATGAAATATCAGGAATTTGTGATTTGTCAAAAATATTATATTTTTTCATAAATAATTCTTTTTCACTATGCGTTAAAATAGTATGCTTAGGAACTAATACATGCTTTAAAATATTAAATTGTAATCGCTTAATATTTATTAAGCTTATATAAATATTTTCTGAAACCCAAATATCTTTAATATTTTCTAACATTGTGTCATTTGGTTCGTCTTTTATAATTACCATTAAATCATCCTTTTTTTCTAAAACAGATTCTAAATGAAATAAATCTTCTACTATATCATAAATATTTTGAGGTTTTATAACTTTAGAAACATAATACTTTACATATATTTTTTTTTTTGTTGTTTCATTTTCTAATAACATATCTAATTGATTGTTTTCTATTAAAATTCCAATTTCCGTAATACCAAAATCAGAGTATTTATCAATATTAAATCCGCGCTCGCTTAAAATTTCTAATAAATTTTTGCGTGAATTATAAATGCTAATAATAAAACTATTACTATTAGTCATAATTAAATTATAATAATATAATAGTTTTATTATTTTTAATTTTATATCAATTATAAAATTAAATATTATTATTGTGGATTTATTATTGTGGATTTATTATAGTGGATTTATTATTGTGGATTTATTATTGTTGATTTATTTTTATTGTTTTTTTTTGTAAACTAGAAGTTGAATCAGATTCGTCTTTAATAGTTTCAATAGTTGGAGTTGTTGATAATTTTAATAAAGATACTTCTTTATTTGTAGTTTCATCTTTAATAGGTAATTCTTCTATTTCTAAAATATCTTCATTTTTAGCTTCATTTATTTTTACACTTTTTTGACCAGATTCATCTTTTTGATAAGATTCATCTTTTTGACCAGATTCATCTTTTGAAGTGGTTAAATTTTCTATTTCTAATTCATCATTATGTACTTCATCTCCAATATTAATAGGTGAGTTTTCTTCATTTTCAAAATCCTCAAGATCTTGATATTTTTCAAATTCTTCTTCGGCGCGTTTAATAGAATCAATTGTTACTTGACTAAGTCCTTCAGTATCACTTTCTTCATCGGTCTCTTTAGTTTCTGCTTCTTCTTCTTTAGCTTCTGCTTCTTCTTTAGCTTTGGCTTCATCTTCTTTTATAATTTGCTCTGTTGTTTTTTCTTCTAATTGAACATTTATTAATTGTTTATCATAATTCTTGGAAAATTCTAATTGTTCTTTTTCTGTTAATTTTGTTAATTTTAAATTTTCTATTGTTTTAGCATAATTCATAGAAGTTAATTGTTCTATATTATCTTCTGTAATAATTCGCATTTGAATATTCATAACTTGTAGTTCATGTATTAATAATTTAAAACAATAAGGAACACGAACAATACTAAATGATTTACCATATTTTGAAATAACTTCTAAGTTCATAGAATTTTCAAAATTTTCTGAAAATTTTAGAGGTCCATCGGCAAAAGGGCTTATAAAAATATTCTTGGATTCATTATAAATAGCAATGGTTCCGGTTGTATTACATATTGCTATATGGTAGTCATCGCCACGAGTTAACATAGATTCTTTTAAAAATGCTGTTGCACCATGTGCAATAATTCCATCGCGCTCCATTTCACCAATGCGCAACCCACCATCATTCGCACGACCTTGAACTGTTTGTCGCGTTAATGCTGTTCTAGGACCCTGTGCGCGATAATTTATTTTGTCTTTAACCATATGTTTAAGACGCATATAATAACAAGGTCCAATAAAAAATTCCATATTTAATTGTTCTCCTGATTCTCCACTATACATTATTTCGTTTCCTGTAGAACTATATCCAATATTTCTCAATAATGTTCCAAATAATGTATGTTTTGGACCTTTATTTACAAATGCCGTACAATCTCCAAATCCACCATAGTGCGCACATGCTTTTCCCATTAATGTTTCTACTAATTGACCAATAGTCATACGACTTGGAAGCGCGTGAGGATTTATTATTAAATCTGGTCTTATTCCTTCGGCAGTAAATGGCATATTTTCTTCTGGTATTATTAATCCCACCGTTCCTTTTTGACCGCATCTGCTACAAAATTTATCACCTTGTGCTGGTATTCTTTCTTCTCTTATTCTAACTTTAGCAATTCTAAATCCTTCTTCGCCTTCTGTAATAAATGCTTTGTCAACATAACCTAATTGCCCTTTTTTTGGTGTTACAGAAGCATCTAAAAATGTGTCCGCAATGTTTATATTATTTGTCACTTTTCCTATTACCACTTTTTTATCATCTAATTGCGTATTTTCTTTAATTAATCCATGCTCATCTAAGTAAGAATAATCATAACCTGGTTTTTTACCAAACACTGTTTTCGATTCAATATTTACAAATTTTGAATCTATATTTGTTCCGGCTACTTTTGTGCTTTCTTCGCGCGCTTCGTACATATTAAAATAAGTAGTATTAAACATACCTCGTCTTATTGAACCTTCATTGAATAATATTGAATCTTCAACATTGTATCCACCATAAGAACCAATAGCAACAATTGCGTTTATTCCACAAGTATGTTCCTCATTGTAAATATATTTTAAATAGCGACTTTTTACAAGAGGTATTTGTCCGTTATTTAATACAACCCCCATTTTATCAATACGATTTTGATAATTTGAATTATATAAACTAACAGCTTGTTTGCTTTGCCCACAAGAAAAAAGATCTCTTGGTAGTGGATTATTTTCAGGAAACACTATTTGATTGCCCATAACGCCCAATAATAATGATGGATGAATTTCACAATGACTAGTAAACTTAGTAATTTGTTCGCTATATGTTGCTATTAATGATGTTTCTGTTTCTGATGTATCTAAATAATCTATTATTCCACCTTTTTTAATTAGTTCATCAATTGCATTTACCGGTTTAATTGACTCGGATTTATCATATAGATCGTAAAAATTAAAAAATACTTTATTAGACTTGATAAAGGAATTTAATTCAATTGAAACTTCCTTTTTTTCTTTAGTTAAAATTTTAAATTTGTTAAATCCTATTAATAATTCTTCGTATTTAAAATCTTGTGAAATTATTTTATTATAAATAAAATCATTTTCATAACATAATTTATTATTTTGTAAATAAAGAACAGGTCTTGTTAATCTACCCGAATCACTATAAATATAAATAATATCTTCTTTTATTGACCAAGTAATACTTGTATATATTGGTATTAAACCAATTCGCCTATATTTTTTTAATAAGTCAATTACTTCAACTGGTTTAGTTACTATTCCAACCCATGCTCCATTTACAAAAACTTTACTACAATGAGCAATATATTCAATCGTGCATTCACTTAATAATTCCATAAAAAATATTGTGCGCAATAATTCAATTATTGGTTTTCCAGAATAACCACTTGTTATTAAACATCCAAGAGACATATGTTTATGTAAACCCACATTTCCACCATCAGGCGTATCAACGGGATCAATAATACCCCATTGTGAAGAATGTAATAGTCGTGGTCCAATAATTTTAGCACTCGAATCTAAAGGTAAATTTAATTTACGTAAATGAGACATAAAAGAATTATAAGATAAGCGATTTAAATCTTGAACTATTTCAGGACGTTTTGTATGTTCTTCTGCGCCCCAATTACCTTTAAATGCTTTTCTAAATCCATTTTCCAAAATACGTTCTTTGAAATATTCTAAATAGTTATTTTCTATTAAACTAATAAAATCATTTTGGTAAATTCCTTTTTTGTAATAATATTCTTTATCTATTTTTTGAAAAATATGCTTTTGTTGTAAAGTGTAATATTCTTTAAATAAATCGTAAATAAGTGTTCCTGTCAATTCAACTCTTTTAAATTTAAAACTATCGCGATCTGTTGATTTTTTATCATTTTTATAAACTTGTAGTAATTCTTTTACCATGTGTCCTAAAAAAAATGCTTTTTCAATGAATTTATTTTCTCCAATATGTGGTAATAAATAATCCATTAATATTTCTAAAATATGTGCTAATGTTTTGCCTTTTGTTAGTGTTGCCAAATATTTAAGTGCTACTTCTTGATTGAAAATATTACCAGCATCATGAATAGATGGAATAAATAATGACATATAATTTTCATATTTTTTTAAATCTAATAAACATGTTTTTATAATTTCTTTATCACTCAATATACCTAGTGCTCTCATTAATATAAATAATGGAACTGGTTTACGAATATTTGGAACATTTACTAAAATTTGATTATTGCTATATTTAGTATCTGGACGTAATATTCTAATACTGAGAGTTCGTATTGGTTTTGAAGCATCTTCTGAAACAGAGCGTATTTCTGCTGAGTGACTATATAATTCATTAAAATCTGATTTGACATAAAGCATATTGTCAGCAAATTTTTCTTGACATACTAAAACTTTCTCTTTTCCGTCAATAATAAAATATCCACCGCGATCATTTCTACATTCACCCATATTAAATTTTACTAGCGGATCTAAATTGTTTAAAATACATAAATCGGAATTTAACATAATTGGGAATTTTCCTAAATAAATTTTTTCTAATAATGATTTTGTTTCAGTATATTGTCCATCACTATTCATAATTTTATAAATCACTTCAACATCCACGTGAAGAGTTATAGCATAAGTCATATTTCTTAAACGGGCTTCATTAGGAAACATATAATGTTCTCGGTTTGTATCATATATTATTGGTTTTCCAAAATAAAGTCGTTTTCCATCAATACCTCCTATGTGTATTTCTGCTCTATAATTATATTCTTTTGTTGTTTCATCTTGCTCTTTTATTATTAATATTGGATTTTTTTCTTTAAAAATATTGTAGATTTTGTTATTAAAAAAATCATTAAAAGACTCTAAATGATGTTTTACTAATATATTTGGATCATGACTAAAATATTTATCTATAATTAACCAAGCTAATTCTTCGTGATTTATAAAACTACTTATATTTTCGTCTATTAATATATCAGATGATTGTGTTTTACTTTTACTAGTCATTGTAAATATTAGTATTAATTAATACTAATATTTTATATGTTAATAATTTATATGTTAATATTTTATATGTAATAATTATTACATAATATGTTTAACCATTAAATCATTGAAGGAGTTACAGAATATGTTATAATAATTAAACCTAAAATAACAAACAATAATACTAATGGTAATATTACTAAAAACCAAGAAATTTCTTTGTATCCTGCTTTACATAGTGAATTTAATATGAAAGTCCAAAATAATATATATATTGCTTTAAATACAAATAGTAAAAATGTATTTGGAATTTCACATTCAAATGCTCCTAAACAATATCTTGTTGTATTACCAAAATTTTGTATGGCAATAACAATAAATACTAGCACTGATATAAATAAATATATAAAAGCCGGCGAGCATAAATTTTTAAAATCTGCTATATATTTATTAATATACGCCATATTATAATTTATAGATATAAAAAAATATTATAAATAAAAAATATTATAAATAAAAAATATTATAAATATAAAAAAATATTATAAATTAAAAATATTATAAATAAAAAATATTATAAATAAAAAATATTATAAATTAAAAATATTAATTAAAAATATTAATAAAAAATATTAATAAAAAATATTAATAAAAAAATATTATTTATCATATATGTATTGTAGGATTTGGACTTGGTTGAGGTGTAGGTTCTCCTGAGTATTGATTCCATAAACCAGAACCAGTATATGTTAAAGTATTCATAGCATCAAATACTGATTGTATTGGAGATATTCCGCCTCCTTTCATATAGTTTTTTCTAGAGCATCCTATTTGATATCTTTTTCTAAATTTATTATTTAACTTTAATTTTCTAGACTTATTTTTTCTCTTATTTTTTCTCCTAGTTATTTTTCTATAGTTACTCATTATATATAGAAAAATATATAAAAATATATAAAAATATATAAAAAATTTTATTTTTTCTATATTTTTAATATTTATAAATAGTATTATTCAATATCAACGTGTGTAATCATATGTCTTCTACAACAACTCTTTTTTAATTGTAAAATATCTAACACTTCTCCTTCTGGTGTTTTATCCATAAACTCTTTTGTTAAATATACTACTTTATTAACTTCCATAGACTTATCAATTTTTCGTTTTTGAACTTCGCGCTGATAATATCTATATTTATTTGCTAATACTTTACCGCAAGTAAAACATTTTACAGGAATAATCATATTATATTATATATTATAAAATATTTATATACATTTATATTCAATTTTAAAAATAATTGTTTTTAAATAGTTTCAAAAAGTTTCATATATTACTGCTCTATTTAGTTTTAAATTATCATAATTTGTAGTTTTTATATTAATTTGATAATAATTCAATAATAATATGCTTATTATTATTATTATTAATATAAAAATAATAGCAAGCACCAAATTTTTTGGCATTTATATATGTATTGATTTTTAATTTAATTTAATTTAATTTAATTTAAAAAAATTGATAAATAATTTTTATTAATTTATTTCAATATTTAATATATTATTTAAATATTATGGAACATCAAGATTGGAATTCTATTAAACTTAAAACGCAAGTAGTTAAAAATAAAATTACTATAAAAAAACCGCAAATCACTTTAAATAAAGTAACTCAAGTGGAAAAAATGATTGTTAAAGAACCTCTTGGAAAAATCATTGCGCAAGCAAGAGTAATTAATGGAAAAAATCAAAAAGAATTAGCATCTACTATTGGAATATCTCAATTAATTTTATCTCGATGGGAAGCAAATAAAGAATTGCCTACTAATTCTCAAATTGCTTTACTTGAGAAAACTCTTAAAGTGAAACTTCCAAGATGTCAAAAAGTATATGTTGACGAAAACTGATTAATTTAAAAATTGATTAATTAAAATTGAATTGATTTTTTTTATAATTTATTGTATTATTAATAACTTATAAATAATGAATTCTACTAATACTATTACTATTACTGATACTACTAGCGCCAGTGTTAATATTGATGTTAATATTGATATTAATACTAGTGCCAATGTTAATGTTACTACTACCAATTCTGACATAGGTTTTTATATTAATATTACTAAGAATTCTAATAGTAATAAATTGAGACATAACTTTAAACCAAACATTCGCTCAAATAAAAGACGTTTGGAAAAATCATCTCCAACAAACGTTGATAACTTTGAACAAGTAAAAATGTATGAACGATGGACAAGTGATATATAGTGTTTTATAGTGCTCATGTATTAGTTTAATGTGTAAAATGTAAAATACCTTAGTTGATTTATTTCATGATTTATTATTTTTTTATGTGTCTTTTTGGAGATATGGCAATATATATATTTTTTTTTTATAAAATACTTTTAAATATATATATATAATATATGTCTTTTAAAGGAGGCGCCATAGATTTTAAAGATGATGTTGTATCAAAATCAAAAGATGTAATACAAGAAATTTTAACTGATGAAGATACAAGCATAAAACTTTTAACCCAAAATCCAGTTACACCAGCATATTTATTTACTATAACATTTAATAATGATAAATTTAGTAAATATTTTAAGAAATTACCTGGTAGTAATATTCCAAGTGTATTACTCTTAAAACTAATGGCATATGAATTTACATCATATTCTTCAAGAACGCACACAATAAATAACGATGAATTCACATTTGAGGCTATTCAACACTTAAACCTTAGTACTTATGATAATACTTTTCCAATATGTCCGTCGTTTATTTATAGTGAAAGAATATCTTATCCGGAGGGAAAGTATACATTGACTGGGGCTTGTATTTTTGACTTGTTAAACAAATTTGGTTTGTATTCAAATATTACACAAACTATGGTAACAAAATTAAAGGAACTTTTGTTACATACTCATAAAATTGATTATAGAGGTACAATTCCTATAGAAAATGTGTCACAACACATTATTATTATGGAATATTATAGTTGTATAACTTTAAAAAACTTTATAGAAGATACATATTCTCGCAAAATTTCTATTTTAAGTAATTATTACATATATGGAATAGAATTACCTCCTATGAGTTTAGAAGAATTTGGTTGTATTTTAACTTTATTTGTTTCATCATTAATGCTTGTAAGAGGTTTTATTCATGGAGACTTACATAAAAATAATATATTACTTTGTGTAGATGATAAACAAAATATTAACCCTGTAGTAATTGATTTTGGTAGAACAAGTAGAATTAATTTTGAAAATAAATTTGATACTAGTATAATACCATTAATAAATATTATTGGTGCTAAGGAAGTCAAAGATAAAAAAGTAAAAATTTTGAATTCTCTTATTACTGCTATATATGATAAAACCGCAGAAATACGTATTGATGAGATGTGGAGACAGAGACTTATGACTACATCAAGAGCAAAGCAATCAAGTGAATCACGAGAAATATATATAATTAATGCTATAGAAAGACATATTAAAAATTTATTATTTTTAGGATCATATGTAGAAGCAGCAATAGTATCTTCTATGTGTTGCTTACCTTCCTTTAATACTAGTGTTTTTTATTTTTATATAGAAGCACTTATTAAAAATGAAATAAGTAGTTATAGAAGTATGTATTATTGTAAGAGTAAAAAACCAGAGGAACAAAAATTAGTTTGGAATAGTTATGATGTATTATTAAAAAGGTTATTAGAGGCGAGAGAAGTGAAAACACAATCATTGGTAGAAGCAATAGCACCGCCAATAATTCCTGAAGTATTAGCACCGCCAATAATTCCTGAAGTAATAGCACCGCCAATAATTCCTGAAGTATTAGCACCTCCACTATTACACTCAAGTAGTAAACATTATTTACCATTAGAAACATCACAAGAGTCAATGGTAACAACTCCTCCTGCATGGGAGGCAGTTTATGCCGCAACTTTGGCGTTAAATAGGGCGGCACTAGGAGCAAGGCAACTGATTACGAACGCGCTTCAAAAAGCAACAAGAAAAGAAAATGTAGTAAATGTGCTGGCAGGGCGACAAAATAAATTACATAAAAGAAGAACAACGAGAACACAGAGAAAAAGAACAAGAAGAACAAGAAGACAAAAATAGAGTTCATAAAAAATATAAGTAATTAAAATTATACTAATTATTTACATTTTTATTTTTATTGTTTTTATTGTTTTTTTTTGTTGCTATGTTTACGAGTAAATCTTCTATTTGTATTATATTTAATATATTTATTATGTTTATTATGTTTATTATATTTTTTTGACTTTTTGTATTTTTTACGCAATGTTTTTTTGCCTTGTCCTAATTTTTTTTCTTTTTCAAGTTTTATTAATTCTTCTAATTGTTTAAATATTACATCAGTTAAATCAAATGGACTACCATCACTTGTTTTTGTAATATTAAATGGCATTGCTAAGTTAATTTCAACGATTCCGGGCAAAAAATCTGTCTCATTTTTATCTGAATATAAATCATCATCGTCAGTAAATTTATCTAAAGCATCTTTTAGATGCTTTTCTAAATTGTTTTGAGATAATGTTCTATGTTTTTTTTGTAATTCATCAATTTTAGTACTATCTCTTTCATAAAATTTTGTATATGCGTCCTTAAAAGTTTTTATTTTAAATATTTTATTATTATATGTGTATGTATAATAACTGAATGTAGATGTTGTTAATATAATACCTTTAAACTCATCAAAACTTGAAACAACGTTTTGATAGTCAATTTTAGAACTTGTATTATGATTTATACAATCATTATAATAATCATAATCTATATTATTTTGTTCAAGTGAAATATCTTTCTTAGTAACTGCATTAGAAAAAGATACAGCCAAAGAAGCAACTTCATCTTCCGCAGTAAAATAATTACCATCAATTACTAATGGTTCTCGTTGTTTTTCTCCTTCATAACCATCATTATAGATGACTAAAGGTTTTTGTTTGATGCTCAATGTTGGTTCATATTCCTTTTTTTTATTCCATTTTGTTAAAAATGAACTTCTATAATGCTTACGCGCATTTACTAAATCACCTTCCCCTAAGCACGAACTTATATAAATTTTAATAGCACAATTGGGTCCATAGTATTTTATATTGTGCCTTTGAATTAATACTAATGCTTCGCTCAGCAAAATAGGTCCGCATTTATTAATTGCTATTTTTGGTTCTTCTAATTGTGTTTTACTATAATCTT
>Ga0209107_10000099_pt1 | contig 52410 bp, 80 predicted proteins | sample LakErihyJuly2011_2_FD_187460 | JGI IMG/M metagenome (GOLD analysis project Ga0209107, IMG submission 187460) | Freshwater microbial communities from dead zone in Lake Erie, Canada - CCB hypolimnion July 2011 (SPAdes) (version 2) | ecosystem: Environmental > Aquatic > Freshwater > Lentic >...
GAGCATACCCGATCTTAATCGTAATGTCAATAGCCATATATAGCAGCATATTGATCCATATTTGTCAATAGATTATGCAAGGAATTTTTGCTTATTCTGCCATATTCTCTACACATTTGTCGACATTCTATATGTATAATTAATCATATAGACATATTGTGTAGCATTTTCAGGCGTATTTGTCAAGCCTTCGTAAATAGAAAAATGTGCCCACAATTTCAGGGATTTAAAATAGCTCGTCGTAAATAGAAAATGTTGCCCTCATGCCCACACACAAAAAATCCACAAGATGTGGATAACCCTGTGGATAATTTGGGCTAGATATGTTTATCTATCTAACCAGGCATTCATCTATTCATTGTATATGCCTTATGGTTGACTGAATGGATCTTTCTCTTCCCGCCATCCAAATTGATATGTTCTTTCTGTTGGTTCCTCCCGTTTTACTTTGTAAGAACGGGACGGCAACTTAAGATTAACTAACTGATTACTTTCTTGGTAAGCCTTGATACATTCATTCAGTTCTTTGGCTAATGATAGACCTTCTGTATATGTACCTTGATTTGAATATACATCATACATCTTTGCCTGCTCTGATATAACCGAAGCAATCATTTCCATAACTCGGTCAATTGTATAGATTGGCTGTTCCGCCAGATATCGACCAAAGATAGTTGGATTAAACCAATGGTCATCCATTAGATTAACTAATGATTCTGCTACTTTGATTTCTTGTGTTTTACTCATTCGTCCGCCTTCCGCCTAACTGTCAATTGTACCAAAAATAAGAGAGGAGGTCAAGGACCAACGAAGCCCCGACCTCCACCCTGGATTACTTAGCCTTCTTGGCTGGAGTCTCTGCAGTAAATGTAACGCCCTTGGCTACAGCTTCCGCTAGAGCTACCTTAGCTGCTCCTGAGAAGCGCCCACGTACACCGACTGTAATGCCTTGCTGCTTTAGATATTCACGCTTTGTTGTCATTTGAATCCCCTTTCAAGAGATGTTTTATTTAGTATATCAACTATTTGCAATTTTGTAAATAGTTTCAGGAGTTTATTTAGTTGTGTCGTAACCGCCGAATTTGGCCCCTACGAAAGATCTGCTTGCTCAATACGATCACTGATTAATTTAGCAATGATGTTGTGTGCCTCAATATTCTCAGTTTCAGATCCGCCCCATAAAAGCTTTTGGGCTGTGTTTAACTGATCATTGATATAGTTGTCACTCATCCTCATCTTCGTCTTCTTCCTCTTCCTCAAACATTGTGTCCACAATGTAGTCCCTGCTTAACATCCAGTCTTGTACATCTTCTTGGTGCTGTTCCGCCCCGTACTCTAAAGAGAAGCCCTGGCCCGCCTCCACGGCCTCGCAGAGGTGGTCCCACATCTCATCTATGGTGCAGTTCTGCTTGTAGGTCTCATCCTCAAAGATGTTGTTGATTGTTGACCACGTCCACAGCCATACTAATGACAGGCCTAGATCCGTAGTATCTAGAATCTTTAAACATTCGTTTAGTTTATCTTTGTCTTCAGGCTTCATTACGTGCTCCAATCGCAAACGATAATTGATAGGTTAATTGATAGAGTTCGACCAAGGTGTCTAGTCGTCCCTCACATTCAGTGCGGACCATAGAATCCATTGCCTCTTCTGATATCTCTTCTTGTTCTATTGCACTTGCTAGGTCCTGCTCAGCAATGAGCATTAGATTCTTTAGTTCTCCGTGCATAATGTCAAGGCCCGATACTCCAGCGTTGACCATACGTTGCAAATGGGGCGGGAGCCCAATATCTTCTGCATTCATTTTATACCCTTTCGTTAGAGTTATTCATTATATCAGTAGCCACTGACAATAAATGCCTGGTTGCCTCAATTTGTCCTGGTATATCAATTACATTGATAGATTCAGGATTCATTTCTAAATCTTGTTCTAAACTAATTAGATGTAACTTCATATACTCCAAGAAGTATGATGACTTAGTCGGTGTGGTCAAAGTAACCCTCCGCCCATAGGCCCTGCAAGAAACTAACAGCGTCTTCCAAGTCTTTCCTCAAAGGCTCCTTGTCCATTAAATCGGACGGGGTCCTAAGATAAAAAAGCTTTGAATCGTGTATAGCATTAATCATTCTATTTAGATCGGATTCAGTATAACCTAACATTCTATTGCCTCCATATATTTAAGCATAGTATTAAGTGTTATGTGAATATAACAATCACAATCATCTGATGTGTCTCTGTCGTCAAAATGACTTAAGTTGTCATCATACATATAGTCAAGTAGTTCCTGTGATGTAATCATTCTGACTCCTCTAATTCCCAAGACGTATCGGGCCAACCTAAATCATATTTGATAATGCTTTCAACTTGGCCAAGGTCGTCAAGATGTCCATTGATTTTCTCAATTGCTTCTTCTTCGCTATTAGCGCCAACGGCACCGTGTAATTTAATTACGAAGTTATAGTATGTCATTCTGCGTTCTCATCCCATTGTAGGTAGTAATTATCTGTTGGACTTAAATCGTGAAACTGATTGAACCTGCCTTTTAGATAATTGCTGTTAGACATATCGGCAACACACCAATCGGCATATAGTTGCCCTTCATCTAAATTAGAGTTCATCCAATCTTCAACGAGTTGTTCTCCAATTTCAGAGAAGATTGCGTCAATCAACATTTCATTTTCATTTTCTAAGAAACTAGACATTCAGTGCCTCTTCCTGTGTGTAGGTTTTCAAAGGTAATAGTACCATATGGGTCTGACATTCTTTCATAGCCACCTCATCCTGCCAAGAGCCCTCATTGCATTCTGAGCAGAATTCACCGCAGTCATTCTCGCAATAGTCAATACAATCAAAAGACTGGCAAGCATAGCAGCGATTCTCATATGCCAATAGTTCCTTTACTTCACCACGGACAATCTCATATTCTCCACCCCAACCTGTCTCTTCCTCAAACTCTAATGTGAGCAGGCAGTTAGGAACAAGATTACTTAGTTTAGTTAAGATAGTTACAGCAGGTGACCAAGCAGTTTCATACTTATAGATAACCCAGTTGTCATCACCTTCTGATTTGTATTCAAGTAATTCTGTATTTGGATACTGGTTTTCATCAGATACGGCTACATCCCACTTGGTTCCCCAATTAGAATTATTCCAAGAATACCAATCCTTCTGAGTCTTAGCAAACTCAACAGATTTGCGGAACCAATCAGGGTCATTAGTGTCAATGCCACCACGAGAAGGTTGGCAAGCATATTCCTCATCAGTAATTCCGTCATCCTTATATGAGTGGATGTTGTGGAAAGCAAACACAGGATTATTATATTCAACTAATTTAATTTTGGTGGGGAAACCTGAAGAACTAATATCACCCATACCATAAGTCTCTTGTGCTAATGTAAATGGCTTATTCAATCTATCTTTAATCATATCTACCTCAGACTTAGGTCCTTGGATAGTTAATGTGTTGTAACACCAATTTGGCATTTTATATCCTTTCGTTGATATGTTCTAATTATACAATGGACCACTGACATTTGGAATAGATTTTGCCTGTGATACAGGCCACATTATTCAGCTTTGTGGTCAAGATCACAAATTTTCAGGAGTTTTTAACTTGACCTCGTAAAAGAGATATGTTACCCTCGCCCTTGCGGGCAAAAAAATTCCCCCCAAGCTATAAGCTGGGGGGTATGAATATGGCTGCTGATTTCCAACGAAAGAAATAAACCGCTTTACTTAGCGCCTGGCCCGTAGACTAGTTAGACGCACCATTTTCATTTCTGTATTAAAACCAGGACCAAGGTCCTGGATTAATTATACCATACTTAGTTGACTACAATACTTAGCAACGAATGCCTCAAGGCTGGTGCTAAATACTACTGTCTGCAGGTCCTCTTCCATTAATGTAAATGTTTTATTCTTCCAATCAATAATAGGGACCTTGTGCTCATTGTCGGCCAATTCATTAACGCTAATGCCCCAGCCTGTTTCGCTAGTCCATTCATCACCAATCATTTGGCTGATAGCAATACGTGTTGCATATGCTTCGTCATTCCAACGTGGATGTGCAATTTGCACGGCGTCTGCTAAATTCTCTAGCATACGGTGCCCTGCCCAGTGTCCATATAGAAATACAATATTTTCCTTGGAATCTCTGAAACCAAAGTTTGCTCTATCTCCCATTTTATTCCGCCTTTGTTAGTAGTTGATTCTGCTCGTAATTAAGCAATTGTACCATTTCTTCGGCCCAGTCCACAAGAGACTCGCCCTGTGAATTTTTATGATGTCCACAAAAATAAAGAGACATCTCATCTTTCTTTGCTTCCCACATAGCTTGGGCTGCACATTGATCACACTTAAGCCATTCAGCCATCACAGTGTTCCACCTTCAATCATTTCTGAAAGACGGTCAAGGATCCAAGTATCGATGTCAGCGATATCAATCTCTGATAACTTTTCCATCATCTCTTCACGAGCAAACTTATACCCGTCTTGAAATCCATCTTTGTAGTCTGACATTATCTCTCCTTGTATCCTGTCGCTTCTCTGTCGGACCAATATGATTCTTTTAAATTATACTTATCACGAATGCGACTAACTTTCTCAATACTACCAGTTCCAATGTTGAATGTCAATGGCGGCATAAATTCAGGGTCGAGCCCTGTGATTTGTGCATCCCAATAAGCCATCTCAAGAGATAGCCTATCGGGAGCGGTCAACTCAAAGTACATTAGTTCTCACGCACATTACATACTTCTTGGTCATTGATTTCAATGTTACCGTTATGTGAATCAGCAAAGATTGCATCTGTAATTTCTGACTCAAGGTCTAAGTCATAATCGTTTTCAAGAATGTTATATGAATATGTTCCGCTAACTTCAATAGATGCAGACCATTCAACTTCTTTGATAAGTTCAATACCAAGCGCCTCAGCGATTTCACGCAATGTGTCTTGGTCTTGTGAGTCTGCATATGCTTCGCAGATAATTTCTTTAGCAGAATCAATCTTGCTATTTAGAACGCCGACAGTCTTCTGAGATTGGCGTCCATTGTGTAGGTCCCACTCAAGACTTGTAATCTTGTCAGTTGCATATTCTGCATCTGAGAATCCACGGATAACTTTGTAGGTTACCAATAGATTAGAGTTATATGACTCAGGGATTGGTGTTGTTGTTGGTTCCATTTTTTCCTCTTTCGTTTGGGTTATAGGAGCAATTGTAGCATTGACCACTGACACCAAGGTGGTCTTTCGACCACACGGGCACGTGAGTTCTGTCACACCTGATGGGAATCCAAACCCGTCAGATGATGTTAATTCAATTAGGCAGTCACATTCATCTGGGTCACAGACAAATGTATATTTACTTGATACTAGTTCGTTGGTCATGATGAGAATTATACACGAGCCCACTGACATTTACAATAGCTTTCAGGGATTTTTTTTGTGATTCGTAACACACTTTTTGATCCCTTACCTTTGGGGGCGCTTTGCGATCTGTAACGGACTTGAACCGTCGACCTCTACCGTGACAGGGTAGCGCTCTAACCAACTGAGCTAACAGACCAAGAAAAAATTGTGAGCAGTTTTAAATCTTGCTCAGGATTTTTATTTAGTTTTTTAGAAAGTTGCAACCATACGATACAACTTATTTTTTTCTGCGGTTAGAACTGGGTCGAACCCTGATGCACCCGCCATAAGTGTTTCGCCATTGCCACGACCTGAACGATAATAATCAAGGCGCTCAGTTAGTGCATTGAACGCACCCCATTTAGTTCCCTTGATTGTAGCGTTAGTTGGTGAATTGTGGTAAAGGTCATCAAGTAGAACGACCTTATTTTCCCACTTCTTGATTGCACCCTTAGCATCTTTTTCTGGCTTAGGATAGATTGTCTGAATCAACTTAGAAAATTCAGCATCAGTAATCGCTTGAGCATAAAGTGCTTTTGCTTGAACTTCGAACTCATCGAAATAGCCAAGCGCCATTCCAAGAGTTTCACGAGCAACCTGAATGCGACCTTCAACAGATTGTGTATGACGAATCTTGAATGATTGCTTAGCATTACGCATTGCAAGATTCAAAGTGTTTTGGCATACAACACGAACAGGAGTAACGGCTGCCTGAACAGCAACAGAACCATCGTGTGAAGTCCATACAATGAGATAAAGTTTTGTCTCATCGTTAGCGCCTTGTGGGTCAAGAACCATTGTGCGTGGAATGTCCACAGTTCCGAAAACCACTTTGCCCTTCTTTAGTGAGCCAGCAGATTCCCAACGGCAATCGGCATTGGCATCGTGAATTGCATCAGCGAATGCGAATAGTTCCTCATTCTGCACAGGCTTGTAACGCTTTCCTACAGTTGCAAGAACATCAGTTCCCTTGTTGAATGGATTGTCACGAATGACAAGAGATGCGGTTGAAACATCGTTCCAAGATTCTGGAATGTGCTCGGTGATTGGAGATAGACGAACATTCCAATTTGCTAACTTTGCCTCTTCAAGCATTGTTGCGGTTGTAACTTCCTCATCTTGTGTAAAGATTCGGTTAGCGAGATTGTGCCAAGCAGGAGCACCACGAAGTGCAAATGCAACTTCGCCATTTTCCATTTCTAGATTATGAGCCATTTTTATTTCCTTTCGTTTGATTAGTCATAAGTATAACATCTGCCACTGACATTGTCTAGGTTAGTTAGTCATTTGTCCGAATTGTGCGGTGTGATCATTCTCACAAACTTTCAGGGTTATCCACAAGCAGTCGTAAACCTGTGGATAACCCCCCAAAAGCGGGGGCCGAGCTGGAGATTAAATCCCCACCTCTACCTTTTTAGTATTGCTAATTAGATTTTTACTAAACTCAACGGTGCTCTCATCAAGAAACATCGCAGTTGTTTTCTTTTTCTTTACGTTATCAAAAACATAAGCATTTATTTTTCCGCTAAAGTTTCTGATGTTGCTGAATACTAGTTCAGTTAAGTATTCTTTATCAACACCTTGATCTGAATAAATCGTGATGTCATTTGCTTTGTTAGCATCGTAGATTTCTACTCTGAAACGATTTGCCATTGTATTACCTTTGTTAGTAGTTTCCCGAAGGAGAGCAGTTTGGCGACTTACTCAGGTCGTTCGCAATTTATCGTTATGCGAGAACGCTTGGGTTTAGGTGTCTAGACTTTGGTGTGCTAACCCCCCAAAATTATTTAGAGATAACGAGCAACCGCTTGATAAGTTGATGTGGAAACTGTTTCCTCATCTGTCATCTTTAGAATACGGATTGCGTTTTCCATCTCCTCTTTCATCTCACGATAAGTGTGCTGATGAATTACCTCAAAATCCTTTTCAGGTTCTGTTGGGAAAGAAGTTTCCTCTGTGATGATGTCAAAATCAACATTGAGTGTCTTGTTCCAAGAGCGATAGTTTGTGCGAAGGTTCTCTGCTTTTGAGAAATTAGCAATAGCCCACTTGCCGATTTCTTTTTGCCAAGCCTTGTAAGACTTCTGATACTTTGCTTCGTTGGCTTCTTGTGCCTGATAGTCTTTAGTTAGTTGTGCTAACTTAGTTTCTAGTGCCTTGATTACCTTTGGTGTTGCGATTTTTACTGAGATTGCTTTTCCTCTAGCCATTTATTTTCCTCTTTCGTTGGTTGGTTGTTGTTAGTTGTAGTATAGCAGGGGGGTCTGACATTTCCACCCGAAGGTGGAGAGTTCTTACTTACGACATTGGACTAGATACTCTCAAAACTGTCCCTGTTTCGTTTTAGGTATTAGCCTAAAAGTGTTTTAGCAGATACTGAAGTCCAGCGAGTTTCCCTGCTAGGTAGTTCCAGTAGCACACGCACCGAGCCAGATGCCTGTGGGTGTATCTCTTTGATAACACCTGTCTTTTTTGACTTTAGGCTGGTGAATAAATCGCCGACCTGATAGAGTTTTCCTTCTATTGTCATTTTTGCCTCTTTTCTTTGTTAGGTAGTATTGTAGCATTGGGGTCTGACATTAGTCTAGCCCTATCTCATTATTTGAGAAAGTTATTGTGTGATGCTAATCACTTTCTTGTAGCCAAGCGTGTAAGTGGTGTTGGTCAATTATTGCGTGGGCGGGGGCAAACTTATCTCCTCGATAAGATACGCCTTCAGGCATTTCGATCAACCTATCTGAATCCTCATCCCACCAAGCATCGATAGCATCGATACACGGCTTCACCATAGAAAGTGGAACGGGTGGATAGTGATTACCTTGTAAGTGAATAGCAATACCTTGTTCTAATCCTAAGTCTGATAAATCTAACGCTGTCGTGTATCCCATTAGTTAGCCACCTTTAGAATTGCGTATGAGCCGTTTTCGTTGATGTGGTCAATTACTGGTTGGATAGCAGATACCAATAAATCTTTTAGCATTGACTCTAGCATAGCAATTTGTGATTGTTCATCTAATTGTAAGAATTGTTTTGCGATAGGATGTGTTTCGTCAAACTCAGTTACGAATTTGAGTGAGTGTTCTACTGGTGTCATTTGTTACCTTTCGTTGTTGGATAAGAGTATTATAGCATTGGCCACTGACATTACCTAATCCATTATGGGCGTGTCGCAGCTTTTGTGATAATACTCACAATTCCAGGGGTTGTGGATAACTCCCGTAAGCCTGTGGATAACCCCCCACAATATTGCGGGCCAGCTTGACTTTGTCAAGCCGACACGCCGTTACCAACGATTAGGTAAATCTTCTATTCCGTCATTATCATCATCAAATTTTGCACCATTCCACATGTACACGGCTAGCACAATTGGTGAGCACAAGAATGCAATTAATCCAATTCCAAGAATGGATCCGATAACGTCATACATTATTTTTTACTCGCAGAAAATCTAATATCCGCTTTACCGTATACACATAGGCCACAAGATACGCAGGCGGACCCATTGCTAGAGATAAGTGGAATACTCTTCATATTCTCAGGACACTTAGCACCAGGCTTGCCAGTCAATTCTTTCATTGTGTCTTCGGTTGCAGCGAATGTCTTGCCTAGATAAGCAAGGCGGACCTTAGAATTAGTTTTCAAATCGAATGCAATTTCTTTATTTTCATCATCGGTGGAATAGTAAAGAGATAGATTAGAGACATCCTTTAGAATAAGCGCTGCAGACTTTACACGTGTGTAAACCCAAAATTGAATGTCGGGATGATTTTCAATAATTACTTTCCAGGCATATGTATAAGTATCATTGAAGAAGTCACCGTCCCAGTGTATACGGAATAACTTAGGAGCGTCTTTCTTTTCACAATCTGCAACAAATTCTACAATCATCTCATCTAATAGAATAAGCATTGTATCCATATCGGCATTGCGTAGCAATTCCCAATTGTGTAGCAGATTAGTTTTTACTCCAGGGAATAACTTTTCGAGTTTTCCCGCGTAGCATACACTCTCACAAATACTAGTGGCACCAGGGCACGAGTAAGCCTTACCAGCAGGCAATCCGAAAGTGTTAGCAATTGCGGCTTGCTTTCCATTTTTTGTGACAAGGTTAGCCACCTTTCTATCGTTAGAGCGTTTTAGTTTCATTGGACCTCAATCGTTGGTTGAATGGCAAGTATAGCAGAATGGACTGACATTATATGCAACACGCCCAAAATTCCAGGGTGATTTTGATCACAGTCTTAACGACACGCCCGACCCCGTACCTTTGCGGGCCGAGCTGTGGGCTATTGATCAAATTTATTCTTATGTTTTATTTTGCGTGTGTATTTTTTTTTATTGCGAACAGGTTGCGCCGCATTACTGCGGCGCAATTCCTGAATTCGTTTTACTTTATCTTGAAGTGAATTTAGGAACATTGTATCCACTCGCTTCGTGAAATCGTGTTACATCAAATCGCTCATTATCTTTCGCAAACATTTCAGCGAAATCATTTACGATTTTAGAAAATAAAGCAGGGTGAGTTTTATCGCTGGCATACTTTAGAATTTCTGCCGTTGCGACATAATCTTTTCGTGTCATCATTTTACTTCAACGACCTTTCTTTCCTCACGATAGAAAATTTTAGTAAAGCATTTCATTTCTGAATTGTAAAGATTTACAGTTGAGAATTTATCAGCAAATCCCCAATCAACGAACGCAAAGAAATCTTTCCACGCTTCAAATTCGTTTTCGTAGTCCTTTTGCCAGTGTGGGGCATTTCCGTCATAGGCTAGAGTTATTTTATACATTAGTTTCCCTTTCGTTAGTTACGCATTTACATTGTGTTATTAGTATTGTATCAGTTTCCACTGACACAATGGCGAGAGTATCGCAATTATCGCAAATCCACATTCCAGCAATTTCGCTCATTATCCTTCACACTCGCATTTCGTATCGTAGTCAAATTCGCAATAATAGCAACCCATTTGCTCGCCGTGTGCTTTACACACATAAACAAATTGGCTTTCGTCACAATGAAATTTTATTTCATCTTTTATGAAATAGAATTCGGTTTCGTCAATGTATTTTGTATCTAACATTTATTCACCGACCTTTACTGCTACATAGCGATAAGTATCTCTGAAAGTGTTTTGCGCTCTTACCTGAATTCGGTAACTATCGCAATCCGCATACCATACCTTATCGGTTTTTTCTGCGTCAATAATTTCGCCCGATACTGAGCGAGAGTAATACATTTTTCCTACAAGTAGGTTTGCTACGGAATAGACATTTGCTGACATAAGTTGTCACCTTTCGTTTGGTTATACCGCAATTATAGCGGATAGGGCTGACATTTTCACATTACTAGCCAGTAATTCCAAATATTGAGACGCTCAAGCGGTGTGATACTAATCACATAGATATGTCCGTTTTGTCTGTCAAATCGACACGCCGTAGAATTCCAGGGGTTTTATAACTCTTTCATAACGACACGCCCGACCCCGTGCTTTTGCGGGCGGATCACCTTTTGTCAAGGCGACACGCCGCTATCTACTGATAATCTTTTAGTATTTCCTCTAGCTGATTTATTTGCTCATCCGTTAGGTGATCTAATTGAATCGCTTTTTCAAATCCGAATAATTCGCTCATTCGTTTTCCATTTCTGCTAAGTAGTCCTCGTGTTCAATAAGCCCAATAGAGAAAGCGATAGGGTCGCAACACTCTAAGATTTCGGCGGGTGTAAAAGTTGAATAACCAATCTTTACAGTTGGATAAACATCATTTAGCAAATCAATAAAACTTTCCTTGATTTCTAAATCAATTTCAAATTGCGATTTCATCTGCGACCTCTTTCCATTCAAAACAATAAGAGTCTGAAACAAAAGTGTTTTTCACAACGCTATCAAATAAAGACACCGCCTGATTTTCGTCCTCTGCGTCTATGTCTAGCCAAACGCCGAATGTGTATCTTTTCATTTATTTATTCTCGCAATTCTCGTGTCGTGTTTTTGGCGCAAGGACTACTTGCCCGCATACGCATTCATTCATTAGCCCGCTAGGGTAATCTCTTACAGTTGCGAATGTTGTCCAATTACTAGCCATTATTCAAACGCCCCCTCATTTAGTAATCCTAATTCAATGTTGAATAATTCATCAGGTGTTGCCTCGGATAAATCTACCCAGCCAGCACCCTCATCATCTATGCGAAAGATTTCTACATAACCCATTTAGTCTGCCTCCTTAGTATTGAATAGAGAGGACATCTTATCATTAGCCTCTGACATTGTTGCGATAGCCTTTAGTAGGCTAGCCTTGCGTTGCGCCTCAACGTGCGCCTTGTATTCCTCTAGTGTCATTTGTAACGACCTTTCGTTGTTGGTTATAATGGTATTATACACGAGCACCCCGACATTATCAACACGACACGCCGTGTTTAGAGAAATCTTTTTATGTGATAAATCTCACAAAATTCCAGGGGTCCTAGTAGGTACCCGTAACGACACGCCCGACCCCGTGCCTTTGCGGGCCAGCTTGACTTTGTCAAGCCGACACGCCGTAGCGTTAGTGTGAGTTAGCCCACTCCCTATAATCGGACACGATCTCACGCCATACAAGGCGAGCCATAAGTAGGGCGGGGATACCGATACCTAATTGGACTAGCGTAGTTAGTAAGCGATTAGTAGTCATTATTTATTCTTCTTTCTCTTATAAATCTTATAAGCGATTAGTAGGGCGGTAGTGATTAGGATAGTGTGCCAAGGTAAGTAGATAGCCCCTAAGAAACTATCTAACTCTAATCCGTAGTCGTTTAGTTCTAATAGTATTCCGCTTATTGTCATTATTAGTTATCCCAACTTAGTGCGAATACTTTTGCTAATTCATCATCATCAACATCATCAAAGTCATCTAGTGGAGGTTGTTCCTCATCTACCTCATCAAGGTAAGTGTATGCGTCCGATATATCGGATTGGATTGACTCATATTTATCTATTGAGTTAGTTTTGTAAGAGTATGCGTATGACATTAGTTTTGTTCTACCTTTCTCATATGTGCTACAACATTTTTAGAAACCTTTTGTAAGTCGCTTACTACCTTTAGCATTTCATCTGCGCTAGTAGCGGTAAAGAAACCGAGAAACTGTGCGCCGTCCCATAGTGAGTATGTTATTGTCATTTTATTTTCTATCCTTTTCGTTAGTTGGTTATTTTGTTGAGAGCGATTATTTGCTAGGCTCACCTTTCGGATTATTTGCTAGGCTCACGCTCTAATTCTTTATTTATTTGTATGTCGTAAGACTATCACGACCTACTGACATCTAGACCCATTTTGGGCTAGTGTCGTGTGTGATTTATACCACACAAGGCTCAATGGTAAAGTCCTCGTCATTTCCGACATAGACCTCGCCCTTGCCGTGGCAATTTGAGCAATAGGTAGGGAGAGAGTATAGGTGTTTTAGCAACGCCTTTCGCTCATAGGTAGTCAATTCGGGGTGGTTAGACTTCACGCCCCCGTGTTGGTATTCATAGACAATTTTGTCTAGTGTATTTTGAGTGAGCATTTGATTGCTCCTTTCTTTAGCGGATTTCTTTACCGCTTGTTTTTCTTTATACCTTTATCATAGCAGGGGGGACTGACATTTAGAGGTGTTTCTCGGGCGTGTCGGAAATAAATCTTAGAAAACCCCTGTGATATGCGCCACAATCACGCTCAATATGTGCGGTCTATCCTAAATGTCCGAATTTTTCTGTAGTGTGTATCGTACAAGATAAAAATATATTAACATTTTTTCAAATTTGAAATAACATTAACCCTGGTATAATTATTTAATATGGCTACCTATAATAAAGATTTACACCCAGAGATGATGCGCCAACTAGAACCATTTGTTGAAGCAGAGATGATTCGTCATGCTTCGATGAGTGAACAATGGTATCCACATGAGTATGTCCCATGGTCGGATGGAGAAAATTTTGATGGTCCATTGAATGGGAAAGCCTGGGATCAGTCTCAGTCTAAAATATCTAAACTTGTAGCAGATGCAATAATACTAAACCTGGTTACTGAAGATAATTTGCCTCAGTATCACGCAGAGCTAGTCTCAAACTTTGGCAGGAATCATCCTTGGAAAAAATGGATTGATAGATGGACTGCTGAGGAGGCTAGGCATAGCATGGCATTGAGAGACTATGTTTTAACAACTCGTGCAATTGATCCAAAAAAACTTGAGGACATTAGAATAGCTTTTATGTCAGATAATTTACAGATGCCAATGTTTGCACACGATTGGCTACACATGTTGCTATATACATCCATTGAGGAGCTTGCTGCAAGAATATGCCATAGAAATACTGGTTTGGTTTGCGGAGATCCAGTGGGGGATGCTCTAATGGCTCAGATTGCTAGAGACGAAAATCTACATATGATATTTTATAGAAATGTAGCAAAAAAATGTTTTGAGATAGATCCAGAAGCTACTATAGAGGCTCTAGCAGATGTTATAACAAACTTTGAGATGCCAAGTGTTAATATGGAGGGGTATAAAGATATAGCTGGCTCAGTTGCAGAAGCTGGTATCTATAATTTACCAATACACATGAATGAAGTAGTTGTACCTATGTTAAAATTTTGGAATATCGACAATTTAGATCTATCACAAAACGGACAAATGCATAGAAATAGAATAAATACCTTTGTTCTTTTAAAAAATAAACAGATAAATAAAAAATAAATCCTTGACAACGAAAATAGAAATAGTATAATTTTTCTAGGGGGGTCGGGGGGTCAGCAAATCAATAAATAATAAATATTAAATATATAGTAAGACCTAAGACCTAAGATCAAGTGATAAGTCCAAAAAAATATTTTATTAACATTTTACAATTATGTAATATTACAGTCAACTAGAATTATGGTACAATAGATTTATGAAATGTGACTTTTGCGAAAACCCAAAGTATGTAGAGCGTATAAACGCTAAAGGCATACTTGAAAACTTTTGCACACACTGTATTGAAAAATTAATCGGCGGGAATCGAATACGCTAGTCCCTAGGGGATATAGCTTAATTTGGTTAAAGCACTTGTCTTATATGCAATAGATTCTGAGTTCAAATCTCAGTATCCCTACAATATAAAAGCAGTTGACTAGGATATATATGAAGAAGTTATGGATGTTAGTAGTTCTAATTGCGATAGCAATCTCTTCTGGATATGCTTTATTTGCAAGTTTAAAAAAGGTGGGACTAGAAGATATCTTTGACTTTGACCTAAATGAAGATGTAGATAATGAAGAACTCTCAGCTATATAACTCAGTCATGATATTTGCATGGATCCTTATGGGTCTATATGTAATGGGTATAATATGGTAAATAAGGACAAAGTAGACATACTAGCGAAATATTTGCAAGATTGTCGATATAAAGAATGTAACTATTATCAAGCTGACACATTTATTGCACAGTCTTCGCTAGAATGGGTCATAGAAGGCCTCAAGAGCCGATTAGAGACATGTTTGAATGCAAGTTCAGGGGTATGTGACATATGGTACTTAGAATCCCATACAAGCTGTTTATTACTAATGAATCTAATATACGAATATAGTGGAGATCCCCTGTATGATGCTAAATTCTAAAATGGTCTCTTCTGCCGCCGCACTTCACTTTGCTGGATATAGTATACTTGAATAATGTGTAAGAGTTGTGGGTCATGTGATAGAGAACATCAATCCAATATTGATGACAATATAGATTTAGTTCTAGATTCTCCTGTACTGTAAAGGTTTGTATGAATAAGACATATTTAGATGATAATGTTTACATCATTCCTAATTTTTTAAGCGAAGAAGAGCTTCTTGCTCTTGATGCAATAATTTACGACGATGAACCTTGGGAACTCTCAGAGGTTTCCAAAACTAGCCATACATCTAACCTTAAAGATACTGTGTGGAAAACTAATATTAAGATGATTAAAGATAAAAGCCTTCTTAAAGTAATTAATGACAAGATAAAGCTTCTGTACCCAGACTTACTAATAACCGAAGTACGTGCATTGCAAAGGTTATTCCCAGGACAAATACTAGAAGCTCATTTTGATAAAAGTAGATATAGCCCTTATGTAGAGCGTGGTTTCATTTGTTATATTAATGATAATTACGATGGAGGACAGCTGTATTATCCATATAAGGGGTTTGAATATAAGCCAGTTAGAGGTTCTTTTGCTTCTCACCCCGCTACTGAAGAGTATACTCATGGTGTAAAACCTTCATCCGATAATATAAGATATATTCTGACATCATTTGGCATAGCCAAAAAAATTTAGTCTCTACCGTCGCCGCACTTTCGCACTATTAGCGAAGCTTGATCAATTTTAAGTAAAAGTTATAAATCTTATTATAAATCTTATCTTTAATAGAATGAATTTTTTCTTCTGGGGATCCATGCTTGTAATCACTTGCAGCAAAATGATACCAGTTCCCAGCATTTTGAGGGTGGCTACCAGTAAATTTAGCAAAGTATCTTGGACTCATAAATTAATTATACACCCTATTTAATAAAAAAAGAAAACCCAATCAGAGGCGGATCCGATTGGGTTTTTGTATCTTTACGATACTTTGTATGAGGAACATTTTGCAATGCTACTACTCATACAAACATAATTATATATTAGTTAAAAACTAATGTCAATCATTTTCTTCGTTAGGCCTAAAGGCTGGCTCTGGGCCCAATAGATATCCTTGTTCGTGATACTCTATCATTTTGCTAACTTCTTCTTGCCCTACAGATCCCTTTGCTATTAAACTTAGCATGTCGTATATTCTGTGAAGCATAATATAGTTAACCATTGGAAGGTTCTCTTCCAGGTTATTTTTTTCATCAATCTGGTCTTCCAGCATCTTGCCACCATATCTCTCTACCCATTGCATCTGTTACGATCATTGGAGTTGACTCGTTTTCTAATATTTCTTTTGGATCTATTTCCATTATACACCCCTAGATTTAATAAAATCATACATTTCTACGTCATGCTGATTTATATATATAATTTTATCAATTACGTGCTTTGGCAAAGTTTTTTTAAATTCCGATGTAGAGAAAGGGCTTCTATTCAAATAGAGGTCATTTACTTTGTGTGACAAATATCCCTCTGACTGAATTAATGAATTAATTTTTATATCAAAGTCTTTTTTATTTTCTAGAGTACCTATTAAAGAAAATTTATTAATATGGTCTTTCCAATTTTTTTCATTTGTCTCTTTGGCCAGTGACCTGGGATCTTTTACGTAGGCATCATATGGCCATTGCTGCCGCCTTATGTCTAAATCAGAAAGAGCAAAGCTGGAGATTGTTTTAGCAGATGTAACATCCAAAGAAGAAGTTATGTTCTTTGATTGTAAGTTTTGTGTGAATCTTTCAGACAGCATGTATAGTTCAAAGCCTTCTACGCTAGGCTTTTCTTCAGTTGTTATAAATTTATTTTTGTATAAATACTCGCTAATGCATCTATCAACTGGATCCCTTAATAATGTAAAGGTATGTAATTTTTTATTATTTTTTAAAAATAAATCTACTGGGTATGAGGCAAAATGGCCGCTAATAAAGCTAGATGATAATAGTAGTTCATCGTTTATGTATGAAATATAGTTTCTATATACCTGTAAGTCATTGAAATACTCTACTAGGTTAGCGTAAATCGATACCCCAGATGTTTTATAAATATGCATGTGGTAAAACGGTACTCTATTATCTTCTGGAACTACTTTTATATTTTTTATTCTGATGTTTCTATTTTCATCAATTATTGTCATCCCTGGTTGCAAAAAAACAACTGGGAGATCTTTTATTTCTTTCTTGTCTGTATGTATAACCCAGGAGTCAGGAACAATTACTTTAAATATTGTTTTATCTGGGTATGTCTTATTGTCTATTATTATCATTTAAATTAACCTGCTTAACTATATTCTCATAAGTAACTGCACCTATATTTTTCAGGTATTTGCACTCCAAGCAATATAAAAAAATATTATCTTCTAAATCTTGATTACAAAAAAGAAGGGATTGGTCTACTGGGCATAAAAGCTTTTCAACCAATCCTTCTTCTGACATGGAGATGTAAGTTGATACGTATTGTATCCTCATCCCATCTCCTTTACTTCGTCGGAAATTTTAATAAAAATTCCTTAGCTCTTGGGGTCATACCCTTCCAAGCTGACCAATCGATACCGCCATTGGTCATATAGTACGTTATCTCTGCGTTTGTTACTGGGTCGAATAACTCTTTGTTACTCTGTAGATCAAATTTCTCAAGTCTTGTAGGACCAAGATCTCCGATCATATTTATCTGAAATAGTCCGTAAGAACTATCTCCTGTATTCCTATTCCCGTTATATGCAAGCGGTCTTCCATTAGATTCACGCTTTGCTATGGACCAAGCTTTTTTAAGGCCTACTCCTTCGAATCCTACAGTCTCCAGAAGTGTTAACAACTCTTGATCTGTAAGCATCTCAGACGGCTTGTAAATTTCTTTACTAAAACTATCTAAGACTTCTTGCTTTAATTGGGCTTCAGTTTTCACTAAAGGTTTTACTACAGGTAAAGCGTTTGCAGGTGATCCAAACAAAAATAACATTGTTACTGCTATTATTGTCCAGTCACGAACCAAATCGCTAAACTGTTGCTTTATATTCTCCATTGGCATTTCCTCCTATAGAGATAACGAACTCTAAGAATAGCATTGATTATGAACACCTGTCAAGTTAGTTGACTAAAATGCTATCTCACATAATGATATTCTTTAAAATATTTTTTAGCCCTAGACCATTAAATAAAAGTTTGATACACTAGGACTTCACTTAAAATTAGCACCGCAAGGCGGAGAAAAGGTCGTATAATAAATGTCACAGACTATTGAAAATCCTTATGAAAACTTTATTGCCCTATCCAGGTATGCAAAGTGGGTAGAAGCAGAAGGGCGTAGAGAAACTTGGGGAGAAACAGTAGATAGATATTTTACATTTATGACTAATCATTTAAAGACAAATCACAATTATATTCCAAATGAAAAGCTTGTTGCGGAATTAAAAGAGTTTGTTTTTGAACGAAATGTAATGCCATCAATGAGATCAGTAATGACTTCAGGTGCCGCTCTAGAAAGAGATAATGTTGCTGGATATAACTGTGCTTTTCTTCCAGTTGATTCCCCTCGTTCATTTGATGAAACAATGTATGTGCTTATGTGTGGAACTGGTGTGGGATTCTCAGTTGAATACAAGTACATTAATAAGCTTCCCCCAGTACCAGAAAAACTTGAAAAATCAGATACTGTAATTGTTGTTGAAGATTCAAAACAAGGTTGGGCTAAAGCTTACCGTGAATTACTTGCTTTACTTTGGACTGGACATATTCCAGCGATTGATGTTTCTAAAGTTAGACCTGCTGGAGCAAGACTTAAGACAATGGGTGGAAGATCTTCTGGACCACAACCACTCATAAACCTTTTTGATTTTACAATTGCAAAATTTAAAAATGCGGCAGGAAGAAATCTTAAGCCAATTGAATGTCACGACATAATGTGTAAAATTGGTGAAGTTGTAGTTGTTGGTGGCGTAAGACGCTCAGCAATGATTTCTCTTTCTAACATTAACGATATTGAAATGGCCCAAGCCAAGTCGGGAAACTGGTGGGAGCAAAGTCCACAACGTGCATTATCAAACAACTCTGTTGCATACTCACGCAAGCCAGAGATGGAGCAATTTATTGCAGAATGGAAATCTCTTTATGATTCAAAGTCGGGAGAACGAGGTATATACAATGTGGCCGCAGCTCAAGCCCAGGCAGCCAAGTTTGGAAGAAGAGATCCAGATATACACTACGGAACTAACCCGTGCTCAGAAATTATTTTACGTCCTTATCAGTTTTGCAACCTTTCAGAAGTGGTATTACGTGAAAATGATACAAAGAAAGACATTCAACGCAAAGTTGAGCTTGCTACAATTCTTGGAACTTGGCAGTCAACGCTAACTGACTTTAAGTACCTACGTAAAATTTGGAAAGATAACACAGAAGAAGAAAGGCTGCTTGGAGTTTCTCTTACAGGGCAGTTTGGCCATAAGTTTATGTCTGGCAAAGAAGATCTAGTAATGCTTGAGTCATTCTTAATGACAATGCGTGAAAGAGCAAGAGAAGTTAATAAAGAAGAGGCTGAGAAAATTGGGATTCCTGAGTCTGCCGCCATTACTTGCGTAAAGCCTTCTGGAACAGTATCTCAATTGGTCGGGGTATCTTCAGGAATGCATCCATGGCATTCACCGTATTACATTCGCACAGTTCGTGGCTCAAAAGGAGATCCTATCTCTACATTTTTGAAGGAAGTCGGAATTCCAGTGGAAGACGACGTCATGAAGCCAAACGACACTTATGTATTTTCATTTCCAGTAAAAGCGCCAGAAGGTGCAATTGTTAGAAATGATTTAACAGCCATTCAGCACCTAGACATATGGCTAGTTTATCAACGTGCTTGGTGTGAGCATAAGCCATCGATTACAGTTTCCGTTAAAGAAGATGAATGGATGGAAGTAGGCGCTTGGGTATATAAAAACTTTGATGAAGTTTCTGGCATATCTTTTCTGCCTCACTCAGATCACACATACAAGCAGGCCCCGTACCAGGAGGTATCAAAAGAAGAATATGATGCCCTTGTATTAAAAATGCCCAAAGATATTCGTTGGGAAGATTTATCATTCTACGAAACAGAAGATGGGACATCACCTTCTGCCACGCTAGCTTGCAGTTCTGACGGTAATTGCGAACTTGTGGATATTTCCGCATAGTGGTAGAATTATAGTATTCGGCCTAGCCGAAAATTCCAAGGGCAAATTGCCCACAAGGAGATAATAAAATGGCTAAATTTGCAAAAGCAGATTTAAACAAAGATGGAAAGGTAACTATGCAAGAACAGATCCTAGCAGCACTAGCAAGCTACGGAAGAGCATTTCTTTCAGCAGCACTAGCCTTATACATGACAGGTAATACAAATCCTAAAGATTTGCTACTTGGCGGAATTGCAGCGGTAGCGCCCGTAATCCTAAAGGCATTAAATCCAAATGATAAGAGTTTTGGGTTTATCAACAAAGCCTAAGTTATAGTCAATTGGGAAGTCCCTTATGCTAAAATTGGCATAAGGGCTTTTCTAATTTAGGGGTAAATGTGGCAGCGCAAAAAAATTTCGAAGTAGATCAAAATACGACTTTTACATTTGAAGTTCAGTATCTTGACGAAGACCAAACCCCAATTCAGTTAAATTTTCATGCAGCAAAACTCCAAGTTAGAGATACCCAGGGTGGCAAAAAACTAGCATTTACATTAACAGAGCAAGATGGAATACAAATTAGCCCAACAGAAGGAAAGCTAAAGATTTCTATTTCTGCTGACAGAACAAACAAGATGTTCTATCCAAAATCCGCATACGACCTAGTTATAGTTGACCCAAGCGTTAATAAGACAAGATTATTAGAAGGGTACATGACTCTAAATAGGTCAGTAACGGTATAATGGCAACACGTTTAATAGTAACCGAGAATAACCCCCTAGTAGTTGTAAGGTCTACTGGTGCGCCAGGGCGCACAATTATAAGCGGAGAAGGAAATCCAAATAATGCTCTTGGAGTTCCTGGAGATTTTTATTTTGATACAAATACAACAAGATTCTGGGGTCCAAAAGACACACAGACAAATACGTGGAATATAGCAAAAAGTTTCATTCTGGATAAGCAGATATCACTGACTCATTCTTGGGAACTAGCACAGATAGTTGGACCAGTAAATGGAATTTACTCGTTGCCAATAACACATAACCTTGGGTTCCACCCCAATGTGACTGTTAAGTCAAGTGCTGGGGATATATTAGAAACTGGAATAGACTATAATAGTATAAACATATTAACACTGACTATGGCACAACCGTTTTCAGGGACAGCATATCTGTCATAAGGGAGAAAGAAAATGGCAAAAAAGTTTTTAGTTAGCATTGACCTCAATAAAAATGAGCTCTTAAATGCTAGAATTCAGAATTTAGGCTCAGCCCCATCTAACCCAGTAATTGGTCAAATTTACTATAACAGTGGCGACAATGTTATGTACTACTACAATGGACTAGCATCACCAGACGGTCCATGGCAATCAATGAACGGTTCTCAAGAAGTAATTCAAGATGTAATCGGCGCTTCAATTGAAGGCGGAGTTGGCTTAACAAGAACATACGTTGATTCTACAGGAATCACAACAATAGATTTAGACAACACAGCAGTAACAACTGGTTCATATGGATCACAAACAAAAATACCAACATTCACAGTAGATCAGCAAGGTAGACTAACTGCAGCTGGTGAAGTTGATGTAGCGACAGAGCTTGCAATAACTGGAGACACTGGAAATACATCCATTTCATTACTTACAGAAGGATTAACTGTAAATGGTGGAGAAGGAATTGATGTTGCTGTAACAAATAATGCAATTACAATTTCTGGTGAAGACGCAAGCACAACAAACAAAGGTGTTGCTTCTTTTGATGCAGCAGACTTTAATGTAAACGCAGGCGTAGTATCTGTAAAAGATATTAATTTAGATTCACAAACAACAGGTGACTATGTAGCAACTATTGTAGGAACAGCAAATGAAATTACTGTTTCTCCAAATAGCGGACACAACGCAGCGGTAACCGTAGGCTTGCCAGACAATGTAGAAATTACTGGAAACTTGCAGGTTGGTGGAAACCTCAATGTTATTGGAACTGTTAACTCTGTAAATACGACACAGATTAATATTGAAGATAATAAGGTAAAGCTAAATAGCAATTTTGCTGGCACACCAACGACAGATGCTGGAATAACAGTAGAGCGTGGACTAGAGACAGATGTAGAAATCCTATGGAATGAAACGTCAGACAAATGGACATTAACAAACAATGGAACATCCTATCATGCAATTGCTAGAAAGTATGCAGAAACACTTGGTGCATCTGCTACATCTTATACAATAACACATGACTTGGGAACAACTGATGTAACTGTTCAAATATTTGAAGCAGCATCACCATTTGCACAGATTGAAGCCGATGTAAAAAGGTCTAGCTCAAATACAGTAACAGTAGACTTTGCAGTAGCCCCGTCAGCTGGAGAATATAAAGTAGTAGTTGTAGGATAATAAAATGTCCAGACAAATGAAGGTTGCACTTAATCTTCTTACTTCTATGGAGAACCCCGACATAGCCACTGTTGGAGATATATATTTCAACGTAGTAAGCAAGAACTTAAGAATATATAACGGTACGGTTTGGGTAGAGCTTACCCCGCCCAGCACAGACCCAACACCATTTTATATGCACACCCATACATTTGATGGAAATGTTCATACAATTGATGTTCAGAATAAGATTACATTCAAGGAAACAAATACTTCTGATTCTCCCAATCTAGTATTGCCGCTTGTAGTCGGATACGATGGACAAAGCCCTTCAATATCAAACCAAGGCGGAACATTTGAAAACCAAACATTGCTTGATGGAGGAAACCCAGAAGGCAGTGTTATAGTAGTACAAGACGAAGTTCTAGAAGGAGGAAGTTCTGCAGACAACGATGGTATAATTGTTGATGCAGGAGGTTCATAAAATGGCATCATTAAGAATACAACTTAGAAGAGACACAGCAGCAAACTGGGTGTCCAACAACCCAATACTATTATCAGGTGAACTTGGCATTGAAACAGATACCCTTAAGTTTAAAATTGGTAATGGTTCAAGATGGAATGCTACAACCTCCTATGCATTAAAGGCTGGAGAAGCTAATGGCCTTGCTACGCTTAATTCCCTTGGTAAAATACCAACATCACAATTACCAGACTCAATGTCTGTCTCAGCAGATCTTGCAGCGGCAATTGCCGCTCTAACAACTAATTCTATTGCAGAAGGATCTACTAATAAATATTTTACTAATCAAAGAGCGATTGACGCAGTGGCTTCAGCTATTTCATCTGCAATCGCAGCTGAAACTACAAATAGAAATACAGCAATTGCTACAGCCAAATCAGAAGCAATCAGTACAGCAGCCACTGACGCAACTAATAAATCCGCTACAGCCAAATCAGAAGCAATAGTAGCAGCCGCAGCCGCAGCAGATACAAAAGATACAGTTTCAGCAGCAGCTGCAGTATCTTCGGCTAATTCTTATACAGACACTAAGGTTGCAGCAGAAACTTCAAATAGAAATAACGCAATTAATACTGCAATATCAACTGAAATTACAAATAGAAATACTGCAATCAATGCAGCAGTTTCTGCAATACCAGGCGGTAGTTCCTCAACTATAACACTCGGAACAGTCTCTACGGGAAATCCAGGGACATCTGTCTCTATTACAAATACTGGAACAGCTACTGCCCCACTATTTAATTTTACAATTCCTCGTGGAGATGTTGGTCCACAAGGATTAAAGGGCGATACAGGAGCCGCAGGAGCCGCAGGCACTATTGGTCTTACTGGGCCAGCAGGAGATGTTGGTCCACAAGGATTAAAGGGCGATACAGGAGCCGCAGGCACTAACGGAACCAATGGAACCAATGGAACTAATGGATTAGCCGCAACGATATCTGTAGGAACTGTTACCACTGGTGCCGCAGGATCTTCAGCTATTGTTACAAATGCTGGCACAACATCAGCAGCAGTTCTTAATTTTACAATCCCACAAGGCGCAGCAGGAACTGGTGGGTCTAGCTTTAGCGGAAATTCCGATAGCGTAACAGAAGGAACAACAAACCTTTACTTTACAAATGAAAGAGCTCAGACAGCAAATAATTCAAGATTTACTGATGTATATGTAAATATTAATCAAGCATCCGAAGAGATGCTTACATATATAAATTCTAATTATACTAATAATAGCGCATTGGCAAACACATTAGACGGCTACGTCATGGAAGCAGAAGCAAATCAGCCAGGAGGATATGCAAAGCTTGGGGTGGTAAGCGGTACAATTTTAGATTCCGTTATCCCTACTACAATTGCAAGAACTTCTGATATAGCAGCTCAAATAGCAACTGTTGTTAATGGAGCTCCATCTACATTTGATACTCTTAAAGAAATTGCAGATTATATTGCTACAGATCAAACAGCTGCATCTTCATTAACTACGCTAGTTGGAACTAAGCTATCCTCAGAAACTGCAGCATCAACATATGCTCCGCTTGCCTCACCAACATTTACTGGAACAGTTTCTGGTATTACAAAATCAATGGTAGGGCTTGGAAATGTGGATAACACTACAGATGCCTTAAAACCAATTTCCACAGCCACCCAATCAGCATTAGATGCCAAGTTAGCAATATCAACTGCATCAACAACATACGCTACAAAAGCCTCACCAGTATTTACTGGTACAGTAGATTTTTCTGGTGCAACAGTAACAGGAATTACAGCCTTACCACCACAAATTAACAACACTGGTAAATATTTAACTACAGATGGCACATCTGCCTCATGGGCAACATTAAACTTAACAAGCTATGCAACAAAGGCTTCACCAGCATTTACTGGAACAGTAGATTTTTCTGGTGCGACAGTAACTGGTTTAACAACCACAATAGCAGATAGCTCTATAACTTCTGCAAAAATTCTAGATGGCGCCATAATGAATATAGACATTAATGCATCTGCCGCAATAGATAAAACTAAAATTGCTGGAACAGCAGTTACTTTAGCAGACACTGGATCTGTAACAAATGCAATGCTTGCAAACTCATTTGTCGGAATTAATGGAAATTCAGTTGCATTAGGCCAAGTAATAACAATTCCCGTAGGAGCAAAAACATTCTATAACAACACTGGCACACTACCTACTACTGGTATGGTTGCTGGAGATATTTATATACAGTATTAGGATATAAATGAAAATAAATAATGGATCTAGTTGGCAAGAAGCAAAATCGTTAAGAATACATAACGGTGCCACTTGGCTATCTGCAAAAAAAGCTTACGTATATGACAATGGATGGAAAATAGCCTATCCAAATTTGCCACAATCTCCAAACCTAACATTATTATATTCTGGAACAACTTATCCTTCTATACCAACAACTTGGTCAATAATGGGAAATTGGAACATGGATCCCGCATATGCCCCAGTTTCATTTACATATCAATGGAAGCGTGGGGGAGTAGATATTTCAGGAGCGACATCGGCAACCTATACAACCACAGCGGCAGACGTTGATTCAAGCATAGGCGTAACAGTTGTTGCAACAAATGAAAGAGGAAGCACAACAATTAGCCAAAACACTGGTTCAAACACTGTTCCTTCAATTACATCAATGTCTGCATACGATTCTACCCCTACCCCCAGCACACCTTTAGTTTCAATGAACGAGCCAAATAATTTAAATTATAGCGGTTCATGGGCTTCTTCTTCAAATGCGACAACTTATTCTGTTTCTACGAACAATGGCTCTGTTTCTTCATCTGGACAAATATTTTCTGGATCGGGATCAGCAGGCCCAGTAACAGTTTCCGTAACCCCCACTAATACAGACAAAACTGTTTACATATACTGGGCTGCAGCAGCAGGAGCATCTTCGTATGATATTGTAAAATACGGAAACAATGTAACTACAACTGTAAATGTTCCTTCTTCAACAACAAGTTATACTTGGTCAATTGCAAATGGAAATGAAACAAATCAATTTACCGTATATCCAAAATCTCCTGCAGGCGCACAAGGATACGGAATGTCTCAATCAGTAACAGTTTCTAATAAAACTGGAAATGCTGGATCAGCATCAAAAACACTTACCGCAATCGCCGTACCTAGCGGAGGCTCAATTTCATTATCACCAGCAGGCACTGTTCAAGCACGGAACACCATAACTGCATTAACTTCAGGGTGGAGCGGAAGCCCAACGCTATATGAAATTCAAATAAGAAAAGCAACAGGGTCATCTCCAGCCGTAGATAGCGGAACTCAAGTTGCATCAACATATGCAACAACAACAAGTCACCCTATTACTGACTCAGAAGCCTCTGGCACACCAGATGAATTTGCAGCATTTGCTAGAGCTTACAACGATGGAGGATGGTCTTCTTGGATTAAATCTAATACAGTGGCCTCAACTCCATACGTCGCACCAGTTACAAGCTACACAGTAAGCTATAGCCCAGGTATCGGTGGTTCAGGCGGAGGAGATGTTTCATTTAATGCAGGTTCATCAACAGTAGCTCCAGGAGCACCAACAAGATCTGGATATACATTTGGTGGCTGGTATGATACACCTTCTGCTGACTTTACTTATAGTGTTGGCGCTGGTGGAACCTGGACGCCTCCATCACGAAATATAACTATGAATGCAAGATGGACCGCAGTAGCGGTAGCGGCCCCAGGTACACCAAGCTTAAGCTTTAGTTGGATATCGGGTTCTGGTACAGCGTCAAGTCCATCTGTCTGGCAAGCGTCCTGGTCTGATGGTTCTGGAGGAACCCCATCATCCTGGGATTACGAGTTGCAGTTTGCAAATTCAAACGGTGGAACGGTAACAGCTTCCGACTCAGGAACAGTTTACAGTAGATCAAAAAATTATAACAGCTATTCTTACGCTTGGTCCCGCTTTAGAGTTAGGGCGAATGGCGACTCACAATCAGCATTTACAGCTTGGAGCTCATGGGCATGACATTAACCAACAATGAACAGATAGCAGTACTAAATGGTAAGATTGAATCTATATCAATTGTAATTGATGCGTTGAGAGACGGACTTGCAACAATGCCAGAAGAATTTGAAGGCAAAGAGCCAAGACAAGAGGTTTTAAATAGATTTATATCTGAAGTAGACACCTACACTCAAATGATATCAGATCTAGCATAATAATAAATTTTTATCTTAATTATAATTTTAAATAAGATATAATTAGTAAATGCAATATCGCCAGGAGGCAACATGGCAAGCAATTTCCCAGCAAGCAAAGACAGTCTAGCTAACCCTCTTTCAACAGATGAGCTATCTGGACACGCAGCACAGCATGCTAACGCTAATGACGCAATTGAAGCATTAGAAAATGTAGTCGGTATAACAAACTCAGTAGACTCAAATTCTTTGACATATAAAATAAATGCATTGTCGGAGTCAGTCGGCACACTTTCAAATACAGCAACAAGCATAGAAACACTTATGGGCCTAGAAGGAAATAATGATCTAACAATTTCTGGTATACAGAATAAGACAACTATTGACTCCTATGCCTCTGCAGATTATCGGACAGCATCTTATGCCCTACAGATTGTAAAGGCATCTACTGGAGAATCATATTTCTCTAATATAACCGCATTAAGAGGACCTTCTGATATATATGTATCAGAGTCTAATATTGTAACAAACGCTAATTCATCAATTGCAACGACAGCTTTTGAATCTGCGAATGGTATAATTAGTTTAACAGTCACCCCAGTATCAGGCGAAGTAACTGTAAGATATTTTAGAACAGCGTTAAAATAAAGCAGTAAGAGGAGTCATAAATTATGGCAATAGTAAATAAAAACTTTAGAGTAAAGAATGGTCTTATCGTTGACGGTTCCGTCGCAACGGTAAATGGATTTAATGTATTAACAGAGGCATCAACAGCCTTTATCATCAGCACAGTTGGCGGATCAGCAGATACAGCCAATACTCCTAATACTGTAGTAAAGCGTGACGGCTCAGGAAACTTTGCAGCAGGCACAATTACAGCATCTATCGTTGGTAACTTAACTGGTGACGTAACAGGAACAGTTTCAAGTCTTTCAAACCATGATACTGCCGATCTTGCAGAAGGATCAAATCTATATTTCACAAATGCTCGTGCATTAGCAGCAACAGCTGCCGCATACGATGCAGCAGGTGCAGCATCAAGCGCACAAGCAAATGCAGCAACAGATGCCACAGCTAAGGTAGCGGCAGAAGCAACAGCACGTAGCTCAGCAATTGCAACAGCAATTGCAACAGAGGTTACAGACCGAAATGCAGCAATTGCAACAGCAAAAACTGCAGCAGAGGCAACTGCATCAGCAGATGCAACATCTAAAGTAGCCGCAGAAGCAGCTCTTAGAATATCAGGAGATGCCGCTTCAGTTTCAACTGCAGCAGCAGATGCCAGTACAAAGGCAGATGCCGCTCAAGCAGCAGCAATATCTGCAGCAGCAACAGATGCTACTACAAAGGCTAATGCAGCAAGGGCTGGAGCAGAAGCAACTGCAGCAGCAGCATTAACATCTGCAATTAGCACAGAGGTTTCAAACCGTAACACAGCAATTGGAGCAGCAGTAGATTCATTAGTTGACGGTGCACCAGCACTTCTTAACACATTAAATGAATTAGCAGCAGCGATCAATGATGACGCTAATTACACAACAACTATTACAACTGCACTTGGTACAAAGGCTAACTCGTCTGATGTAACATCAGCAATTGCAACTGCAAAGTCAGAAGCAGCAACAGACGCAACAGATAAGGTAGCAGCAGAAGCAGCTCTTAGAGTCTCAGGCGACGCAGCCTCAGTCTCAACTGCATCAGCTGACGCAACCTCTAAGGCCAACGCCGCTCAAGCAGCAGCAATATCTGCAGCAGCAACAGACGCTACATCTAAAGTAGCAGCCGAAGTAACTGCTCGTAACTCAGCAATTTCAACAGCAATCTCAGGTGAAGTTACTGATAGAAATGCAGCAATAGCAACAGCCCAGGCTGCTGCACAATCTGCAGCAGAAGCAACAGCAGCAGATGCACTTGCAGATGCTAAAGACGGAACAGCACCGTTTACAGTAGTAAATGTAAATGATGTAGCAGCGGTACGAGCAGCGACTACAACAGTTTCTTCAGCTGGAACTGTAAATGCTTTAACATGGTCAGGATCTGACTACCGTACAGCAAAGGCACTTGTTAAGCTAAAGAATGGTGTTAATACTCAGGTTTCTGAGGTTCTACTTACACTTGATACTAGCAATAACGTTTCAGTAACAGAATTTGGTTCAATTAATACAGGAACCGACCTAGGAACAATATCAGCAGCATATGCTTCAGGTAGCGTTTCAATATCAGTAACAACAACCTACGCATCAACAGATGTAATGGTTTATGCAACACTAATTAAATAATTAATAAAAGGTATGGGGTCCTTTCAAAACCCTACCAAAACAATTAGGGGATATGTGAACTTAAATGGCAATAGTAAATAAAAACTTCAAGGTTAAAAATGGCCTTAACGTAGCAGGACCTGCAACATTTGATGCAGCAGTAAATGTAGACAACTTAGTCTTAAATTCAACCCCCCTTGCCTTCGATTCATCAACTGGAAGATTAAAGATCCAGATTAATGGTGCTTGGAAGGAAATTGCCCTCCTAACAGATGCGGCGGAAGACACAAGCGCTTTAACATTTATGGATATTGGATTGGCTATGGATTATAACGGCCAGCCAATCTATACAGTTTATGCAAACGGAGTAAATACAACAGCCACAAAATTTGCGGATGGTGGAGATTACTCAACAGATACATACAGCATGACCTTTGATTCTGGAACAATTGACTAATTGTTTTGGAATTATTGTAGTGCTATAATTACCAAATAAGTCTAAATAAGGGGTGGCAAATATGTCAACAGTAAGAATTCAAGTAAGAAGAGGCACAGCTTCACAGTGGACCTCAGTAAATCCAATTTTGGCAGCAGGAGAAATGGGTGTCGAGTCAGACACAAACCTATTTAAATTCGGTAACGGATCTTCAACATGGACTGCCCTTGCATATGCAAATAATTCAGACGTAGCGATTGGTGAAATTTCCCAAGACGCAATTAATACTGCCCTTTCAATGGGAGCAGGACTAACGAAGTCATACAATGATGGAACAAATACAATACAGATAACAGTGGACTCAACAGTAGTAGCACTTAAGTCATATGTAGATTCAGCAATCAGCGCATCAGCGACAGCAATTGAAAATACAGCAGACTCGACATACTTGCTAGCAGCAGATCTTGGACAAGCAAATGGAGTAGCTTCACTGAATTCTTCTGGTAAAGTTCCAGCAGGTCAACTAGATATTGCAGAGGCAGTTCAAGACAATATTGCAGGAGCAATAGTTGCAGGTTCAGGCGTTACAAAAGCTTATGACGATACATTAAATACAATAACATTAGAAGTAGACACATCAACAATTGCTTCAAAGTCTTATGTTGATTCAAGCATTTCAGCAGAATCAACAACTAGACAGTCTGGCTTAAATTCAGCTATAAATGCTGAAGTAACTGCTAGAACTTCAGCAATAGCTCTTGCAAAGTCTCAGGCAATCACAACAGCAGGAACATACACAGATACAGCAATTACTAATTTAGTAAATGGCGCACCTGCAGTTCTAGATACCCTTAATGAGCTTTCAGCAGCACTTGGAGCAGATGCAAATTTTGCAACTACAGTTGCTACAAATATTTCAACAGCAGTAACAACTGCAGCTTCTTACACAGATGCACAGGTAAATATCGCAGTAGGAAATGCTCAAACTGTACAGACTGCACATGCAAATAAGACAACAGCTGTTCATGGTATTGCAGACACTTCTTTGCTTGCAACCACTTCAGATGTTGCAACTGCTAAATCAGAAGCAATTGCAGCAGCATCTACAGATGCCACTACAAAAGCTAACGCAGCGCAGGCAGCAGCAATATCAACAGCAGCAACCGCGTCAGCAGCAGCAGTATCAACAGCAGTATCAACAGCAGCAGCAGATGCAACTACAAAAGCTAATGCAGCACAGGCAGCAGCAGTTGTAACAGCAGGAACTTATACAGATACATCTATTGGTGCAGAAGTAACTGCAAGAAACTCTGCTATAACTGCAGCAGTCTCCGCAGAAACAGCAGATCGCTCTTCAGCAATCTCTGCAGCAGTAGCAACAGAAGTATCAAATAGAAATTCAGCGATTGCATCACATGAAGCAGACACAACAAATGTTCATGGTATTGCAGACACTTCAGCGCTTGCAACCACAGCACATATCACAACACATAATTCAGATACCACAGATGTTCACGGTATTGCAGACACTTCAGTTCTTGCAACAGCTACAACAGTTGCAACTGCTAAATCAGAAGCAATTGCAGCAGCGGCAACAGCAGCTGATACAAAGGTTTCAACTGCGGTAGCAGCACTTACAAAGTCTTCAGTAGGACTTGCAAATGTTGACAATACAGCAGATGCATCAAAGCCAGTTTCAACAGCACAGGCTACAGCAATTGCAACTGCTAAATCAGAAGCAATCGCAGATGCAACATCACAAGTAAATGCACTATTAACAGGAGCTCCAGCAGCACTCAATACACTTGATGAACTTGCAGCAGCACTTGGTGATGACGAAAACTTCGCATCAACAGTTACAACTAATTTAGCAGCAAAAGCACCTCTTGCTTCACCAACATTTACTGGTACAGTAACAGTTGCAGCAGCAGGAGTAGCATTTACAGACGGAACACAAACAAAAGCTGGAGTACCGTCATTAACAACTACAACAACTACAGTTTCAGGAGCTTATAACTTGTCAACTGGTGGACTTGCTCTGCGGGATCAGCTAGTTAATATTGCTGGAGCATTTGCAATTACAGTTCCAACAAATACAACAACAGCATATCCAGTTGGAACATCAATTGATTTCTGGCAATCATCTGGCGCAGGCGGAGCAAGCTTTGCACCAGTAGATGGCACAGTTACAATTTATTCAACACCAGGATCAACATTAAGAGCATTATATTCATCAGCAACACTAACTAAAGTTGGAGCTAATGCATGGTTACTTGCTGGAGATCTAAAAGCTTAATTAATATAAAATAAAAAGGGGTATAAGATGGCAAAACACATAGGTAAGAAATCATCTGCACAAGATAACTTTGTTGGTCCAAATCCAGTGACTGGAGTTTCAGCATCAGATGTAGGAACAGGACGGGCATACAATAATGGTGCAATTACTGTTTCATGGACAGCGCCAGTAGGTGGAAATACCCCAACAGGATATAAGGTGTATGAGGGGGCCTCTGTAGTTGCTACAATTGCGTATGGAACAAATACTGCAACAATTACAGGGCTTGCTTCTGAATCAAGCCACACTTATTCTGTAGCATCATATGATTCATATAAAGATAATAATACTAATGCAGTTGCTGCATCAGCAGTAACTGCTACTACAGTTCCACAGGCACCATCAGTTTCTGCAACAGATGTTGGAACAAGTAGACCGTTTAATAATGGAGCAGCAACTGTTATAGTTACAGCAAATGCAACTGGAGGAAAAGCAATTTCAACATATGCAGCAACTCCAAATGGATTATCAGAAGTTACAGGTGCTTCAAGCACATTAACACCAACAGGAATGGCATCTGGAACAGGATATACATTTACTGGTAGAGTATCAAATGCAAATGGTTTTTCTGCAGCATCATCTGCAACAGCTTCTGTTACAATTACAACGGTTCCAGCTGCACCATCCAACTTATCTGCTGCAAATAATGGTCAAAATAATAACCGTGCATCTTGGACTGCACCAGAAAATGGTGGAAAAGCAATTACTAGCTACAATGTTTTTGATAATGGCGGCAATGCTCCAGACTCAATAAATACTGCAGCAACAACGGCTGACTTTGCAGGCCAGGCAGACAATTTTGGTTGGTACTTTAATGTCGAAGCTATAAATGCAAATGGAACTTCAGCAAGATCAGGAAATTCAAGCTCAATTACAACAACGCCTTTTAGCTTTGTGCCTTTTAGCTTTACGCCATTTGGTTTCACACCATTCGGCTTTACCCCATTCGGCTTTACCCCATTCGGCTTTACACCATTCGGCTTTACACCATTCGGCTTTACACCATTCGGATTTACTCCATTTGGATTTACTCCATATGGGTTCTCTGGTGGTCTTTGCTTTAAATCACTTGGCGCAACAACAATGGTACAGACAACAAATGGATTAGTAGCAGCTCACGATTTAGCAGTAGGAGACGTTCTTCTATCAGCAGATATTGAAACAATGCCTACAGAATTCCCTGGACCTCAGTCTGAATATCCAGACTGGTCTGTGGTTGATCCAACAGTAACACCAAAGACTACAACAATTACATCAATTGCAACTCGAAACTCTTCAACAATTATAGTTGTAAATGGAGAGACATACGCAGACTCACACTACATATTTGTAAAAAGAGATGGCTTGTCTAAGTTTGTAAATGTTAGCGAACTACTACTAACAGACTTAGTCTTCTCTTCAGATACAAAAGAATGGGTTGAGGTTATACAGGTAGATGTAATTCCAAATGTATCTTACCCAGTAGTATGTATAAACACAGAGCCTTACGATGTATTTTATACCGAAAGATTCCTTGTTCACGATTCTTATACAATCGCCTCAGACAACCCAGTCGTAGGACAGTAATTAGAAAGTAAGGTTTATGTCAGATACTTCTGAAAAACCATATGAAGTTATTGATGGAATGATATTCCCTAAAATCCAGGAGTACCCAAAAGAACTTGGGGATTCCTGGATACAGGTGACTAAATTTAGTAATGACTCAGCGATGTATGGGGTTATTTCTTTATATCTTGATAATAAGCATGATAAAGGAACAACTATTTTTTCGTCTTTTATCAGAAACAAGCACCCAGATGCATATATATCATTTCAACCAACTGGCAACGTAGATAGAGTTTATACCTCACCAGACCTTAGAAAAAAAGGAATCCTAGCAGCACTCGGTGGTTATGGAAGAAATTTAATATTCTATCCTTATGAAAAAATATTGCTAGACCACTCTAGATCGTCTAGTCCAGCCGCAGATGAAACGCATGCAAGAGCAATAGGTAAAGCATTGGGCATTAACAATAAAGATGAGGTAAGAGAAACTAAACATTTTTTAAAACCACAGATTTTGTATGAAGTAGAAAAGTCTCCACCGAGAGACGCCATATATCCGTGCATATGGGCAGAGAAAAGAATATGGGAATAAGATGATTAAAAATATTATTAACATAAATAATGATTTATTGAAAAAAGATATCAATATAATTTTTTCTCAAATGAATGAAAAAATGCATATAGGTTCAAATGGTCTGCTTGTAAAATATTCTTTTGATAAAGAGTATTCATTTTTTAACGAAGATCAGTTTAATATTTTTACTACCTATAACAAGCAAATAAACCATATTTATCAAAATATAGCAAAATGCTTAAAAGAGCTAAATTTAGAATCTAAATTAAATTCAGAAAAAAGCATGCAGCATATTACTGGCAATCTGTTTTATGCTCACAGGTCTTTTAAAACACATGAGTACGATTATGTTTCATCACTTCCTGGATGCTATTTTGGATTATATGTAATAGATTCTAACAATTCTACAATATATATTGATGATGAAGAAACAAATCTAAATGATAAAGACCTTCTAATAATTAGTGGAAATAAAAAAATTAACTTTAAAGACTTAGGTGAAAACTTTAATGCAATTGAATTTTATATTATGCCGCTACATTATTTAAACGGACAATATTACCAAAAATGGTGTCCAGTTATATGCTAAAAAAATCTAAAGAAAATTTTCATTTTAAATATATAACTATATTTAATATAGATAATTTGCAGAATATTGTAAAAAATATTACCTTTGACAAAAATCAATCAGAGTATGACAGAAGAGACAGTACCTTTTCTGGTGCTCTCGGCGGATCTAGAAATGTTTATGATAGCGTAACGCCAATAACTATAAATGAAACTAATTTAAGCTGGACATACGGAGAAGATATACACTCAGATCAAAAATGCGACATTGCCTTGGCAAAAGAGATAGATCCAATAATTAAACATTTAGAAAAACATGTAAACGGCAAAGTTGCTGAAGTTTCTTTAAATAATTTAAAAGCAGGAAACAATATAATTGGTCACTACGACACAGGGGACTACTATGAATACATGAGAAGATTCCACATACCCCTAGAAACAAATCCAGATGTTGTTTTCCATATCGAAAAGTCCTCTGTAATGATGTCTATTGGACAATGCTGGGAAGTTAATAATGCAAAATATCACTATGTTCAAAATGATGGGGAATATGATAGAATACATTTAGTAGTTGACATTATGCCAAATGAAGCCATGAGAAAAGAATGATATGAAAAAAATAGAATTTTTCCCCAAGAGAAAAGATTTTGCCGAAGTCTTTCCCAAGCCAATACCAATTGTATCCTCAATGCCATCCTGGTGGAAAACACAGCCATCTATTCTTGATAATAGCCAGAATCCAGTAAATGGAGTTTTAAAGTTAACTGTAAAAAAATGCCAAGCAGTTTTTGATTCGATGACTGCGGGGTACTATTTGCTATGCCCAGTAGATATTCATATAGATGCCACTGGACCTAAGCTGCAAATTCAAATACCAATAAGTCAGTTTTCTCAATATGGAGAAATAATAGCTCACCATACGCCAGAGCAAGTTGAAAAATATCCAAAAAAAGAATATTATCACCCTGAAGTGTTAAGGGTTCATCCAATGTGGCTAGTTCATACTCCTAAAAACTATAGCGCTCTATTTATCGAACCAATACACTCAGATGGAATACCCATACACTCTATTCCAGGAATTATTGATACAGATGCATATATATCAGATGGGTACCTATCATTTTTTGTAGAAAAGGGTTTTAAGGGAACAATTAAGCAAGGAACACCAATAATTCAAGTCCTTCCATTTAAAAGAGATAGCTGGACAAGCTTCATTACAAAAGATAAAAATTCAGATAACACCATATTAAGCCAGCAATTAAAAGTAAGAACTGTTTTTCAAAATGGGTATAGGCTGAAGTTCTGGACAAAGAAAATATTTAAATAATGTTAGAGCAATCCCAGTCCTGGATTGAGATGCAAGATCTTAATTTTATTGATATATCTAGCAAGTCGCTACTTCCTCCAAAATGGAAAAACTGGTCTTTTGTTTTATCTGAGCATAAAGATGATCCTATTAAGCCAATCAACATGTATTCTGGAATATTTGGAGAAAGGCCGAAATTAATTTCAATTAAAGAAAACGTCATTACTTTAGAGCAGCACACCTACTCAGACATATACCTATTAATTAATTTTGATAAAAATATATATGCAATAGATAAAGCACACCAAAGACAATTTTATATGTCTAGGAATAAATATAATATTGATAGTACTGGCATGCTGTCAAACCAATGCTTTAGAATGTTTATGCCATGGATAGTAGACTATAATGTGGACGCAAAGATTTACTCAGATAAACCAACATCGTTTAACATAATGCCAAAAGAAGTTAAGTTTTTTAAAAGAAACCCAGATCTGGATCAACAAGATACAGAGTTTATAGATTTTTATTTTACCAATAGCCCAGAGCACATGATTGAAAATGATTGTGGGATAATAGAAAAAGGATCTTACATTTATACAATTTCTTTTATAGCAGATGACATTCTTTTAAAACAAATACAGGAAATGTATGACAAATAAACTAAAAATTATTTTTAGCCCGTCAGCAATTGAGCTAAAGGACAGTCTCCTTCAGCCAGAGCCAGCAATTAAATTTATTCCTGAGTGGTATAAAAAAATATCTAGATTTTATAAAAACAATACCATTTCCTCATTAAATCCAATTAACGACAGAGGAACAGATGGAAGCGCATCCTCGACCAAACTGTGTATGCCATTTTTTGATGCAATTACTTCTGGTTATATATATAGGCTGGACACGGATGTTGAAGTGTCTTTGGATGATAACGGGAAACCAATTTTAAATTGGGGCGGAGATGTAATGGTTTGCGATAAAAGATTGATGATAGATGTCGCAGTACCGTACCAGCATCACCCAGTACATTTTGGATTTAAAATGCATTGGTATTATGAGACACCCCCAGGCTATTCTTTGTTGATTACACACCCAATGAATAGACACGATCTTCCGTTTACTGTTCTGTCTGGAATTGTCGACTCAGACATATGGGGCTTGCCAGTGTTCATATCATTTTTTGTAAAAAGAAATTTTGTTGGCATTATTCCAAAAGGGACCCCTTTATTCCAAATGATCCCAATTAAAAGGGATGAGTGGGAAATGGAAATAGATTACTCTGTAAAGAAACATTTAATCAATAAGGTTGATGAAGAGAGAAGAAGGTCTAAGATATTTGCATATTATAAAAGCCACGCCTGGAGAAGAAAGAAATACGAATAGCATTGCAATTATTTACATTAAATGCTAACATATATATAAGGAGACTAAAATGAATAATAATTATCAATTACCACCCCACCCAACAGGTGCAGAGCATAAATTTTTTGAAAGGTATCTAGACAATGACCTAGATTCTTTATCTGATTTCTTGCAAAAACAATACGGAAGAATTGAAAGGCGTGAGCTACCAGGAACTACTGCTGTTACTGAAAAAGATGCATGGCTATCTTCTTCAAGTGTTTCAACAATTAAGTGGACTGAGTATAATGTATTTCAGTTTTACGATAAGGGTATTTATAATTTATATAAAAACATTTCTGATGTCGTTAAAGAGGCTTGCGAATACTACAACGTTAATTTTGAAGATCAGAAATATATGATCCAAGGCTGGTTCAACATAAACCACAACAAAAAAGGAAGATTGGATTGGCATGACCATGGAGGACCGTGGGCGCCATATTTTCACGGATACTATTGTGTAAAGGCTGAACCATCAACAACATGGTATAAAGTTTTTGATAAAGATGTTCCAAATGAAAATAAAGATAATAGACTTATTATATCTGAAATGGGTCATCCACATGCAATGCAAGACTGGGACTGGGAAGGCCCAAGAATAACAATAGCCTATGACATAGTTCCACTAAGCAATTTAATTGCAATAGACGCACAACCACAACATTGGATACCTTTGCTATAATGTCAACAATTGCTTTATTTATATATAGTTTTCAAAATAACGATTTGATTAATGTCGTTAATGATATTATAAGTAAATCTAGCGGTAACAATATTATAGCGATTTCTATAATAGATCAAAATTCAATAAACCATTATAAAAAATTTAATATAAGACAAAAAAATATTTATATGAATTATCAGCACAAAGTTTGGGACGCAATAGATAGCCCAATAAAATATAAAAAACATTTTGTAGATTCCATAAATACTGACTATACAATGATATGTTCAGACGGAATTAATTTATGCGACCAGTGGGACACGGTCCTAATAGATAGCATAAATAAAAAAGATTTTATTTTGTCTGGCAATGCGATCAAATCTCTAGAGGTATATAATGATATGGTGTATAAAACACAATCAGTCTATAGTGATGAATACGCTTTATCAAATAATATAGATAGGTCATTTATTTTTGGCAAAACAGAATTATTAAAAAAGATCGATTGGCCAGTGCAGCTAAAATATTATGGAGAAGAAGAGGTTCTATATATGTCTTGTGTAAAAAATAATATACAAGTTCATAAGGTACCCACCTATATCTATAAAGACAGCGGCAAAAAACTTAACGAATACGACTATGTGCCATTTTCTTTAACCCATAAATACAACACTATAATAAAACAAATTGATGAATACAATATAAAAGACAATATTATATTTAATAATTTAAAAGAAATAAAATATCAAAATGATGATGTAGAGTATGACCCGTTCGAATCAGATTTTAATAAAATTGCAGGAGAAAGATACTTAAATAAAACAAGGAGCATAGATTAATGAGCATAGAGCATAGATTTTTTGAAAAACATTTAAACAATGACTTAGATTCATTGTATAATTTTTTAATGTCCAAAAAGGAAGATATTAAAAATGAGTCACTAGAAGGAATAGATTTATCAAAAGCTCCCAAGCACTATTTTGAAAATTATAATCCGCAAAGAGTTGATTTCATGTTCAATGTATTCCAGTTCTATAATCCAGAGATATACAACCTGTATGTCGGCCTCAGAGATCTCACAAAAGAGGCTTGCCAGCACTATGGCCTTGATTTTGAAAAAGAAAAGTTTATGATTCATGGCTGGTTTAATTCAGATAACGGGAAAAAAGAGATTGACCTTAATAATGAAAACCTTTATCACGATCACTCTGGTGGTACTGGTGCGCCATATTTTCATGGATATTACTGCGTAAAGGCTGAGCCATCAAGTACGTATTATAAAATAAATAGAGATAGGCCTTTTGAAAATATAAATATAAACAACCGTGCTATTATTTCTGAGACTGGGCACCCACATGCAATAGGGGTATGGGATCAGCCAGAACAAAGAGTTACAATTGCATATGATATAACACCGCTTTCAATGATATCTGGCGGCGGTTACCCAGAACAAAGGTGGATACCACTAGCATGAAGATAAAAATAATTGAAGATTTTATTACTGATTACGACGCACATTCATTGATATCTGAAATAAATAACCCATCATCCGTAAATGAATACCCAGACTACTATGCTGATAGAAATGGCGGAACGGCATTCCCATACAACAATACAGTGATAAGCATACTTAGAAAGTATGCAAAGGAAGCTAATTTAATTCAAAAAGAATTTTTTGAAACAGACAAGGATGTAATAATTACTAAGTCTTTTGGTTCTGGATGGGGCCCAGGTATGAGCGGAAACCCACACATAGACGCAATAGAAAAAGAGCCTTTTATAGAATATAGCTCTGTAATATATCTTAATGATGGGTACACTGGAGGAGACATATACTTTCCAAAACAAAACTTTACGCATAGCCCTAAAAAGTACTCAGCAATATTTTTTCCAGGAAACGACTATGAGTATTTGCATGGTGTTTCAAAAATTGAAACTGGCAACAGGTACACAGCACTCTTTATGCAATCAACGCAAAAAGAATTTATGGATCCAGATTTTGAGGGATGTTAATGGAATTTAAACAGCTTGCTTTGGGCGTAGTTCAGTATAATGGGATAATTAAAAGCCCACAACTTATTATTGATAAGATTGAAGATTTAGAAATAAAAAGACAGGAAGACCCTTCTTACAAATCAGAGTTTGTTAAAGAATGGACTGCCTGGGATTATGATCATGGCGGACCAGAGAAAACTGTTTTTTGCTGGCAAAAGTTTTTACCAAAACCAGAAGATATTAGTTTAGATGACAAGTTTTACAAAGAGCAACACTTCATATCGTCAGAGCTTTTTGGTTCTTTAGAAACAGCTCTAAAACATTACTTTACAATTTACCCTTATGCTGAAAAAAATATTAAGGCTAGAGAAAAAACAATGCACGTTTTAAAGTACAAGGAAAGCGGATTCCTCCCAGCTCATTCTGACCACGGAATTAGCAGTAGGGTTTTATCTGCACTTCTTTATTTAAACGATGATTACGAAGGAGGGACGTTAAGGTTTCCACACCTTGGCCTTGAGCTAAAACCACAGGCAGGCACAATATTGTTTTTCCCATCAAACTTTGTGTATGTCCATGAAGTAGATGCCGTTACTTCTGGCACAAGGTATTCCCTGCCAAATTGGTATCATAATAGAAAGCACCCCTACTACTCAGATGGCACTGAGTAGTTTTATGGTATAATTAAAAAATGGCTACTACAGGTATAAACGGTTGGCGCTTCCCAACATACACGGACTCCCCAGACGTACCTAGAGATCTAGGTGCTCTTGGTGCAGATATAGCTGCATTTATTGCAGCAAACCCTGGACCGCAAGGTGTAGCTGGTCCAGCAAACGTTATAACAGTTGCTGCAACAAATACAATTAATCCTGGACAAAATGCTTCAGTAACAATTAGCGGAACAGCCCCGTCTCAATCATTAACATTTAATATTCCAAGAGGTGTAGATGGTGTTTTGGGAGGACCAGGTCCAGCAAACGTATTAAGTGTTGGGACCGTAGCAGCAGGAGATTCTGGCACACAACCACAAGTAACCATAACGGGAACCGCTCCTTCACAAACAATAAATTTTACAATACCTCGTGGCGCCACAGGATTAACTGGTGCCAATGGTAGCACAGGTGCCACGGGCCCCAAAGGTGATGCAGCAGCAACGATAACAGTTGCTCCGACAGTCACAACATCAGCAGCAGGAACTAACGCTGCTGTAACGAATTCTGGAACATCAAGCGATGTAGTTTTAAACTTTACAATACCTCGTGGAGCAGACGGATTGCCTGGAGCAGATGGAGCTCCTGGAGCTCCTGGAGCAACAGGACCAGCAGGAACAAATGCAAACATAGATCCTATTGCTACAAGAATTTCATTAAACTATGGAGCAACAGATTTATCCCCAGTCGGAGTAAATTCTAACTGGTTCCCTTTAACAAACAATACATTTAGTTTGGGGCTTATGGGTCCTTTAAACTCTGGACCTGATCGCGTAACAAGAGGTTGGAAAAATATATATTCAAACAATATTGCTACAACAATTTCTGATGGAAGAACAAAAGAAAATATATTAACATCAGACCTAGGCTTAGACTTTATAAATAATCTACACCCAGTTAAATATAATAAGATTGAAGGCAATAGAACACACTATGGTTTAATTGCACAGGAAGTCAAATCAGTATTAGATGCAGCAGGCGTTGTCGATTTTGGCGGATGGGTTATATCAGATGTTAATGACCCCGAAGGCCTGCAGGCCCTAAGATATGGAGAGTTTATTTCTCCATTAATTAAAGCGGTTCAAGAGCTTACAGCAAGAGTAAAAATACTAGAAGAGCAGTAGGTCCTGGATGTCATATAAAAGCGTAGTCTTAAATGACCATCCAACATCGTTCTATCTATTAGATGAAGTTAGATCTGGAAGCGTTGGATCATACTCTGGAATAATCTCACAATTTGCAACATACCAGGCTTTAAAAGACAGTGGCCTCACATATTCTGCCCTTAGCGGACTTCCAGTTTATGATTATTCTGGAAATGTTAATGATGGCTATGCGGTAAACACTTCAAACAAAGAACTAATGCCTTTAATTTCTGGCGGGATAAGAGGAACCCAGGTACTCGCAGATACAGAAATTCACTATACCCCCAAAGGAATTGCAAACGAATATAATAGCGATGATTCTTTTACAATTGAAGCCTGGTGCCTTTTACCGACAGTTGAAAGTGATATAACAATAGTTGCAGACACATCAATTAATGCAGGTCTTTTTTATAAAAATGGAAATATTGTTTTTAGAATCGGTTCTATAGAAGTGCAGCACACAGTTTCGAACACAGAGTCACTATATATTGCTGGAGTATATCAAAACGATTCAATTTCTCTTTATATAAATGGATACATTGTTGATTCAGTATCAACAGAAGGATATAGATTTTCTAACTCGGATATTGATTTTAAAACAGGCCCAGCAGATGGTAAATTTATAATAGATTGTGTAGGATTTTATAAATTTAATCTTTCAGATAGCCAAATTAAAAATCATTATGTTGAAGGTATAAAAGAAATTAACTCATCTCAAATAGTTGATACAGATGGAGGATACATGTTTAGCATGAACTCTTTCCCTATAAGACCTAAATTTAAATTCTCTTATCCAGGTTCTAAATCTTGGTCTGATGTTGTGGGAAGTGGAATATCTGTATCTGACGATGGGTCATATATATATTTCCCAAAAACAGAAATATCAGTAGCCGCAACTCATTCATTCACGGACTACTTTATTGTTCCAGACTACTTAAATATATCAACTAGCCAAATACACTGGTCAAATGATGTAAAAGGTATAAAGGTAGAGGTAAAAATAAGCGGATCAGCATGGGTGGAATGCAAAAACGGAAGCCCAATGCCATACTTTAATAAGAACACCAACCAAATAGCAACAGTATTATACATTAGGGTTACCATGTCATCAGACGATACAAGTAAGTATCAGCCTATATTAAAAAATTTAGAAATCATGTTCTATAGTTCAAAAAACTTTTATAGCGATAATTCTGGTTACTATGTATCTTCAAGCTTTGATTATGCTTTGCCTAAAAACAATAGCAGAGTCTTGTCTTATAACAAAAATAATGGATTAAGGATGCATGCTGGCCACGGCTTCTCATTAAATAATGTACCTCCAGTAAGATCGGTAGAAATGATATTCACACCAGAATCTGGAGAAAATGTTCTAGTCTCAGCATCTTCAAAAATATATGAGTGGTCATCTTTAGGAGCCATATCAAAAACAGCGGTTGCATCAATATATGTAAATGGTATAAATAGGACATCCGAAACAAATGTATTTGATTTTCTAGCAATAGGCCTACCTCATCATATTGTAATCACCTTTACCTCTGATGCGACAAATCTCAAATTTAATCAAAATCAGTCTGACTCAAAATACGGCATAGGCCATATGTATAACAACCTGGCCATATATGAATCTGCTCTATCAGAGGCCAAAGTATTAAATCATTACCTTCTATATACTGGAAATATGGTAAATTTGGTAAACGATACAAACATGACTATTCTTGAGGCAACATCTGGCAATAACTCCACCCCATTCACATTGACTTCTGTAGAGCCCTTGTCAATAAGCATATAAATTATGTAATTCTTTGGCACAAATCTGGACTTTGGTCTTAGATAATGGTATGATTATGGTCTATGGATATCTTAAAGAAAAACACTAAAATTGTCGAAGAGACAACCCTTGGCATATATGTCTGGGAAATGCCTGATGGCAGATGGATTGGAGATGACGATGGCAATTTTCTTTCGATCACGGCAATCAAAGGCAATAGATCCAAAATCGATGCTTTGGCTAGAGAGGTTCGCTCATACGGTATTCATGAGGGCCAACCTAAATTCCTTTCAGGGCGCAGAAAAATTAACAACGAAGAGCTTGAAGAGCAAGAACAAAGACTTAGATGGGGACTTCCCCCAGACCCATACGACATAGGAGTTTACAAGGACTCTGTATCAAGAGGCGGTAAAGTGCAATGACACGTAATATAGAAGTTTTAGAAGATGATGAGTCATCTAATACAATTGATATTTCAAATACATCTGACTGGTTTCATTTTCAAAAAGCAGAAGAATCTGAAGACCCATTTAAAATGGGACTAGAAGAAATTAAAAAGCTTAGAGGTTTAGGAACAAACTTTAAACGCAAAATCAACCGTGATTTTTCAAAAGCATTTGTTGGAAAAGATGACGCTGGTACTCAACAAAATCTTTTGCAGCAAGCAATTAGCGGATATGCATTATTTGATCTTGTAGAACCAACCTATAACCTAGAATACCTTTCAAAAATTTATGAGGTTTCAACATATAACTACGCAGCAATTAATGCCAAGGTTTCAAACATTGTTGGTCTTGGATACATGTTTACAGAAACATCAAAAGCCAAAGACGCTATGGACGCCATCACCGATCAGAAGCAGGCCGACAGAGCACGTGCAAAAATTGATAGAATTAAAACACAGCTAGATCGTTGGCTTGATGATTGCAACGAAGAGGAATCGTTTACAGAGACCCTTATAAAGGCCTACACAGACCTTGAGGCGACTGGTAACGGCTACATAGAGATTGGACGTACAACTGCTGGAGACATAGGCTACATAGGCCACATACCAGCCAAGACAATGCGTGTACGCAGATTCCGTGATGGATTTATTCAATTGCTTTATGGCAAGGCGGTTTACTTCCGCAATTTTGGAGACCTTGAAACACCAAGCCCAATTGCTGGTCAAGAAGATCGACCAAATGAAATTATACATTTAAAGAAATACACTCCAATGAATAACTACTACGGAGTCCCAGATATTATTGCAGCACAACAAGCGCTGGCAGGAAACGAATTTGCTGGAAGATACAACTTAGACTACTTTGAAAACAAGGCGGTCCCAAGATATATTATTACAGTAAAAGGAGCAAAGCTTTCACCAGAGTCAGAAAGAAAATTGCTTGAATTTTTCCAGGTTGGACTAAAGGGCAAGAATCACAGATCCCTTTATATTCCACTTCCAGCGGACACTCCAGATTCAAAGACTGAATTTAAGATGGAGCCAATTGAAGCAGGAGAACAAGAGTCTTCATTCAATATTTATCGTAAGTCTAATAGAGATGAAATTCTTTTGGCTCACCGTGTTCCAATTAGCAAGATAGGTATCCCAGAGGGGATTAACCTAGCAGCTGCCAGAGATGCGGACAAGACATTTAAAGAACAGGTTTGCCGACCTTCACAGGATAGACTTGAAAAGAAATTAAATTATTTAATTGCAGAAAAGACAGATGTCGTACAATTAAAATTCAACGAGCTCAGTCTTACTGATGAAGAGACCCAAAGCCGTATTGATGAAATTTATTTAAGAATGCAGGTAATAACTCCAAACGAAGTTCGTATTAGAAAGAATATGACAACGGTTGACGGCGGGGACGAAATGGTAGATTTAAAGCCACAGCAGGTGGCTGACCAGAAAGCAAAATCCACTGGAAATAAAAAGCGAGATCAACAAAGATCAGCCAATGCCCCAGATAAAAGCGGAGAGGCCAGAAACCCCAAAGGCGATGGTCCAAAAGTCAAATAAGTTTAATCAACTGTTATTTGCGTTATAGTAGATAAACCACTAAAATTAAGCATATGAACATTGAAAAAGGCCATTGGTCTAGTAATGGCGAAAATCTACATTTGTCGATTCCGTTTACTAAGGTCAATCGAGAAAATAGAACTGTATCTGGTTTTGCAACATTAGACAATGTTGACCAGACAGGCGATGTAGTCACAGCAGAAGCAAGCGTAAAAGCTTTTGAAAACTTCAGAGGAAATCTCCGTGAAATGCATCAGTCGAATGCAGTAGGTAAAGTTGTTTCATTCAAACCAGAAACCTACTACGATCAAAAGTCTCAAACTTTTTACAATGGCGTTTATGTAACTTCATACATTTCAAAGGGTGCACAAGATACTTGGGAAAAAGTTCTTGATGGCACTCTTTCTGGTTTTTCAATCGGCGGAAAGATTAAAGAGTCAGACAACGAAGTTAACAAGGCAACAGGAGAAGCAGTTAGATTTATCAAGGACTATGATCTAGTTGAACTTTCAATTGTTGACTCACCAGCAAATGAGCTATGTAATATTTTGTCAATCGAAAAGGTTAACGGACAAATGATTTACAAAGGCCTTGCTGCAAATGTAGTAACAGAAAATATTTTTTATTGCGAAGACAGCGACTCAGTGTTTATGTCTACAGAAAAAACTTTTGATTCACCTATATCTGGAAAACCAGCCTCGCTAATTGGTTGGGTAGAAAGTTCAGATATTAACAAGTCAAAAGAAATAGATAAGATTCTTGCTTCATTTAAGAAGTCAAGATTACCGTTGCCTGAAACACAATTAGCAAAACAGGCAAACGTAGAAGGAGGTAATAAAATGTCAGATACAAACATTGATAATGTTGCAGAAGCTCCAGTAGCAGAAGCAGCAATCGAATCAACTGACGCAGTAGCCGTAGAAGCTCCAGCAGCAGATGAAGCAAATGTCGATCTTTTTGACAAATCATCAGAAGTTGCAGAAGTTGCAACTGAAGAAGCCTCTGCCGACAACGTTGAAAAAGCAGCCGATACAGTAGAAGTTATGGTTGATGAACCTGATTTTGCAAAAATGTTAGGCGATCTCAAAGGCTTTTTCGCAGAGACACTCACAAAAGCTACAGAAGCAAATGCTGCACAAGTTACAGAGATTAAGACATCTGTAGAAGCTTTCAGCAAAAGCGTCGACGATAGAATTTCTGAGTTGGCAGAAAAGCACAGCGCACTTAGTGCTGCTGTGACAGAAATAAAGGGCACCATTGATGGTGTTCAAAAGCAGGTTGATGCCGTAGAAGGCGATACCGCAATTAAGAAGTCCTCTGACCTTGGCGGGTCTGAGGTATTTACCAAATCAAAATCAAAATGGTCTGGAGCTTTCCTCGGTTCCGTAAATGAAATCTTTAACTAAAATAAGGTAGGTGAAATAAAAATGAGTAATGAATTATTAGAAAAGGCCGCAGCAGCTGGTACAACAGTATCAACTGGGTTCGGTTCTTCAACAGGTGGTTCAGGCGTTCATGTTGCTTCAGAAAATGGCAACGGTGGACTTCTAAACCCAGAACAATCAGCAAGATTCTTGGACTATATGTTCGATGCTACCGTAATTGGTAAGGTTGCACGTACGGTTCGTATGAAATCCGACACAACAGAAATTGATCGCATGTCAGTAGGAGAAAAGCTTGTAAAGCTTGCATCCGAAGGAGAAAACACAGCCATAAACCAAGGCGTAACATTCTCAAAGATCTCTCTCACAACAAAGAAGCTCCGCATGGACTGGGAACTTTCAACTGAGTCTCTAGAAGACAACATCGAAGGTGCAGATCTTGAAGATCATATTGCACGTATGATGGCAACACAAGCTGGAAATGACATCGAAGATCTTATTCTTAACGGTGATACATCACTTTCAAGCGATGCGCTGTACAAGTCATTTGACGGTGCAGTTAAGAAGGCAAAGACACATGGCCGAGTAGTAGATGCAGCAGGTGCGGGAATTTCCCGTAACGTATTTAACTCAGCTCTAAAGGCTATGCCACGCAAGTACAAGCAACGTCGCACAGACCTTCGCTTCCTTGCTGGATCAAACTTGATCCAGGATTACTTGTTCTCTAACTCACAGAACATTCAGAACGTTACTCCACAAGATATTGCCTCTGGCATTATCCGTGGTGATGTTCCTGTTCTTGGAGGTCCAGCAGGATATGTAGCTCCATACGCATTTGGTATTCCAATCGTTGAAGTTCCATTGCTTCCTGAGACACAGACAGGTACATACGCAAGCCCATCAGGCTCACACGGAGACGTCCACTTGACATTCCCAAATAACGTAGTTATTGGTATCAAGCGCGATGTAACTGTTTACCGCTTCTTCCAGCCACGTAAGGACACAATCGAGTACACAATGTATACTCGTGTTGGCGTTCAAATCGAGCAGGCAGACGCTTGGGTCGTTGTAAAGAACGTTAAGGTTGCTTCTTAATTAATTAAGAATTAGACTACAGAAAGGCCCCCAATTAATTTTGGGGGCTTTTCATTTAAATTTAACAATGCTATAATTAAAGGACCTAGAAAAAGGAGAAATAAAATATGTCGTTTGACACATTAAAGGTGGCTGAATTAAAAGTAATTGCAACAGATTTTGCAGTTGATACAGAAGGCCTAAAGAATAAAAAAGACATTATTGCAGCTCTAGCAGAAGAAGGCGTTACCTGGAGTGTATATCAAAGTACGGTAGAGGCAATTGAAAGAGACACAGAAGAAATTGAAATTCTTCCAAAGTTTGATCCAAAAGCGCAACCAGAAGATACCCTGCTTGTAAGAATGACAAGAGATAATCACAGATACGATATCCACGGATATACCTTTACAAAAGATCATCCTTTTATAGCAATGTCTGAAGATGATGCTCAAAAAATCTTTGATACAGAGGAGGGTTTTCGTTTAGCGACACCAAAGGAAGTTCAAGACTTCTACAACTAAACGTTAACATAAGTTAATGGCAGAAATATATGTAAAGCAAGCTTCACCAGTAAGATTTAAATTATACTGGGGTGGAGAAATAACAGATGCAACTGGTAATGTAACTGCAGTAGTAAAAGAAGCATTGCCATCTGGTACTCTAAGCGCTACAATAGCAACTTATACTGCCACAAAACTAGATACAGATATTGGAACTTATGAGATTATAATTCCACATACAATTGCAAGCCAACCTAAAAAGCTTAGAATTGAATGGACTTACTCAGTATCTGGCGTATCCTCTTCAAACATTCAAATGGTAGATATTGTTATGCCGTATGTAAATATATACGATGTAATTGACGATTTAAATATTGGGACAGACCCTTCTGACCCGAATCATAGAACATACAATGATCTACAGCAAGCAGAGAAGTATGCTAGAAAATTAATTGAAGCGTATACAAATCAATTTTTTCATAGCTATATTGGTACACAAATTGCACAAGGACATGGGTCAGACATTCTCCCACTTCCAATTAGAATAGAGCAAATTACAAAACTTTATGAGCAAGACGTTAAAGTATTTGATTCTGCACTTTCCGTAAACAACTGGTTCTATATACCAATAGTTTCTGAATCAAATTATGGAGTCAGAGTTAATCTACAAGATCTTCAAGACGACACAATATACTCGGCAAACGGAATGGTTACCCCATCAGTTAATAGCAGGGGCCATTCTGGAACATTTAAGAAAGACTTGAGATATCAGGTTGAAGGCTTATTTGGCTGGAACTATGTGCCAGACAATGTTAAAGAAGCCTGTAAAATTTTAATGAAACAATACTTCGAGCAAGACCGTGCATGGAAAGATAAATACGTAAAAAACATAAGCACATTTGACTGGAAGTTTGAGTTCATGGAAGACGCACACAGAGGAACTGGAAACTTATACGCGGATCAACTGCTTGCGCCATATGTAACAAATGGCATGGTCGTATTCTAAATGAGCCTGGCAACTTCATTAATGCCAATGAAGCTAGACATCTATCTTCAATTAGACACTCAAGATGAAAATACTGGTGCTATTAAAAAAGAGTGGATATTCACTAGGTCTGTTCCATGTTCTGCAAAAGGAATGATTTCAAATTCTGGTACAGGAAGAGGCGGGGACAAGCAAACGTTTAACAACAAGTATATGAATGAGCAGATGCTTGAGATAAGAACACCAGACCAAATAACGTATAGAGAGAAAGTTACTAACGTTAGAGATATGAATGGCAACGTAGTATGGAAAGAAATAAACTATCCAAACAACACCCCAACAGTATTTGAAGTTATAAGCTCTACCCCGATTACTGATCCATTTGGTAATGTCCTTGCATACAACTCTATTGCAAAGAGATCGGAGAATCAGGAAATTGGATTCTAGCGTAGCTTTAATTCAAACAGCAAGCGGCCTAGAAAGACTAATGGCAGGCTCAGTCCCAGGAGTTATAAAGGACAGTACAGTTGCACAAATATCAGCATTCTTATACTATGAGGCCGCAGTCCTTTCAAAATTAACTACAAACGAATCATTCAAGAATCTATTTAAAACAACTATTTTTAATCAGATAGAAAAAGATTTTGGCTTATATATGGATTCTCAGGCAAGAACAAAGCCCCGATCATTACACCATGTTTACGAATGGAATAAAACAGGCATACCATCTTCTAGATTATTTAATCTTTATGCAATTGAAATGGAAGGCTTGTCATTTAGGATAAACTATAATTTTAAATTATCAAAATCATCTGTACCCACCAAAAATAAAAAACAAAAGAAAAAATATGTATTTGGAAACAAAGCTGACGTGATGGAAGCTGGGATGCCCATAGTAATCCGCCCAAGGTCCGCTGAGCGCCTTGTATTCGAGATGGATGGTGAAACAGTCTTTATGCCCAAAGGCACCTCAGTGACCGTTAGGAAGCCTGGTGGGGCACAAGCATCTCACCAGTTCTCACTATCTTATGGAAGATTTTTTGGCGGGCAATTAGTAAACTCTTCAATAAAATCATCAGGCCTACAAAGAATATTTAATTTAAAAATGGCAAAGGCTTTGGACGTACCCATGAATATTAAAAAGGTGCAATATAGCTTTACCCCTGGTAAAATAAGAATACAGGCAGACGCATCCTTGGATGCAGCATTTGGAGGCTCACTATGACCGTAGACTATAAAATAGACGCAATGTTTGAGCTCCGTAAATTTTTGTGGAAAGAACTAAAAGATTCTTTTATATTTGATGCCTATGACTACTATTCAGATAATCTCGGAAAAGAAATAATTCCAATCATCCCAGTACAGCAATCCCCAGAAATGGATCAATTTTTAAATGGCAAGAAGCATATAATCTATGACAAGATAGGAATGTCATATGAAGAGAACTGGTTAATATGCTGCGAGAAAATCTTATTTACAATATACTCCACAGACGTCACGGAAATATATGAGATTAGAAACCTCATGACTGATCTATTTAGAAGAATGGACGAATCGGCAGTAGATGTAAATGATCAAAATAGGCCTAGCAAGCTAAAGTTTCACAGCATCCATATTGTAGAGACATCCCCCATAGATCCGTCCCTGGAGCTAAAGGGCTTTATGTCCACGGATGTGATCCTAGAAGTCAAGTATTCAAGGACTACAGACAAAAGCGGCAGATTCAACTAGTTGCTTTTAGGATAGTTATCCAGTAAAATTAGGCAAGAGGAAAAAGAGAGCCTAGCCAGCTTTGATTTAGATTTAAAAGTAAGTCAATATATATATTTATTTAATGGAGGTAATACAAATGGCATCAGCCAAAAATATTCTAGTTGGAGCTTCTCCACTATTCTTGTCAGCACTTGATTCAACATCAGCAAACTACAAGGATGACATGGAGCCAGGTTCAACCGACGGTGTAAGTTTTGTTGTAAAAGCAGCAGGAGCAACACCACCAGTACCAGCAACAGTACCATACGCAGACACACTTAACTTGCCAGCAAACGCTGCAAAGTGGAGAAACGTTGGATTTACAAATAACGGTCTTCAAATTACTTACAACCCATCATACGGTTCAGTAACAGTAGATCAGCTTCTTGACTCAGCAAAACTTTTCAAAGAGTCAATGGAAGTTATGATTGCAACAGAGCTTGCAGAAGGTACTCTTGAGAACGTTCTTGCAGTATTCGGACAAGCAGGATCAGCAGCAACAGCAGGTGCAACAGATACAAAGACATCTACAATTGGTCTAGAAGCAGGAGCTCTTGGTATTGCACCAACAGAGCGTCAGCTAGTAGCAGTTGGACAGGCACCTACAGAAGGCGTAACAAAGGCAGAGCGTGTATATTATGCTCGTCGTGTTCTTTCTGTACAACAGTCACAGTTCTCACTATCACGTAACGCAGCAACAACATTCCCAGTAACCTTCCGTTTGCTTCCAGTAGAAGCAAA
>Ga0209107_10000100_pt1 | contig 52319 bp, 48 predicted proteins | sample LakErihyJuly2011_2_FD_187460 | JGI IMG/M metagenome (GOLD analysis project Ga0209107, IMG submission 187460) | Freshwater microbial communities from dead zone in Lake Erie, Canada - CCB hypolimnion July 2011 (SPAdes) (version 2) | ecosystem: Environmental > Aquatic > Freshwater > Lentic >...
ATCTATCCCGGTCACGCGGGTGGACAGCGTGCTGACGAGCTGGATGGAGCAGGCCGTGGGCTGGCAGGGTGGCTTGGTGCTGACCGGGGGCATCGTCGGGCTGGTGTACGCCTGCGTGGTGCGCTTCCTGACGCCGGCGGTGCAGTCCATCGACGCGGGCCTGCTCAAGGTCACGCCCAACATGGACCACGCCGCGCGCAGCCTGGGCCTGACGCCGCTGGGGGCCTTGCGCCGCGTGCACTTCCCGCTGCTGCGGGGCAGTTTGCTGACGGCCTGGCTGCTGGTCTTCATCGACGTGATGAAGGAGCTGCCGGCCACGCTGGTGATGCGCCCGTTCAACTTCGACACCCTGGCCACGCAGGCCTACACGCTGGCGTCGGACGAGCGGCTGGCCGAGGCCTCGACCGCGGCGCTCACCATCGTGGTGGTGGGGCTGCTGCCCCTGATCGTGCTGTCGCGCGAGATCGCGCGCAGCCGGCTGCCGGGCGGTGGGCGCTGAGCCCCGTCGCCCAACTCAACTCAACGCCAGCCGGCGCGGTCGTACAGCTTCTGGGCCTTGGCGGCGTTTTTGGCCAGCTCGCCCACGTTGATGGCGTCCGACTTGAACGTGCCCAGCTGCTTGAGGGCCGGGTTGTCGAGCTTCACGGACGCCACGGCAGGCCACTCGTTGTTGCCGTCGGCGAAGTAGGCCTGGGCCTGGTCGCTGCTGAGGTACTCCAGGAACTTCACCGCAGCGGCCTTGTTCGGGGCCGCCTTGAGGATGCCCGCGCCCGACACGTTGATGTGCGTGCCCCAGGTCTGCTGGTTGGGCCAGACCACGCCGAGTGCCGCCACCACCTTCTGGTCCTCCGGCTTGGTCGAGCGCATCAGTCGCGCCAGGTAGTAGCTGTTGGAGATGGTCACGCCACACTCGCCCGCGGCCACGGCCTTGAGCTGGTCCGTGTCGCCGCCCTTGGGTGCGCGGGCGAAGTTCTGCACCAGGCCACGCGCCCAGGCTTCGGCTTGTGGCTCGCCCTGGTGGGCGATGAAGGCGCCGCCCAGCGACAGGTTGTAGGGGTGGGAGCCCGAGCGCACGCACACCTGGCCCTTCAGGCGCGGGTGGGCGAGGTCGCCGTAGCTTTGCACCCACTCGGCTTTCACGGCCGACTTGTTGTAGGCGATCAGGCGGGCGCGGGTCGAGAACGCGATCCAGTTCGGCGTGCGCAGGTTCGCCGGGATGCGCTGTGCCAGCACCTTGGAGTCGATGGGCGCGAACAGGCCGGCCTGGTCGGCGACTTCCAGGCGCGCCGCGTCCACCGTGATCAGGATGTCGGCAGGCGATTTGGCGCCTTCGTTTTTCAGGCGCTCCAGCAACTCGTCTTCCTTGCCATCCAGGCGGTTGACCTTGATGCCGGTGAGCTTGGTGAAGTTGGCGTACAGGGCTTCGTCCGTCTGGTAATGGCGGGCCGAGTAGATGTTGAGTTCCTGGTCAGCGGCCTGGGCGGGCGCAGTGGCGGCCAGCGCCAGCAGGGTCAGGGCAGACAGGCGGGTCAGGCTGAAACGGGGCAGACGGGAAACCATGGGCGCATTCCTGTGTCGTTGGGAAAAGGTCCGCGAACCTCGACAGCCCGCGGACCCGTACGATAACAAGAATCATTCACATCTGATCAGCGATCCTGCAAATTCCTGATCCCCGTCAGGTCGCTGCGGCAAGCCAGGAGATCAAGCCGGCACGGCGGCCTTCAGGCGGAAACGGTTGGCCCGCTGGAAGGTGCCGAAGTCGTTGAAACGCACGCCCATCTCGCGCATCACCTTGTGGGCGACCTTGGCGTTCCACTGGCGCACGTAGAAGGGCTCTTTCACCGCGAAATGGTGGATGGCGTGGGTGCTGCCAAAGTTGAAGCAGAACAGCTGCATGGGCATCAGCCACCAGGGGTTGAGCACCTGGCACTGCTGCATGGCGTTGCGAGCTTCCACGTCGCCGTAATAGTGCATGTTCGAGCTGATGAAGTGCAGGCAGAAGGTGCGCAGCAGGCAGGGCAGGGCGTAGACCACACCGAACACGTCCAGCGCGTTCATCACCGAGGGCGTCCATTGCGGCCAGGGGATGTCCACGCCCAGCAGCGGCGCGGCCCACATCACGGCGTGCAGCACCACCCAGCCGTGGAACAGCGCGTAATACAGCTGCCCGATCGGCATGTAGGCCAGGGTCTGCTCGGCGGCCATCTTCAGGGCCTCCTGGCGGTTGGCGGGCTTTTGCGCCTGGATGAACTTGGCGGTGGCGCGGCGCATCTCGTTGGGACGCAGGAAGACGGCCAGCATGTTGTCGCCCGTCATCAGCAAGCGGCGCAGGCCCCAGGGCGTGCCATTGGTGATGCCGCGCTCTTCCAGGTCGGACTCGGTGCCCGAGACCTTGTGGTGGTGCAGGTGCAGCTTGCGGCGCACGAAGGGGTTGACGGTCGAGGCCCGTGCCGCCCAGCCGAGGGCCAGCATCAGGCTGTTCGCCCAGGGCTTGGCGCGGAAGTACATCTGGTGGATGAGGTCGTGCTCCAGCTCGTGGATGAAGGACGCGAAGATGGCCGTCACCGGCACGCAGATCCACCAGGCGATCAAGCCTTCGACATAGAGCCAGCCGCTGGCGACCATGCCCAGCAAGGACACGGCCATGATGGTCGCGCCGATGGCGTCCTGGTGGCGCAGCCAGGGGTGGCGGGCGCGCAGGTCTTCGCCGGCTTGCAGCACCACGCTGCGGATGTGTTCGGACTTCTGGGCGTCCGTCATGCCGCCGGCGGGCTGGCCGGGCTTGCGCCGCGGGTTCGGTTTGGGGCTCATGGTCTCCTCTTTCTGGGTCTCTGGGCGAGACTTGTGACGAGGCGCCAGCGTACCCAGGCCAAGCCTGTCACCGTGAGGGGTGCGCAGGCCGAAAACCAGTCAATTTGGGCCAGGGATCGCGCCTGCGTTCTTGCTGCTGGCGACAAAGCCGATGCGACCGCCACCCTGGGTGCGCCATTCGCGCGGCGACAGCCCTGTCCATTTGGCGAAGGCCCGTGCGAAGTTGGCCGGGTCGCTGTAACCCACGGCCTCGGCCACCTGCTTGATGGCCAGGGCCGGGTTGGCCAGCAGCTGCTGCGCGTCGCGTTGGCGGATGCGGTCCAGCAGGGCCTGGAAGCTGGTGCCCTCGTCCTGCAGTCGGCGCTTGAGCGTGCGCTCCGACAGGTGCAGCGTCGCGGCCACATCGCCCACGTCGGGGTAGCGCCCGTCGCGGCAGACCAGGTGTTGGAGCACCAGGCCGCGCGTGCCGCTGGCGGCTTCCTGGCGGGAGATCTCCTGCTCGCAGCGCTCGATGGCCAGTTGCACGCTGACCGGGTCGGCCGTGGCGATGGGTTCGTCCAGCAAGCGCGCCGGGAATCTGATTTCCACCGCCTTCTGGTGGAAGTGGAAGCGCGGCAGCCGGTCGCGGTAGCGCGCGTAGGCCGCAGGCTCGGCGTGCGGCACGCCAATCTCGCTGAGCCAGCCGGACACCGCCGGGTCCATGCCCAGCACCTTGGCGAACAGGCTGCACAGCTCCACCACGACCAGGTCCATCACGAAGTCGCGCTGCGGTCCCAGGGGGATGGTCTCGCGCAACTCGATGACGACCTCGTCGCCCACCACCGACAGCACATTGGTGAAGGCCGGCACGCGGGCCCGGAAGTAGCGCTCGCTGAACTCGATGGCCTCGCGCAGGGTGGCGCAGCTGATCAGGCCAAAACCCACGAAGCCATGCTTGGTGACCTGGCTGCGCAGGCCCAGCTCGTAGGCCAGGCTGTGGTCGCCATCGAGCTTCATGGCATTGCCCAGCAGCACGGCGTACTGCCAGGCGCCGATCTGGGCGCGCTGGTCCTGCAGCTGCTCGCGGCTGAGCTGGGTGCCCGCCAGCACATCGGCCTCGGGCTGGCCGCGCTCCAGCATCAGCGAGAGCAAAGACAGCGCGTAGGTGGCCGGCAGGGTGGCGTTCAGGGCGACGGTCGGGGGCGACGGGGTTTGCATGGGGCGACAGCGGACATCTGGGCACCGATTCTAGGCACCTGCGCCTGTTCGTGCCGCGCGCACAAAAAAGCGGCCTCGTCACCGGGACGAAGCCGCTGTCAACGCGCCATCACCGCAACCACCAGGCGGTGGCCGGGGCGATGGGCACCCCACTTGCTCTCTCAGCTCATTTCTTCGTGTAGATCTGGTCGAACACACCGCCGTCGGCGAAGTGCGTCTTCTGGGCCTTGGTCCAGCCGCCGAAGATGTCATCGAGCTTCAGGAGTTCGATCTTCGGGAACTGCTTGGCGTACTTGGCCGCGGCCTTGGCATCGGTCGGGCGGTAGAAGTTCTTGCCAGCCAGGTCCTGGCCTTCGGCGCTGTACAGGTACTCGATGTAGGCCTTGGCCACATCGCGGGTGCCGCGCTTGTCCACCACCTTGTCCACGACCGCCACGGGCGGTTCGGCGTAGATGCTGACTTTGGGGTAGACGATGTCGAACTTCTCTGCGCCGAATTCCTTGAGCGACAGGTGGGCCTCGTTCTCCCAGGCCAGCAACACGTCACCCTGGCCGCGTTCGGCGAAGGTCACGGTGGAGCCGCGGGCGCCGGAATCCAGCACGGGCACGTGCTCGTACAGCTTGCCCACGAATTCCTTGGCCTTGGCTTCGGAGCCGGTCTTCTTGAGCTCATAGCCCCAGGCAGCCAGGTAGTTCCAGCGGGCGCCGCCCGAGGTCTTGGGGTTCGGGGTGATGACGGCCACGCCGGGCTTGATCAGGTCAGACCAGTCTTTGATCTGCTTGGGGTTGCCCTTGCGCACCAGGAAGACGATGGTGGAGGTGTAGGGCGAGCTGTTGCCCTTGAATTCCTTTTGCCAGTCGGTTTTCAGCAGGCCCTTCTCGGCGATGGCGTCGATGTCATAGGCCAGGGCCAGGGTGACGACGTCGGCTTCCAGGCCGTCGATCACCGAGCGCGCTTGCTTGCCCGAACCGCCGTGCGAGGCCTTGACGGTGACGTTGTCGCCCGTTTTGGCCTTCCATTGCTTGGCGAAGGCTGCGTTGTACTCTTGGTAGAACTCACGGGTCGGGTCATAAGACACGTTGAGCAGGGTGACGTCCTTGGCGTGGGCGACCGCAGGGGCCAGGGACGCGAAACCGGCTGCAGCAGCGATCGCGACAGCGGCCACAGCGTGGAAGGAACGGCGAGAGCGAGGCAGGAAAGACATGTTGTGACTTCAAAGCAGTGAAACAGTGAAGTCATGCTAGGTCTTGGCCTTCATGCGGGGAACGAAGGAAATTGAGATTGCTTATGAACTTGCTTGTTGGCAGGTGATGGGCAGGTGATGGGCCCGTGGTTTGCCCGTTGGCCAGCCCACTTGCTGCATTTGTGACGGCCTGCGCTGCGCGGGTGGGCAAACTGGCCCACATCGCGTGACAGCTGGCGCCTGCGCGGTCTGTCCCGGAGGGCCCCACAGGGTTGTCCACAGAAATTGTGGATAACGCGAAACTGCTTGGCAGGCCAGAAAAGGATGAAGCCCGCGGCGAGGGGCGGGCTTCGGGCCGGACCGCGGTGACCGCACATCGGGCTGAGGTCACTCTAGGGCGCGACTGTCAGCCGTCTGTTGCTGTGGCGGGTGCCGCGGTGCAAAGTTGGGTAAGGCCGCTGCGGCGGGGTGCCTTGCTCGGGTTGCCTTGCGCTGTGCGACGAAGCCGGTGCTGCGGGCAGAGACGAAGCAGCAAGCCCCAAAGCAAAAAGCCACCGCGAGGGTGGCTTTTGCATCCAAGTCGTTTCACGACTGGAAAAATTCTGGTGGCGCCTCACGGATGCGGTACCCCGCACCCCGGAATTCCAATAAAATACTTGTAAATCAAAGACTTGTGCGCTTTTTCAGGTAAGCGCGTGCGCTACATGAGTACCCCACGGGTGTACCACTAAAGTGGCCCTTGCGGGTGGTCTCCGATGAACTGGATTCACTCCTAGTCACTCAACTTGATCGACCGTCATATGGGGCTCGAGAAAATTCTGAAACTTCTTCGGCGTCGTGTCGTGATCGTTCGGACCGGCTTCGAGACTATGGCGGCGTGCTGCTTTTGGCACGTACTTCTGAGAAGGAATCACCATGTCCTCGAAGACCTCCACCCCGGCCGCTCCGTCCACTCCGATGATCCAGACTGCGGCTTCGCGCATCCAGTCCACGACTGCCCGCACCCTGGGCGGCACCGTCGCCAAGGGCAGCTTCGCTGCCCGTGCGCAGAGCGCGGCGGCCAAGGGCGGCAAGCGCTGATACAACCAAACGGAGGGCAGGGCGGCCGGTACGCCGCCCTGCAACAACAATGAGCCATTCCATCCTGCCCGAACTCGGGCAAGTTTTCCGTTCCATCATCACCGGTGCTAGTCATCGCCCGCGATTGGTTGAGCTTGGTTTCGACAAAGATCTCGACGATCTGGCGCTGAACAGTCGCCCATCGTCTTCCGCGGATTTGCTCTTCAGTTTGGAGAACCGAGTCCAGCAGGACTTGGCCAGCGATTGCGGGGCAAGGTGGGCCTATTTGCTGCGCTGGCATTGGGGTCGCACGCGCGAGGCGCTCCAGCAAATGACTCGCGAAGTTGACACAACGCCGTTGAGCCAGGAGCAAGGGGCTTCCGCCGTGCGATCTGGGTTCACTGCGCCCATGTTGGCTTGGCTGATGCGCTTCGCCGTGCACCAGTTCCCTGGCATCGATACTGACGTATGGTGGCGCAGCCCGGTGGCTGCCTGGGTCAAGCTGGTTGCCGGTGTCGCGAACGTCGAGGAGTCCGAGGTCCTTGATCTCCTGCATGAAACCCCGAGGACGACCGAGCGCTGGATGGCCGGCGACCCGGTAGGGGAGCTACGCTTTCCACATCGAGCCTCAGCTGTACGCTGCCTTGGTGAGCGCGCCGGACGTTGCAGTGTGGAGCAGATCGATTTGCTGGCAGGCTGGTTGACCCTAGCCGTGAGCTATCAATCGACTCCCAAGGAGCTGCGCGATGAGGCGCGGCGCAGCTTCGCTATCAACCCTCAGCAGCCATGGTCTCCGGCGGCGTTCATCGCAGACCTGCAATCCAAGGCTTTTCACGCTGCCCCTCAAGAGCTCTGGACCCAAGCTGCGCCGCTCGCCAAACTGATCGTCAAAGAGCTGGCCGCGAAAGAGCTGGATCCTGAGACCATCGGACGCCAGCTCGACGCGTATTCACGATTGATCTGCGTCGAGCATCAGAACAGCGGCCGGTCGTACCAATATCTCCATGATGGATTCAAGGCTCGGCTTGCCGCAAAGCTTGGGAGGCGCTACGACGCCCTAGAGCTATACCAAGCAGCAGTGGACGGCATGTGGTGGAGGGGAGGGCTCAATCAAGGACCCATCCTCAATGAGGCTTTGCTGTATGCCGTCGGTGTCGGCGAAGTGGAATCCGCCAAGCGCTACTGGGACAGGACGTTCCTGCTTGGCCTGAACCGCTGGCCAAAGCGACAGCTGGATGACCAGGAGCGACGCCGCGTGGCGTTCGCGTTTGAACAGGTCTTTGTCCCCCAACTCGCGCACGACCGGATCCCGCCAAGGGTTGAGGCTTTGGTTCGAGAGGGGCCCTTCGAGCTGACACCGAAGCAACTGAAGAGTCCGAATTCCAAGGCAAAGCACGCAGCCGGGCGTACGCGACGCACGCCGCTCATGGATGCGGTCCGCGAAGGTACCTTGCATGACGTCAAGCAGGCGATTGCAGCCGGCGGAGACCCCAACGATTTTGTGTGGGAGTCCGGTGAAGGCCCGCTGACCTATGCCATGCGTCGCGCCTGTGATCGCCGTGACACCGTCATCATGGACCACCTGCTTCGAATGGACCTCAGCCCTGCAACGGTGAATCGGCCGGCCTCAACGAGCAGAGAGACCCCACTGAAGATCGCCATTGAGATGGCGGACGCAGCAGCTGTGGCGCGCCTCGTGACCCTCGGTGCAGATGTTGAGCATGCCTGCGACTATGTGCCGTCTGCGCTCATCTACGCCATGACTCTGATGTACTCCAGCGTCTACCGGGACGACATGACTCAGCAGCGCGCCTATCTCGCAGGTCGTGTACGGTCCGACGTCCATGACGCCAAGGACGGTGCGGTGCTCGACATGCAGTTAGCATCAAGACGCATGAAACTGGCGCGCTTGCGTGAGGCGTCACCCATCCACGAGCAGATCTTCCAGGAGGTCATGAATTGGTCCATCCGCCCGCCCGAGGCTTGCCGGCGTGTGGTGACGACGCTGCTCCGCTTGGGGGCAGATCCCAACCGCCGCTACAAAGTTGAGCATGAGCACTTGGCGGAATGGACGCCGACCTTGTTCGGCGCACAGCTTGGCGAACCAGCTGTGTTCGAAGTCCTTCTTCAGCACGATGGTGATCCGGACTTGGTGCTGATGGAGTCTTCGTCCTTTGATCGCCAGGACGCCATGTGGGTGGCTGTTAGCCACGGGCGACACGCCATTGTTGAGCGCCTGATGCGCAGGGATCGGCAAGCCTTCTCCGGATGAAGCTGTCGAAGCTTTTCGGTGCCACGTCGGGACTGTGTTGACGCGGATCTGCATCCTTCTGTTGTCCAGCAACAGGGGGAATTCATGCGTTACTGCAAAGATAAGCAGATCAACGATTTGGTCTTGTCACTGATCCGGTCCCTGTGGAGGGTTGCAGCTTGCAATGTGCCGCCGGTAGCGTTGCCCGCACTACAGGTGTTTTCTGGCTACATGGTGGCTACATGAGTCCGTGTAGCCAGAAAGCAAAAAGCCACCGCGAGGGTGGCTTTTGCATCCAAGCCGTTGTCACGGCTGGAAAAATTCTGGTGGCGCTTCACGGATTCGAACCGCGGACCTGTGGATTATGATTCCATCGCTCTAACCGACTGAGCTAAAGCGCCGACAAGACCAAAATTATATGACGGTTTTTCGACGCTGTGCAAGCGCTGCGCGTTTTTTTGTGGCGCCAGGCCCCGCCCCTTGAAAACGCGCCGGCCGACACCATGTCCAAGCCGCTGGCAGCTGGGCTGCCACGAGATGCTTCCGACTCCCCAAGATCCCGCCCCTGACACACCGACCGTCACACCATGAGCAAGCAAACCCTTTCCTTTCAGGCCGAAGTCAAGCAACTGCTGCACCTGGTCACGCACTCGCTGTACTCCAACAAGGAAATCTTCCTGCGCGAGCTGATCTCCAACGCCTCCGACGCCTGCGACAAGCTGCGCTTCGAGGCCCTGGACCACGCCGAGTTCTACGAAGACGCCCCCAACCTCGACGTGCGCATCCTCGTTGACAAGGCCGCGCGCACCCTCACCATCCGCGACAACGGCATCGGCATGAGCGCGCAAGAAGCCATCGACCACCTTGGCACCATCGCCAAGTCCGGCACGAAGGACTTCATGGGCCGCCTCAGTGGCGACCAGCAAAAAGACGCCCAGCTCATCGGCCAGTTCGGCGTGGGCTTCTACAGCGGCTACATCGTGGCTGACCGCATCACCGTCGAGTCCCGCCGCGCCGGCCTGAAGCCCGAAGAGGGCGTGCGCTGGAGCAGCGAAGGCACCGGTGACTTCGAGGTCGATGCCATCACCAAGCCCACCCGCGGCACCGACATCACCCTGCACCTGCGCGAAGGCGAAGACGAGTTCCTCACCGCCTGGAAGCTGCGCCAAGTCGTCAACAAGTACTCCGACCACATCTCCCTGCCCATCCTCATGCAAAAGGAAGAGTGGGATGCCGAGAAGGGCGAGCAGGTCACCCTCGACACCTGGGACACCGTCAACCAGGCCGCCGCGCTGTGGACGCGCAGCAAGTCCGACATCACGCAAGAGCAGTACGACGATTTCTACAAGCAGATCAGCCACGACCAAGACGCCCCGCTGGCCCACACGCACAACCGCGTCGAAGGTCGCAGCGAGTACACCCAGCTGCTCTACGTGCCCGCCAAAGCGCCCTACGACCTGTGGAACCGCGACAAGAAGGGCGGCCTGAAGCTGTACGTCAAGCGCGTCTTCATCATGGACGACGCCGAGGCCCTGCTGCCCAGCTACCTGCGTTTCGTCAAGGGCGTGGTCGATTCGGCCGACCTGCCGCTCAACGTCTCCCGCGAGATCCTGCAGGAAAGCCGCGACGTCAAAGCCATCCGCGAGGGCTGCACCAAGCGCGTGCTGTCCATGCTGGAAGACCTGGCGAACAACGAAGACCAGGCCAAGCGTGAGCAGTACGCCGCCTTCTGGACCGAGTTCGGCGGCGTGCTGAAAGAAGGCATCGGCGAGGACTTCGCCAACCGCGAGCGCCTGGCCAAGCTGTTCCGCTTCGCCTCCACCGCGGTGGACGATGGCGCGACCCAGTCGGTCAGCCTGGCCGATTACGTCGGGCGCATGAAGGAAGGCCAGGAAGGCATCTACGTCATCACCGCCGACACCGTGACGGCCGCCAAGAACAGCCCGCAGCTGGAGCTCTTCAAGAAAAAGGGCATCGAGGTGCTGCTGCTGACCGATCGCGTCGACGAGTGGCTGCTCTCGCACCTGCACGACTTCGAGGGCAAGCCCCTGCACAACGTCACCAAGGGCGCAGTCGATCTGGGCTCTTTGCAAGACGAGGCTGAGAAGAAGCAGGCCGAGGAGGCCGCCGAGAGCCTCAAGCCCCTGCTGGAGCGCCTCAAGGCCGCCCTGGCGGAGCGCGTGAAGGACGTGCGCGTCACCACCCGTTTGGTCGACTCACCCGCCTGCCTGGTGTCCGAGGATGGCGAGATCAGCGGCCACCTGGCGCGACTGCTCAAGCAAGCTGGCCAGGAGGCCCCCGAGGTCAAGCCCGTGCTGGAACTCAACCCCGCGCACAGCCTCGTCAAGAAGCTGGAAGCCAGCGAGCACTTCGACGAACTGGCCCACATCCTGGTGGACCAGGCCCTGCTGGCCGAAGGCGGTCAGCTCGACGACCCCGCCGCTTACGTGCGCCGCGTCAATGCCCTGCTCGTGACGGCCGCCGTCTGATCAGGCTACCCCATGAAAAAGCCCCGGCGCTGTGAAGCGCTCGGGGCTTTTTTTGTGGCTTGCTGACCGACTCAGGGCGAGGCCACCAGCATCCGCATCCAGTCGCTCACATGCATGGCGTTGTAGCGCACGCGGTAGAGCAGTTCGGCGCCGATCGATTGCAGCGAGCTGTCGATGTGCGAGCCCACGGTGTCGGGCGGCAGCTTCAGCCAGGCTTCGGCCTCGGGGCCGTCGCGCTCGATGGCGGCGCCAGCGCGGGCCGCAATGCGCAGCATCGGACCGTTCTCGCTGAGCGCGTGGATCATCAGGTGGCTGGCGTGCTGGTTGCGGGCGTGGGTGATGGCGTGCTGGAACAGGCGCAGGCCCAGGCCCTTGCCGCGACCGGCTTCCACCACCGACACGCCGAACTCCATGGCGCGACCACGGGACGAGCCATCGCCGTGCGGGCCCTTGCCGGGCATGGCGGCCAGGTGGGCCACGGCCACCAGGTGCAACTTGCTGTCGAAGATGCCGAAGACTTCGTCGCGCTTGAAGTCGATGGAGGCGACGTAGTGCTGGATCTGCTCGGTCGTGGCGCGGTAGCCGAAGCGCAGGTAGCGGTCGTGCTCGTCGAGTTCCAGCAGGTGGTCCAGGATGCGGCGGCGGTGGCGCGCATGCAGGTCACGGATGGGCACCCATCCCTCCGCAGGGCGGGGGCGAGGGTTGGCGTTGTTCTGTCCAGTCATGTCAGCGGGGGTGCGCATGCCGAATCGGTCGATCGGCGTGCGGTCTTTGGTTGCGGTCATGTGAGACCCCTTTCTTCACCTGGATCGCTGCGCCATCCTTTCATGAAGGACGCGCCCTGTCATCCGGTGCACGCCCTGAAATGTAGGGGAAAACCCGAATCCCTTCAACCGGTGGGTGCATCTGGGCTTGTGTCGTGTCAACTAATTCACGTTGTCCTGCCCGCGGCCCATGCCTTGGGCGCACCTTGCGGACCTGACTTTGGCTGGGTTATACTGCTGGATTCCCGTTGCGGTTGCCGGGAGCTGGTCTGCGTGGCAGGCCAGAGAAGTTGCTGGTGATGTGGGGCTTGTCCGCCGTTTTGGTGGCGCCCTTGCTGGCACGAAAGCCGTCTGCGAGGCCACCGACTCCCACGTGCATGTCACGTAGGCTCCAAGAAGTGGCACCAAGGGCAGCAGTCAACTGTGTTACTTCCCTCAAAAGGAAACACCCATGAAGACCTTCAGCGCCAAGCCGGCCGAAGTGACGCACGAGTGGTTTGTGATCGACGCCACCGACAAGGTGCTCGGACGAGTGGCCAGCGAAGTCGCTCTCCGTCTGCGCGGCAAGCACAAGGCCATTTACACGCCTCACGTGGACACCGGCGATTTCATCGTCATCGTCAACGCCGACAAGATCCGCGTCACCGGCACCAAAGCCGTCGACAAGATTTACTACCGTCACTCGGGCTTCCCCGGCGGCATCTACGCCACGAAGTTCAAGGACATGCAAGCCAAGCACCCTGGCCGTGCCATCGAAAAGGCCGTCAAGGGCATGCTGCCCAAGGGTCCCCTGGGCTACGCCATGATCAAGAAGCTGAAGGTCTACGCAGGTGGTGAGCATCCTCACACCGCGCAGCAGCCCAAGCCCCTGGAAATCTGAGGAGCGGCCACATGATTGGTAACTGGAACTACGGCACCGGCCGTCGCAAGTCTTCCGTCGCCCGCGTCTTCATCAAGAAGGGCACCGGCCAGATCATCGTCAACGGCAAGCCTGTTGAGCAGTACTTCGGCCGTCAGACCTCCATCATGGTGGTCAAGCAGCCCCTGGTGCTGACCAACAACGCCGAGCTGTTCGACATCAAGGTGAACGTTCACGGTGGTGGCGAATCCGGTCAAGCCGGTGCTGTGCGCCACGGTGTGACCCGCGCCCTGATCGACTACGACGCGACCCTGAAGCCCGAACTGAGCCGCGCTGGTTTCGTGACCCGCGATGCCCGTGAAGTCGAGCGTAAGAAGGTCGGCCTGCACGGCGCCCGTCGCAGGAAGCAGTTCAGCAAGCGCTGACCGACCCCTTGGCTGGCTTGTGCTGCACTGTTGCAGCGCAGTCTGCCAACCCAACCCGCCCCTGGCCTCGGCCCCGGGCGGGTTTGTCATTCAGGGTGTCTGTTTTGTGGAGCGCATTGTTCCTACAATGGCGCCTCTTTGTTGAAAGGATGGAAGATGATCAAGGTTGGCATCGTCGGTGGCACCGGCTACACCGGGGTGGAATTGCTGCGCCTGCTGTCGCAGCACCCGCAGGTCCAGATCCAGGCCATCACGTCCCGCAAAGAGGCTGGCCTGCCCGTGTCCGACATGTACCCCAGCCTGCGCGGTCATGTCGATCTGGCCTTTGTCACGCCCGATGACGCCAAGCTCAACGAGTGCGACGTCGTCTTCTTCGCCACGCCCCACGGTGTCGCCATGGCCCAGGCCCGTGAACTGCTGGCCGCCGGCGTCAAGGTCATCGACCTGGCCGCCGACTTCCGTCTGAAAGACACGGCGGTGTTCGAGCAGTGGTACGGCATGGCCCACACCTGCCCCGACCTGCTCGCCGAGGCCGTCTATGGCCTGCCCGAAATCAACCGCGAGGCCATCCAGAAGGCCCGCCTCATCGGCAACCCGGGTTGCTACCCGACGTCCGTGCAACTGGGCTTTGCGCCCCTGCTCAAGCACAAGCTGATCGAGCCCACACACCTGATCGCCAATTGCGCCTCGGGCGTGTCCGGCGCAGGTCGCAAGGCCGAGGTCCACACCTTGTTCCCTGAATCGGCTGACAACTTCAAGGCCTATGGCGTCAAGGGCCACCGCCACGGCCCTGAAATCAACCAGCAGCTGCGCGCCATCGCTGGTGACGACGCGGTCAATTGCCTGTTCGTGCCGCACCTGCTGCCCATCATCCGCGGCATCCACTCGACGCTGTACGCGCGCCTCAACAGCGCCGGCCAGGCCGCTGACTTGCAAGCCATCTTCGAAGATGCTTACCGCGGCGAGCGCTTCGTCGATGTGTTGCCCGCAGGCAGCGCGCCCGAGACCCGCAGCGTGCGCGCGTCGAACACCGTGCGCATCGCGGTGCACCGCCCGCAGCCCGACACCGTCATGGTGCTGGTGGTCGAAGACAACCTCACCAAGGGCGCTTCCGGCCAGGCCGTGCAGTGCATGAACCTGATGTGCGGCCTCGATGAGCACCTGGGCCTGACCGGCGTGCCCGTGCTGCCCTGATGCGCTGGCGACTGCTGCGCCGGCGGCTGTCCATCAGCTCGCCGCGCATGGCGGTGCGCAGCCACCTGCCCTGGCCTTTGCGCTGGGCGGTGGTCGCCGTCATGCTGGGTTTTTCAGGGGCGCTGGCGCTGTGGGCCTTCGAGTTCGGCCGTGGCCTGGCGGGCCTGCCTGGGCGTGACCTTGACGCGCAGCGCAGCCAGCTGGCCGAAGTGCGCCAGGCGCTGGACGCAGCCCGGCGTGACCGCGACCAGGCCCAATCCATCGCCAATTCGGCGGACAGCCTGCTCAAGGCCGAGCGCGTCACCCAGCAGAAGCTGGTCGAGCAGGTGCGGGCGCTGGAGGCCGAAACCCAGATGCTCAAGGCCGACCTGGGCTTTTTCGAGCGCCTGCTGCCCGCAGCGGGTGAGGGGCTGTCCATCCGGGGATTGCAGATCGAGCCTGCCGGCGCCGGGCAATGGCGCTACCAGTTGCTGGTGATGCAGCAGGGTGGCCGCAGCCCGGCCGAATTCCGCGGCACGGTCGAGCTCACCCTCGGCGGCCAGCGCGATGGCAAACCTGGCGCGCAGCCGTCAGCGGTGTTCAAGCAGGCCTTGCAGTTCCGCCAGTACCGCCGCATCGACGGGACCTTGGTGGCCCCGCCGGGTGCGCAGCCGCGCCAGGTCCAGGTGCGGGTGCTGGACGAGGGGGGTGCCGTGCGCGCCACGCAGGTGCAGCCGCTGTGAGCGCCCTCGCCACCGCCCTCGCTTCCAACATCGCCATGTGGGGCGCCTTGGCCGTGCATTGCGTCGCGCTCCCGCCCGAGCAGGGCATTGACCGTGGCGGCCGTCGGTGTAGGCTTGCAGGTTTGTCACCCTGGACGAGGATGCCGTGATGCCTGGATGGATGTTTGCTTGGAAGAAGACGCCCCCCATTCGCACCCTGATCGGCGAAGGCACGGTCATCACGGGTGAAATCCGCTTCAGCGATGGCCTGCGCATCGACGGTGAGTTGCATGGCAACGTCACGTCCGTGGGCGATGGCCGCAGCCTGCTCGTCATCAGCGACAAAGCCCGTGTGCATGGCAAGGTCAGGGCCGGCCATGTCATCATCAACGGCAGCGTGGAAGGCCCCGTGATGGCCGAAGAGCTGCTGGAGTTGCAGCCCAAGGCCCGCATCGTGGGTGACGTTCGCTACGAAGCCCTTGAAATGCACCAGGGTGCCACCATCGATGGTGAGTTGCGCGCGATGAAGTCCGAGGCCAAGCCTGGGCTGAAACTGGCCGCCAGCACCGTGCCGCTGGCTGGCGCACCACTGACCGGCAGCAGCGGTGACCGCGCTGCCTCCTGATCGTTCGTTCTTTTGTTGTTGACCTGTTTTTCTCGGAGCCCCACATGACCGCCGTCGCCCAAGACACCGCCGCCCACTTCACCGCCGATGCGGGCGAGATGCCTGCGCCCATCATCTTCACCGACGCGGCTGCGGGCAAGGTCGCCGAGCTGGTCGCCGAAGAGGGCAACCCCGAGCTGAAGCTGCGCGTGTTCGTGCAAGGCGGCGGCTGCTCGGGCTTCCAGTACGGTTTCACCTTCGATGAACTCACCAACGAAGACGACACCCAGATGTCCAAGAACGGCGTGACCCTGTTGATCGACGCCATGAGCCTGCAGTACCTGCTCGGCGCCGAGATCGATTACAAGGACGACCTCGAAGGCGCCCAGTTCGTCATCCGCAACCCGAATGCCTCGACCACCTGCGGTTGCGGCTCCAGCTTCTCGGTCTGATCAGACTGGGCGTCAAGCGGGGTAAAGGGCACCCAGCACACGGGGCCCTTTGGCGCCGGTGACGGCGGGCAGGTTGCCCGCCAGGCGCTGAACGTGGGTCCAGGCCAGCCAGGCAAAAGCGGCAGCCTCGACCTGCATCGCGTCCAGCCCATGGGCGTCAGAGCGCGCCACGTGCACACCGGGCAGTTGCTCGCCCAGGCGGCGCATCAGGTCGCCATTGAGGGCGCCGCCACCGCACACCACCACTTCTTGCGCATCCGGCGCGTGCAGCTGCACGGCCAGCGCGGCGCTGCGCGCGGTCAATTCGCACAAGGTGGCCTGCACGTCGCGGGCGGTGTCGGGGTCGGCCTGGGGGCCATCGGTGAGGCCGTGAGGCGCCAGCCAGCGCTGCAACCACTCGGCATTGAACAGGTCGCGCCCGGTGCTCTTGGGTGGCGGCAGGGCGAAGTAAGGGTCGGTCAGGGCATCGGTCAGCCAGGCTTCGCGGGCCTCGCCGGCTGCGCCCCATTCGCCATTGGCGTCGTAGGCATGGCCGGTCTGCCACTCGCACCACATGTCCAGCAAGGCGTTGCCTGGGCCGCAGTCGAAGCCCAGTGGCGTCTGGCCTGGCCTGAGGATGCTGAGGTTGGCCATGCCGCCGATGTTCAGCACCACCACCGTGGCATCGGGCCGGGCGAAGATGGCATCGTGGAAGGCGGGCACCAGCGGTGCGCCCTGGCCGCCTGCGGCCACATCGCGGCTGCGGAAGTCGGCCACCACGTCGATGCCGGTCATCTCGGCCAGCAGGGCAGGGTGGTTGAGCTGGCAGGTGTAGCCCAGATCAGGACGGTGGCGCACGGTCTGGCCGTGGGCGCCGATGGCGGTCACTTCAGAGGGCAGCACGTCGGCCTCGGTGCACAGCGCGTGCACCACCGTGGCGTACAGCACCACCAGTGCCTGTGAGGCTTCGGCGGCGCGGTGCAATTCGTTGTCGCCCGGTGTGTTCAATGCCAGCATGGCCTGGCGCAACGGCGGCGGAAAGGGGCGATGCGCGTGGGCCAGCGTTTGCCAGCCTGTGCCTTGCCCGACGGTGCGCTGCAGCAGCACGCCGTCCACGCCGTCCAGCGAGGTGCCCGACATCAGGCCGATGTAGGTCTCGGCCGGCTGAGCAGCGTCCTCGCTCATGTGGGCATCACTCGAAGCGCGGACCCGTGGCCGCGCCGGCCGTCTGCTGCTCGCTGGCCATGTTCAGGCGCTGCGCCACATCCACGGCCATGCGGCGGAACTGGCCCAGGGCCAGCGGCGACAGTTGCAGGCTTTCCGAGGCCCGGGCGATGGTCATGGGGTCCACCTGGCGGCCCCCCACCTTGAATTCGAAGTGCAGGTGCGGGCCCGTGGCCCAGCCCGTGGCGCCCACCGCACCAATGCGCACACCCTGTTCCACCGGCTGCCCACGGCGCACGTCGATGCGGCTGAGGTGGGCGTACACGGTTGTGCGGTCGCCGCTGTGCTGGATGTGCACGACGTTGCCGTAGCCATTTTGCTGGCCTGCGAAGCTCACCACGCCGTCACCCACCGCGCGGATGGGGGTGCCCGTCGGGGCGCCGAAGTCCACACCGAGGTGGGCGCGCCACGTCTGGTGGATCGGGTGGAAGCGCATGGCGAAACCGGAGGTCACGCGCGAGAACGCCAGCGGCGACGACAGGAAGGCGCGGACTTTGCTGCGGCCGGTGAGGTCGTAGTAGGCGCCCTTGCGGCCCGCTTCCTGGAACCACACGGCGTCGTGCACCTTGTCCTTGTTGATGAAGCGCGCGGCCAGCACGCGGCCGGCCACATTGCCCCAGGTCACGGGCTCGCCATCGGCCAGCAGCGCGTCATAGAGCACGCTGAAGGCATCGCCCTTGCGCAGTTCGCGGCGGAAGTCGATGTCGGTGCCGAAGATTTCGGCCAGCTGGTTGGTGACGCCATCGGGCAAGTGGGCGTCGTCGGCCGCGGCGTACAGGGAGGACTGGATGGTGCCCGAGCCCATCTGTGCGCGGCGGTCCAGCGGGGCGACTTCCTTGCGCACCACGAAGCCCGCGTGAGCGGCGCCGTCCTGGCGCTCGATGGTCAGGCGGGTGAAATGGGTGTCGATGTCGCTGGTGGTGTCGGCCGGGCCGCGCACGATCAGCTGGCGCAGCCGGCCATCTTCCACCGTGGCCTTGACCGACTTGCCGATGCGGCCCTGCAGCACGGTGGCCGCCAGCGGATCGTTGCGGATGAAGGCGGCGGCTTCGGCGTCGTTCACGCCCAGGCGGGCCAGCAGGCTGTCGGCGGTGTCGGCCGAGCGGGTGACGTCGCTGCGGAACAGCGCCAGCGTCTGCAGGTCAAGGCGTTGAAGCTGCTCGGGCAGCGCCGCGGGCGTGACCGGCTGGGTGATCTGGGTGATGAGCGGGGGCGCCACATCCGGCAGAACGGACAGCGGCGCCACACCGAAAGCGGTGACGGCCGAGCCAGCCAGCAGGGTCAGCACAGCAAGGCTGACACGGCGAGGATGACGGTGTGCGGCGGACTGGAGGTCTTCAGCGATTTGTGCGAGCCGTGCGAGCGAGAAAGCCTGGTTCAAAACGTGTGTTCCTGTCTGGAGCCGCTGCTGCTGTGCGTCACCTAAAATCTGCCCTCGCCCGCGCGCAAATTTTTGCGCCGGACGCCATGCAAGCTGCGAAGTATAGCGGCGGCTCCTGCCCCTACCGCATGCTGATTTTCACCTGTTGGCCCACCATGTCTCAATCCGAAAAAGCACCTGAAACCCTGGCTGATGCCGCCCAAGCCCAGCACCCCGTCACCGACCGCGTGCGCGAGGCCCTGGCCATCACCCAGCGTGGCGTGGACGAACTGCTGCCCGAGGCCGAATGGGTGCGCAAACTGGCACGCTCAGAAGCGACCGGCGTGCCCTTGCGGATCAAGCTGGGCCTGGACCCCACCGCGCCGGACATCCACCTCGGTCACACCGTCGTGCTGAACAAACTGCGTCAACTCCAGGATATCGGCCACCAGGTGATTTTCTTGATCGGGGATTTCACCTCGCTGATCGGCGACCCGTCCGGCCGCAACACCACGCGCCCGCCGCTCACGCCGGAACAGGTCAAGGCCAACGCCGAGACCTATTACAAACAGGCCAGCCTGGTCCTCGACCCCGCCAAAACCGAGATCCGCTACAACAGCGAGTGGTGCGACACCTTGGGCTCGCGCGGCATGATCCAGCTCGCCAGCCGCTACACCGTGGCCCGGATGATGGAGCGCAACGACTTCCACGACCGCTTCCACGCCGGCACCTCCATCAGCGTCCACGAGTTCCTCTACCCGTTGATGCAGGGCTACGACTCGGTCGCGCTGAAATCCGACCTGGAGCTCGGCGGCACCGACCAGAAATTCAACCTGCTGATGGGCCGCCACCTGCAGGCGGAATACGGTCAGGAAGCCCAGTGCATCCTGACCATGCCCTTGCTGGTGGGCCTGGACGGCGTCGAGAAGATGTCCAAGTCCAAGCACAACTACATCGGCATCAGCGAAGCGCCCAACGACATGTTCGGCAAGCTCATGAGCGTCAGCGACGACCTGATGTGGTCCTACTTCACCCTGCTGAGCTTCCGTTCGCTCGACGACATCGCGCAGCTCCAGGCCGAGTGCGCCGCGGGCCGCAACCCGCGCGATGCCAAGGTCGCGCTGGGCCAGGAAATCGTGGCGCGCTTCCATGGTGCCGCTGCGGCCGAGTCGGCCCTGCAGGACTTCGTCAACCGCTCGAAGGGCGGTGTGCCGGACGACATCCCCGAGGTGGCGCTCACCGCGCCAGCGGAGGGTTTGGGCATCGGCGCCTTGCTCAAGCAGGCGGGTCTGGTGCCCTCCAGCAGCGAAGCCATGCGCATGATCGAGCAGGGCGGCGTGCGCATCGACGGCGCTGTCGTCAGCGACAAGGCCTTGCGCTTGTCCAGCGGCCAGTTCGTGGTCCAGGTCGGCAAGCGCAAATTTGCCCGCGTCACGGTGGGTTGATCTTGACGCTCAAAAGGAACTTGCAGGCTTGTTGGGTTCATTTAGCGACATCTGCTTCTTAAAGGTGCGCAAAGCAGGATCAGCGGCCACAAAATCACGTTTAGGTACTTCCACTACCCCTGGCTGAGGGGCGCGTCGTCGCATCGCTCCCCTGGGTTGACGGTTTGTTGCAATCGACGGGAATTTCCACGTGGTCTTTGCTTCTGGCATCACGCAAGATCAGAAAGAAGTGGATCCGAAAAGACCACGGGCACCCCGGGGAGCTTGCGAACGCCCTGGGGATGTTTGAAGTTTTCACACAAGCAAGTTCGCATACGAGTGGAGATCACAATGAAATTCAATTTGAAAACCCTGGTGGCCGCAGCAGCCCTGGTGGCTGCAGCTGGCGCCAACGCAGCGCCGCTGACGCTCAACGAGGGTGGCTCGGTCACCGACCAGGGCTGGACCGTCTCCGGGCTGACCGGCAGCGGCACCCTGGAGTTCTCTGGTGCACTGCGCGGTGCCCTGTCTCTGGCCAACGTCAGCTTTGTCCAGGTGGACCCGGCCCTGTTGATCGTGGAAGGCGCTCCGGATGACCGCAGTCGCATCGAAGCCACGGCTCCCGTGAAATCGCTGGCGGGCACTTTCGATGGCACCACCGTGTCGATCGAGAGCGTTGGCACCGCTGGCGGCGCCAGCCAGATCCTGCCCGACGCATCGGCTCCCAACGCCACGGACGCCAGCACCGGCGGTTTCGTGACCATCACGAACCTGCGCGTTGACCTGGTCAACATGGACATCTACGCCACCCTGATCGGCGGCAACAACGTTGGCACCGTTAACGACCTGAAGCTGTGGCACGTCAACACCATCCAAGGCGCGACTTCTTTCGTTGCCAAGGAAGGCCTGACCACCTCGGAAAACATCCTGGGTGGTCTGACCATTTATGACAATGCCTACCAGTTGTTCACCCAGGCTGCTGGTCTGACCCAGTTTGGCTCTGACGTGCTGGCAGGCGTGAACAACCTCGCTGAAAACCCTGACGGTTACGGCACCATCCGCTCGACGATCACTGTCACCGCCACCCGTGCCGTGCCGGAGCCCTCGACCTATGCGCTGATGGGTCTGGGTCTGGTGGGGTTGGGCTTCGCTGCCCGTCGTCAACGCAAGTGAGGCATTGCGATCACTGACCGGGGCAACCCGCCCCCTCACCCAAGGGGTTTGGCGGTGGGTTCTCGGTGGTCAGTGACGCAATTCACGACACAGAAGGGGGATTCCCGATGTGTCGGAAACCCCCCTCCCATACAGTGATACCTAAGCAGACGCCGACAGTGCCAGCAACGAGCTGAACTGCACACAAAGCGTCCCGATCTGATCTCAAACGTGGAGAGATACATGAAATTCGCAATCAAGAGCTTGGTCGCAGCAGCTGCATTCGCGGCCCTGGGCGCAGCCCACGCCGAAACGCTGGCTGTCGGCGGCACCCTGACCGACACGGCTGCCGATGGCACCCAATGGACCCTGTCGGGCCTGTCCGGCAACGGCACGCTGAACTTCTCCGACCAGCTGATCTCGGCCCTGAACACCGCCAAGGTCGGTCTGACCCAGGTCAACCCAGCCTCTCTGGTGGCCCCCAAGGACGCCAACGGCAACTACCTGAAGGCCGCTGACACCAACGGCGACGGCGTCAAGGATGCCCAGGTGTACGCAGCAGCCCCCGTGCAAGCACTAGGCGGCAACTTTGACGGCAACGTTCTGAGCGTGTCCACCGTGGTCACCGCTGGCGGCGCTCAGCAAATCACCGCCAAGAACGGCGCCACGACGGCCGCTGGCAACCTGACCATCTCGAATCTGCGTGTCGAAATCGGTGACCGTGCTGGCTTCGCTGGCACCATCTACGCCGACCTGAGCAGCACCACCACTGGTTTCGTCAACCGCACCGGCTACGCCCTGTGGACCTTCGACGAACTGCGTGGCCCCACCACCTTCTCGGTGCCTAACCCCGCGGCTCAAACGGCGTTCAACGTCAACAACTCGCTGCATGGCCTGTTCTTCGTGAACCAGACCGAAGGCCTGGACCTGTTCGCCCAAGCACTGGCGCTGAACACGACCATTGGCAAGCCTGCTCTGAAGGGTGTGGACAACCGTACCTCGACCACCAACCTCGACCCGCTGACGGGCAAGGTCGCTGGCTTCGGCTGGATCACCTCGACCATCTCGGTCACGGCCACGCCGACCATCACCACCGCCATCCCTGAGCCCTCGACCTACGCCCTGATGGGCCTGGGCCTGGTGGGTCTGAGCCTGGTGGCTCGCCGCAAGACGAAGTGATGGTGTTGGGCGCCGCACGCTCTGACCAGTTCTGAAAGTGCGGCTCCTCCTGCCAAGCCGCTCGCTGTGAGGCGAGCGGCTTTTTCGATCCTGTGTTCCCTATAAGAATCGGGCGCCTTGAGCGCCCCTGCACACGTTGATTCGAGGAGACTCCATGCATTTCCCATCCAAGGCCGTGGCGAGCATCCTGGTTGCTGCCATGGCGATCGCTGCAGCCCCGGTTCAGGCTCAGCAGGCGCAAAACTCCATCTTTCCTGCGGGTTGGGACAACAACGTGCGCAGCCGTCTGTTCATGCGCATCGGCTACACCACCGCGCTGACGAAAACCAAGTCGGAAGAGGCGCGGGACATCACTGGGCAAGTGTTGAGTCGTCAGGAAATCGAAGCAGCCTTCAACAAGGGCATTGAGATTACCCAGGCCTGCGCGGGCAGCCGCAGCACGCCCGATTGCGCCCGTTACGCAGACTGGCAAGGCAATTTCGTCTGGGAAACTGGGCTGTCAGTGATCCAGGGTGCCTTCGACGAGTCTGGCGAGACTGGCATTGGCACTCCGCGTGGCATCAAGGCCAAAGCGCAGCGACAAATCGGTACACCCACCCTGTCGGTTGGCTTCTGGCTAGACCCAGAGCGTCGCTGGTTGCTGGAAGGTTTCGTCCTGGCTCAGCCCATGTCGATCAAGGTCGAAGGGGATGGCGTTCGGGCCGACGGGACGCCCAACGGCGTGAACGGTCGCCACATCGCGACCGTGAAGCTGTTGCCGCCCTTGGTCATCGGGAGTTACCACTTTGGTGCCAAGGAGAACACGGTGCGACCCTACCTGGGGGTGGGCGCCATGTATGCCGTGTTCTTCGATGGCAAGACCACGGAATATTTCGATTTTTACCAAGGTGGCAAATCCACGATTTCCACCAAGAACACTTTCGGGTTCGGTCCCTTCCTAGGGCTGCAAACCGCCATCGACGATGATTGGCATGTCAACCTGTCGGTGGGGCGCGTCGGTCTGCGTGCCCGCAGCACCATCGTGACGAGTAACACTTTGATCCAGTCCGGTTCGCCGGTGCTCAAGGACATCAATCCGCTGTTGGCCAATGCCATCAAGATCGGCGATGCCGTCAATGAGATTGACTCAGAAGGTCTGACGCCGCTGTCGCCGCAACTTGGTTTCGGCCAGAATGGTCTGACCACGCTGGTGTCCGAGCTCGCTGCCCGCAACCGCGGCCAGGCCAATCTGGGCACCTATGTGCGTGAGCAGAAGATGAAGATCACCAACACGATCATCACCTTGAGCGTCGGCCGTAGCTTCTGATGGCCTGATGCGCTGGCCCCTCTGGTCGAGGGGTGGGTTTGCCCTGAAAAGCCGTGCCTTGTGCACGGTTTTTTCATGGCACTCACCTGAACGGGGGGTGTCGATGGCGACAGCTGAAAGCCATCATCTTGGCTGATGCCAAAAAGCACCTTCACTGTACGTCAACCCTTCAGGACGCCCATGATCCGCACCACTGCCCGCCTGCTCGTCGCCGCTGCCGCTGTGAGCGCTTTGCCCCAAGCTGCCCACGCCGACCTGACCCTGCCCATCAACTTCACCGTGTCGAACTCGGTGCAGACCTTCCCGGCCGACAACCTGGCATCCTTTGACTTGGTGAAGCTGACGGTTGAAGGCCGCGGCACCACTTACATTGCCAAGTCGGGCACGCCTGGTGAGACCAACGGCACGGTCACCCCAGTGGCCTTCGGCTTTCCGATCACCAAGATCGTCATCGGCAACAAGCTGAACATCGCATCGGGTTCTGCCGTTGGTTCTGCCCTCTTCTTCGAGCGCTTCAACGACGACACCAGTGCGAAGGTGGGCTTCACGTTGGCCAACTTCACCATCGACTACAACCGCAAGCAGGTGCTTGCCGATGCCACACCTGTCGGCGGCAAGACCACGGTTCAGATGCCGCTGTACAACTTCGTGGCCACCACGCCGCTGGGTTTGAAGTACGTCTTCCCGCTGTCCGTGACGGGTCATGAAGTGCTTGGCAAGCTGATGTTGACCCCGCAAGCCAAGGACATCTTCACCACTGCGCTGGAACTGCCTGAGTACGTTCTGTTCGCGCTGGACTTTGACTATGGCACCCTGACCCAGGACATCAGCCTGAAGCTGCGCTCGCGGCCGATCTCGACCCGTCCTTACGTCGCCAAGTGATGGCGCGAATGGCCCCGGCTTTTGTCCGGGTGCCATTTTCATCTCCTGCAAGCCACCCTGATGACAGATGTCAGACGGGTGGTTTTTTCATGGGCAAGCGGTGTTCGATGAGTCCTCTCAGCGTTCTCAGGGTAATCCCAGAAGGCGGGTGGATACCCTGAATTCGCGATGCGTTCCATGGGTGGGGTTAACTCCAGTGGATGTGATCTTTTGCGTACTTTTGAGGGCCTTCACCCCATGTTCGCGGGGGGCATGAAAAACGGTGAATCGACATCATGAAGCCATCGATCACGCCCTTGTGGTCGTAGCCCAAAACGCATCACGATGCACCTAGGAGCCCATATGAAGTCTGTTGCCATCTCTTTCCGTGTCGCCGCAGTTTCCGCCCTGATGATGGGCGCCGCCACCGCCGCTCACGCCGACCTGTCGATCCCCTTCGGCTGGACCGAGTCCAACTCGGTGCAAACCTTCCCTGCGGACAACTTGGCCGCTTTTGACATCGTCAAGCTGACCGTGTCCGCCAAGGGCAACGCCTACGTCGCCAAGGCTGGCACCCCCGGCGAAACCAACGGCACCGTCACGCCGGTGGCTTTCGGTTTCCCCGTCACCAAGATCGTCATCGGCAGCAAGCTGAACATCGCTTCCGGCACGGCCTCCGGTTCGGCGCTGTATTTTGAGCGTTTCAATGATGACACCAGCGCCAAGGTCGGCTTCACCCTGGCCAACTTCACGATCAACTACGACACCAAGCAAGTGCTGGCTGACGTGACCCCCAATGGCGGTGTCGTGGCCCTGCAGCAGCCGATCTACAACTTCAACGTGGCCACCCCCCTGGCCCTGAAGTTCAAGTTCCCCCTGACGGTGACCGGCCATGAAGTGCTGGACAAGCTGGCCCTGACCCCTCAGGCCAAGACCGTGTTCACCAACGTCCTGGAGCTGCCTGAGTTCGCTCTGTTCGCGCTTGAATTCGACTACGGCACCCTGGTGCAAGACATCAGCACCAACCTGCGCAAGAAGAGCATCTCCTCCTCGCCCTACGTGGTGAAGTGATGCCTGGGGCGAAAGCCCCTTGTGTCGATGCCGAAACCACAGCCCCGCTTGCCGGGGCTGTGGTCATTTGGGCCGTGGTGTTTGCGTGACGGCAGTGGTGATCTTGTCTGCAGCCCGGCCTTCGTGCTCAGCCCAAGGATGGATGAGTGCGCCGGGGTCGTCCAGCTCGATGCCTTGCGACGGGTAGCGGTTGACCAGACGGTGCAGGTCGCGGTCGCTGCGCAGTTGCACCAGCTCCGAGAACAGCTCCCGGCCGAAGCCGATGGGCAATCCCTGCTGGTTGCGGTGTGTCGGGTAAGCGATGGGATGCTGCTGGAGCAAGTCGCTGATGCGGTTGAGTGTGCCGTCTTGCAGCAAGCCCAGCCCGACTGGCAGCATGATCCAGCCGTTGGCTGTGGCGCTCATCTGAACGCCGACCCGCAGGCCAGACGTCAGTTGGGCCCCGGGTGCCTGGGGGTCTAACGAGGCCGTCATGATGCCCCGAGCGCTCGTCCATGCCTGGGCCGCGCTGAGCATGGCATCTGGCGCCACCAGCACCGTTGGCAAACGGCTGGCCAGCGCGCGTTGCACTTGGCTGCTCACGCTGTGCCATTGCATCGCCATGCCTTCGTCCGAGGCAGATGACGTTGCAGTGGCAAGTGCCTGCACCGCCAGGATGATCACGGTGGTAGGGGTGTCCATGCGCCTAGGCTCCTGCAACGAAGTGTCACGGCCTGTGCTGCGCTGCACCAGCGAAGCTTCACTTAAGTGCATACCCGTGGCCGGAATTGATCCCGGTCATTTCATGCAGGAATGGAACTGATCGATACTGGCACTATGGACAAATCACCGCACGATCTGGCGCAAATGCGCAAAAGCTACGAGCAGGCCGCATTGGACGAGACCCATGCACTGCCCACTCCGATTGAGCAGTTCCAGCACTGGTTCGATGAGGCCGTCAAGGCACGTGCACTGGAGCCCAATGCGATGACGCTCGCCACGGCGGACGCCAACGGTCGCCCTTCGACGCGCGTGCTCTTGCTCAAGGGGGTCGATGCGCAAGGCTTGGTCTGGTTCACGAACTACCAGAGTCGCAAGGGACAGGAGCTCGCCGCCAACCCGTTTGCTGCCATGCAGTTTTTCTGGGGCGAATTGGAGCGGGTGGTTCGCATCGAGGGTCGGGTGGAGCGCGTCAGCGAGGCCGAGTCCGATGCCTATTACCGCAGCCGCCCGCTGGGCTCGCGCATTGGCGCTTGGGCCTCTCCGCAGAGCCAGGTGCTGGATTCCCGTGATGACCTGGAGGCCGCCTGGGCCACGCAGCAGCAGTCGCTGGGCGAGGATCCTCCCCGTCCCGCGCAGTGGGGGGGCTACCGTCTGGTGCCCGATCGCTGGGAGTTCTGGCAGGGGCGCCCGTCGCGCTTGCACGACCGCTTGGTGTACGTCCTGCAGTCCGATGGCCGTTGGGCCCTGCAAAGGCTGGCGCCCTGAGGCTGAGATGTTTCAGGCGCCCGGCTTGAGCAGGCTGGCGAAGGTTTTGCGAAACTTCTCCAGCTTCGGCGCGACCACCACCGCGCAGTAGCCCTGAAATGGGTTGCGCTCGGCATAGCCCTGGTGATAAGCCTCGGCAGGGTGGTAGTTGTGCACCGGTTCGATCTCGGTGACGATCGGCGACCCGAACACCTGGGCTTGCGTCAGTTGCCCAATGAACGTGCGGGCCTGTTGGGCCTGTTCGTCAGAGTGCGTGTAGATCCCGGAGCGGTACTGCGTGCCGACATCGTGCCCCTGGCGGTTCAAGGTTGTCGGATCATGCAGCGCAAACAGAACCTCCAGCAGCTGCGTGTAGCGCACGACCGCAGGGTCGAAGCGCACGCGCACAACTTCTGCATGACCCGTTGTGCCTGAACAGACCTCATCGTAGGTCGGCGCCGGGTGTTCGCCGTTGCTGTAGCCTGACTCGGCCGACGCGACACCCTGCAAGCGGTTGAAAGCACTTTCGATGCACCAGAAGCAGCCGCCAGCGAAGGTGGCTTCTGTGAGGGCGGGGGAGGGTGAGGGTGTGGCGTCCATGGGGCTCTGCACAAACTGCGCTGCACAAACGAAACCCCCGGCCGAAGCCGGGGGCCTACACGGTTCAAGACCGTGCAAGGAAGCCAGGAGGGAAAAGTCCCGTGCTCCCCAAGGCGCAGTGACTGCGCCCCTTTGGGTTGCCTGCCTCTGCAGACAAGCTCAGATTAGGGCAAGACGGACGCCTTGGCAAGCCCCTGAGGCACGCCACCCCGGTGCGACTCAGGCCTTGGCGCCGGGGCCGTGCATGATGCGCGAAAACAGGCCCTCCACCCGCTGCGTCACGTCATGGGGCATGGTGATGGTGCGGCCCCATTCCCGGTTGGTTTCGCCAGGCCACTTGTTCGTGGCGTCCAGCCCCATCTTGCCGCCCAGGCCACTGATGGGCGAGGCGAAATCGAGGTAATCGATGGGGGTGTGGTCCACCAGGGTGGTGTCGCGCACCGGGTCCATGCGCGTGGTGACCGCCCAGATCACTTCTTGCCAGTTGCGGATGTCCACGTCGTCGTCGACGATGACGATGAACTTGGTGTACATGAACTGGCGCAGGAAGCTCCACAGGCCGAACATCAGGCGCTTGCTGTGTCCGGCATAGGCCTTCTTCATGCTGATGATGGCCATCCGGTAGCTGCAACCTTCGGGCGGCAGGTAGAAGTCCACGATCTCCGGGAACTGCTTTTGCAGGATGGGCACGAAGACCTCGTTGAGCGCCACGCCCAGCACGGCGGGCTCGTCGGGCGGCTTGCCGGTGTAGGTGGAGTGGTAGACCGGGTCCTTGCGGTTCGTCATGCGTGTGACTTCGAACACCGGGAACCAGTCCTGCTCGTTGTAATAGCCGGTGTGGTCGCCAAACGGGCCTTCCAGCGCGTGCAGGTAGCCGTTCTTCTCTTTCAGGCGCACGCCGTGTTCACTTTCCCCTTCGTAGTCGGTTGGCGCGGTCGGGATGTGGCCTTCGAGCACGAACTCGGCCGAGGCCGGTACCTGCAGCTTGTGCTCGCCTTCGCCCACCGAGGTGTCGGTGACTTCGGTGCGGCTGCCGCGCAGCAGGCCCGCGAACTGGTACTCGCCCAGGGTGTCGGGCACCGGTGTGACGGCGCCCAGGATGGTGGCGGGGTCGGCGCCCAGGGCCACGGCGATGGGGAAGGGCTGACCCGGGTGAGCGAGCGCGAATTCGCGGAAGTCGAGCGCACCGCCGCGGTGGGTCAGCCAGCGCATGATGAGCTGGCGCTTGCCGATGAGTTGCTGGCGGTAGATGCCCAGGTTCTGACGCCGGCGCGGGTTGGGCACGTTCTGCGGCCCGCGGGTGACGACGAGGCCCCAGGTCAGCAGCGGTGCGGCGTCTTCGGGCCAGCAGTGCTGGATGGGCAGCTCGGTGAGGTCGATGTCGCTGCCTTGTCGCACTTCGGCTTGGCAGGGGGCGCTGCGCACGCTGGCGGGCTTCATGTCCCACAGCGCTTTGCCCATCTGCAGCAGCTTGCCGGCGTCTTTCAACCCTTTCGGCGGCTCGGGCTCTTTCAGGCTGGCGAGCAGTTTGCCAATGTCGCGCAGCTCGCTGACGTCGGATGCCCCCATGCCCAGGGCCACCCGTTTCGGGGTGCCGAACAGGTTGGCCAGCACGGGGTGACGGTAAGTGCGCAGGGGCAGGCCGTTGGCCTGGATGGCGCCCACGGGCCGATCAAACCACAGGGCGGGACCTTCGGCGCGCAGCACGCGGTCGCTCAGGGCGGTCATGTCCAGGTGAACGGACACCGGATCGGCGATGCGCTGGAGCTCGCCTTGGCGCTCCAGACCCGTGACGAAGTCCCGCAAGTCTCGGTATTTCATGGTGTAAAAGGAATAAAGAATGCAGTCTTTATGCTTGACTGGTTATTTCGACCCTGCCTAGAATCCGCCCCGTTGAACCCGGAAAGCAGTTCGCTCCGGGTTTTCCCCTTGTGCCCCGATGGGGTGCAACGCTGTCAGCCCCGGCGTTTTCTCTCAGGCCTGCCCCCAGAGCGGCGGGCCACTTCGTGGCGGTGAACGAGCCTTTGCACAGGCCGCACCGCTGTCTTGCCGGGGCCATTATCACCGTCCGTGTGCAGAGGCCCGGCGTCAGTCTGCGGACGCGTCGGCCCTGTGCCCCGGTGAGGAAAGGAGCTACATGTCAGCGTGTGAACGTGCTGCAGACGAGTTGTTGTCGTCTGATTCCTTGGCGATGTCACCGTCGTCCGTGTCTCGGCAGGGCCTGTCCCTGCAAAATTTGGTGGCGCTTGTTCGCTTGGTCTTGTCCGATGTGCTCGAAGGCGTGCGCTGGTTGAGCCACCACGCCCTGGCGGCCGTCGGTCTGGTGGCCGTGCTGGCCGTGGTGTTCCTGGCCACCCAGGCCGAGGTGCGCCGTTCGCTGGAGGCGCAGGCCCTGAATTGGTTGTCCGAACGCGCCACGCTGCGCGCCGATGCCGTCGATGGCAGCGCCGGTGCCGATGAAGTCCTGCTGGCCATGGCCGAGCCGGACGCCATCCAGCGTGCGACGGCGGCCAACCCGGCCGAACTCAACCGACAGCAGTCGGCGGTGGCTTTCTGGATCGCCCGGCGTTACAACGTCGCGCCCGAGCCCATCAGCCGCCTGGTGCAGGAAGCCTGGGTCGTGGGCAAGCGCGTGGGCATGGAGCCCACCCTGGTCCTGGCCGTGATGGCGGTGGAGTCTGGCTTCAACCCCTTCGCCCAAAGCCACGTGGGTGCCCAGGGCCTGATGCAGGTCATGACCCGCATCCACCACGACAAGTACGCCATCTTCGGCGGCCAGAACGCGGCCTTTGACCCGGTCACCAACCTGCGCGTGGGTGTGCAGGTGCTGGTGGATTGCGTCCGCCGCGCCGGCAGCCTGACGGGTGGTCTGAAGTACTACGTGGGTGCGGCCAACATGGCCGACGACGGTGGTTACGCCACCAAGGTGTTGGCCGAAGCGGCCTACCTCAAGCAGGTGGCAGCCGGTCAGAAAGTGGCCGTGAACGCGCCGCTGCCGCAGGCGACGATCGCGTCGGCCTCGCCGGTGGCGGGTCCTGCCGTGGTGCCGGCTGCGGCAGCCACTTCGCCCGATGCCACGCCCGCAGGCACGGTCTCGCCCGCGGTCAGTGAGTCGGCCTCGACGCCCGCTGCGCCGCACCGCGCGGTTGAGCACGTGGCGCTGCTGTCCGCGCAGGATGCCACCCGCCGCTGACGGCAGCGTCGGGCGGGTCTGATCGGATCCCCCGCGATGCGGTGGGGCTGTGGCGGGCTTGCCGCGCACAGCCCGGGCTGCCTCCGCTACAATTTGCTGCGTTGCGCAACTGGCGATACATGGCTGGCCCCGAGGGCGAGCCTGAGGTGGTGAACCACCGGGAAGCGCAACCAACCCTGACCCGTTTCGTTCGGGGTTGCGTCAGCCGTTCGCCTGGGCAGCCCTCCCATCCGCAGCACCTGCGGGTGTCGGTTTTCACCCATCTTCATTGCGAAGAGGACTGCCTCCATGTTTGACCGCGCCAAGCACACCATCGCCAACGTTGACCCCGAGCTGTTCGCCGCCATCCAGGCCGAGAACCAACGTCAGGAAGACCACATCGAGCTGATCGCCTCCGAGAACTACACCTCGCCGGCCGTCATGGAAGCCCAGGGCTCCCAGCTGACCAACAAGTACGCCGAAGGCTATCCCGGCAAGCGCTACTACGGTGGTTGCGAGCACGTGGACGTCGTCGAGCAACTGGCCATCGACCGCCTGAAGGCGCTGTACGGTGCCAACTTCGCCAACGTGCAGGCCAACTCGGGCTCGCAGGCCAACCAGTCGGTGTTCTTCGCATTGCTGCAGCCCGGCGACACCATCATGGGCATGAGCCTGGCCGAAGGTGGTCACCTGACCCACGGCATGCCGCTGAACATGTCGGGCAAGTGGTTCAAGGTCGTGTCCTACGGCCTGAACGCTGCCGAAGACATCGACTACGACAAGATGGAAGCCCTGGCCCGTGAGCACAAGCCCAAGCTCATCATCGCCGGCGCCTCCGCCTTCGCCTTGCGCATCGACTTCGAGCGTTTCGCCAAGATCGCCAAGGAAATCGGTGCCTACTTCATGGTGGACATGGCCCACTACGCCGGCCTGATCGCCGCGGGTGTGTACCCCAACCCGATGCCGTTTGCCGATGTGGTCACCTCGACCACCCACAAGAGCCTGCGCGGCCCGCGTGGTGGCATCGTGCTGAGCAACAACGAAGAGATCGCCAAGAAGATCAACTCGTCCATTTTCCCTGGCATCCAGGGTGGCCCGCTGATGCACGTCATCGCCGGCAAGGCCGTGGCCTTCAAGGAAGCCGCATCGCCCGAGTTCAAGGCCTACCAGCAGCAAGTGGTGAAGAACGCTGCGGCGCTGGCCGACACGCTGACCCAGCGTGGCCTGCGCATCGTGTCGGGTCGCACCGAGAGCCACGTCATGCTGGTGGACCTGCGTCCCAAGAACCTGACGGGCAAGGAAGCCGAGGCCATCCTGGGCGCCGCGCACATCACCTGCAACAAGAACGGCATCCCCAACGACCCGCAAAAGCCTTTCGTGACCAGCGGCGTTCGCCTGGGCTCGCCGGCCATGACCACGCGCGGTTTCAAGGAAGAGCAGGCCGTGCAAGTGGCCCACCTGATCGCCGACGTGCTGGACAACCCGCATGACGAGGCCACCATCGCCCGCGTGCGCGAGCAGGTCACGGCCCTGACGCGCCAGTTCCCGGTGTACACCGGCAAGGCGGGCTGAGCCGGCGATGCGCTGTCCCTTCTGCGGGCACCTTGAGACCCAGGTCGTGGAGACCCGGGATTCCGATGAAGGTGACAGCATCCGCCGCCGTCGCAAGTGCCACCACTGCGACAAGCGCTTCACGACCTACGAGCGCGCAGAAATCGAGCTGCCGGCCATCGTCAAGCGCGACGGCCGGCGCACCGACTACGAGCGCGCCAAGCTCAAGGGCTCGATGATGATCGCGCTGCGCAAGCGGCCGGTCAGCGCCGAGGCGCTGGAAGGCGCCATCGAGGCCATCGAGGCGCGCCTGCGCCAGTCGGGCGACAAGGAAGTCGACTCCACCCAGCTCGGTGAGTGGGTGATGCGCGAGCTGCGCAAGCTCGACAAGGTGGCCTACGTGCGCTTTGCCTCGGTGTACCGCAGCTTCGACGACGTCAGCGAATTCGTCGCGGCGATCAAGGAAACCGGCAAAGCTGCCAGCAAGAAGGCCGAGGGCTGAGCGCCTGAGCTTCAGTGGGTGGCGCCCATGCCCCCCTTGCTTGCGGGGGCTGGTGGTGCAAACCGCGGGGCAACCCACCCCTGTGGCGATGAGCGGTCAGCTTGCGGCGGCCAGCGGTCTTGCGTCTGCCGGGCAACCCGTTACATTCGGCGTCCATGCGCAAGCGAGAACAAAATCACACTCAGAGAGGCTTCACCCTGGTGGAGCTGATGGTCACCGTGGCCGTGGTGGCCATCCTGGCGGCTGTGGCCGTGCCTGGGTTGCGCGGGTTCGTCACCCGCAGTGGCATGAACGGGGTGCGCGATGACTTTGCGATCACCTTGCAGCGTGCGCGCCTGGACGCCATCAACCGCAACGCCTGTGTGACCGTGTGCCAGCTCAAGGCGAACTCTCAGGACACATGTGAGACCCAGAGCCCTGGGCAATGGCACCAGGGCTGGATCGTCTACCTGAACGATGCCTGCGCCGCACCGGTGGCCACGGCAGTTCCTGCCGCCAGTCTGATTTCAGTGCGCCAGCCGGGCAATGCGCGCTTTCGGCTGAATGGCAGTGCGTCCACGACAGGGGTGACATTCAATTCACGTGGCCTGCTGCGGTCGGGCAGTGACACCTTCACGGTGACCGATGCGGACGATGCCAACAGCCCTTATGGCCGTGAAATCGCAGTGAGTTTCCAGGGGCGGGTGTCGGTGCAGCCCATCACGGCCTCCCGCGGAGACGGCTCCACCAGCGTGGCCGGAGGCGCCCCATGAGCAGGGGGGCAGAGCCGAAGTCGGCACGCGCTCCTGGTGCGCGATGTCTGGCTGGGTGGGGGGGCTTTGCGCGCGGGGCGCAGCGGGGTGTCACGCTGGTCGAGGTGCTGGTGTCCATGTTGATCATGGCGCTGGGCATGGTCAGTCTGGCGGCGTTGCAGGGCTACACCTTGCGTTACCAGATGGGGTCGGCGCAGCGTGCGCAGTTGTCGGGCCTGCTGTCGGACTATGCCGAGCGTGTGCGGGCCAATGTGCTCGCCGCGCCGGGCTTGCCGGGCGCCTCTGCGAACTCACCCTACCTGATCACCGACACCTGGGCCACGCAAGCGGCCGAGGCCACGCCCGCCGTCAACAAGGACTGCGGCAGCGCCAGCAGCACGTGCACGGCCGACGAACTGGCCGCCTATGACATGGCGCAATGGCGTGCCGCGGTGCGCCGCGAATTGCCCCGGGGTGCGGTTCGGGTGGCCGGCAGCGCCCTCACGGGCCTGACCGTGACCTTCATGTGGTCCGACAAGGATTTCGGCGACGGTGGCTCGTCCGCCTTCACGGCCCGAACAAGCCCGACTTGCAACGCCACGGCGATGAGCGGCGCAGCCTTGCAGACCTGCTGTCCCGCAGACGCACTCGGCAGTGGCACGAATGCGGGTGTGCGCTGCGCCAACTTCACGGTGATCCCATGAAACGCTCCTTGCCCATTCATCGCTCCCAGCGTGGCGTGACGCTGGTCGAGTTGATGGTGACCATTGCCCTGAACTTGGTGCTGGTGTTGGCTGCCACGTTGCTCTATCTCAATGGGCGCAGCGCGCAAAAAGCCGTGGACGAGCGTGGCGCCATCTTCGAGTCAGGCAACTTGGCGCTGGACCTGCTTGGGCGTGAGATCGGCAATGCGGCCTTCTACCCCGCCATCAGCGTGGAGCCGGCCAACACCGCGCGCGCGCCGGGCACCAATGTGCTGTGGTCCCATGACCTGGCCACCACGCAGAGCATGACAGGCGTGCCTGTGCCCTACCAGCACGGCATTTTTGGGTGTGATGGCCAGCGCTTCAACGCCTCGGCCGATGCCTGCGCCGCACACAACAGCGACTCCGGTCCCGCCGGCTCTGACGCGCTGGTGGTGACCTATTTCACCAACGACGCCTTCTCACTGGACCGCGGCCAGCGCGCTGACTGTACTTACGCCGATGTGGGCAAAAGCAGTTACAACGAGGGACGCGAGCGTGCCGCAGGCAGCGCCGTCACCACCACCGGGGCTCAGGGCGTGGCACCTGACGCGCCGCTGCTGGTGGTCAACCGCTACCAGTTGGTTCCCAGGACCATCCAGGTGGATGGCGCTGCGATCAACACCTTCTCGCTGGCCTGCAGCGGCAACGGCAGTGCCGACAACAACACGGGCTACCAAGAGCTCATCCGCGGCGTGGAGCAATTCGAGGTGCGTTATGGCGTGATGGACGACACCACGCTGCGGCCCAGGCGCTACCTCACGGCGAGCCAGGTGGCAGCCCTGGGTGACGCCGACATCGACGGGGTGACCTACCAACCCTGGCGGCGCGTGGTGTCGGTGCGTGTGTGCCTGCTGGTTCGCTCGACCAGCGGCTCGGCCCTGCGCACCGGCGCGAACGGCCAAGTCAGCGCCACCACCGACTGCAATGGCAGCAGCTACACGCCGCCGGGTGGTGCCCAGGTGCGGCGCTTCGAGCAGGTGTTCAGTGTCAAAAATCGCCAGACGCAGTCGGTCTGATGGCGAGCCGAGAGCCCAAGTGATGACGCGCATGTGGTCTGTTCCATCTTTTCGCTCGCCTGAGCACCTTCCGAGGCGCCAACAAGGCGTGGCCATGCTCGTGGTGTTGATCTTCACCCTGGCCTTGACGGGCATCGCCATCGTCAGCGCGCGTTTGGCCGTGCAAGGTGAGGCCATGGCGCGCAACCAGCTTGACAGCCAGGTGGCGCGCCAGGCTGCCGAGGCGGCATTGCGTGATGCTGAGCGCGATCTGATGCTGGCCAGCGGTGCCCAGCGACCCAATGCGCCGTGCGCGCGCGGGGCAGAGCGGCCCGTCGTGGGCAGCGTGCCGCCAGACACCGACTGTACCCATGGGCAGTGCGTGTACAGCGAAGCCAGCCGGTTGACGGCGAATTTCGCCACGGCCCAAGCGACCGCTCCCGGAGAGCCCTGGTGGCCCGTGGCCTCCGGCGGACGCTGGAACAACACCGTCACGAACAAGCCAAGCCGCATCGAAGGCAGAGGCGGCAGCCAGTGCGCCAGTTTCACTGGCGGGGTGCCGCTGGGGGTGTACACCGGCGCAGAGCCGGTTCGCGGCGTCTGGCAGCAGCCCGAGTACCTGATCGAGCACATCCGTCGTGCCGAGCAGGTCATCTTCCGCATCACCGCACGGGGCTATGGCTATCGCCAGGGCACGGAGGTGGTGCTGCAATCGTATGTCCGGGTGCCAGATCTGTGAGCACCATGCGCAAGGCCCACACCATGAACCTCATCGTCGCGCGGTGGCTGCTGGCCATCAGCACCCTGGTCGCTCTGCTGGGCAGCTCGGCCCTGGGCTGGGCTCAGTCCACCGATGGGCTCTACCGCTCCAGCCCGCTGGGGGCGTATCCGCCCAACCTCGGCTTTGGTGCGACCGGGCCGATGATGATGCTCGCGGCGTCCAAGGACCACACGCTGTTCTCGCCCATTTACACCGACTACGAAGACATCGACGGTGACGGCACGGACGACTTCACCTTCAAACCCACCTTCCGTTACTACGGCTACTTCGACTCGGCCAAGTGCTACACCTACAACGCGGGGTGGGGTGACAACAGGGGGCGCTTCGAGCCGGCAGTGGCCTCCGATCGTGACAGCGCCACTGGTCGCCTGAGCTGCCCGCGTGGCCAGTCCTACTGGAGCGGTAACTTCCTGAACTGGGCCACCATGACGCGCCTGGACGTGGTGCGCAAGACCCTGTACGGCGGTTTCCGCCGCGAGGACACGGCACAGAGCACCACGCTGGAGATGGCCTTGCTGTCGCAGGATGCCCACTCCTTCGTGAAGTACTACAGCGGCTCGGACGTGGCCGATTACACGCCCTTCGATGCCGCCACTGACCTGCAGGGCGCGGGCATCACGATCTGCAACCGCAGCTCCAACCGCACCGATCCAGACGCCACCTCTTACCCGATGATGAGGGTCGTGCGCGGCAACTACAGCCTGTGGGCCACCACCCCCGGCACCGTGTGCAACTGGGGAGACGGCACCACCAATGGCTTCGTCTTTGGCGAAAAGGTGCGCGCGTTTTACGGCAAGTACGGGCCCTCACAGGGGGCGACCACGCCAGACGCGACGGCCCATCAGACCTTGCTGCCTGTGGAAAGCGTCCACGGTTTGCGGGCATCTTCTGCCGGCCCTGACTTCGCCGTGCGGGTTCAGGCTTGCAAGGCCAGCATGACCGACGGTGAGCGCTGCCAGGTTTACAGCAGCACCGGCAGTGACGGCACCACCACCTTGAGCTACAAGCCCATCGGCCTGCTTCAGGAGTTTGGCACCACGGCACAGGCGCTGAAGGCCAGCCGCGCGGAATTCGGCCTCATCACCGGCAGTTTTGACTCCAACCTGCGCGGTGGCGCCCTGCGCAAGAACGTGGGCAGCGTCAACGACGAGGTGGATCGCGCCACAGGCCGTTTCTGTCACAACATCAGCAGCGGCCTGCCCGCCGAGTGTCTGGCGGTGGGGGGCGGCTCCCGCGTTGAGGGCATCATCAAGACCTTCGACCGCATTCGGCTTTACGACGCGGGCAATTTCAACGCCTCAGCGGCCGGAGCGCGCGGTTTTGTCATCCCCAAGGAAATCGTCAATGGGCAGTTCCCGTCCTGGGGCAACCCCATGTCGGAGATGGTCGTGCAGGCGCTGGCTTATTTCGCCGGACGCCCGTCGTTCGACCAGCCTGCCAGCATGGCCCGCGACGGCGTGCTGAACCTGCCAGTGAACGTGGCGCCGCGCGATCCCTTGAGCAACTCGTCCATCGACGCTGCGTCCGGCCTGACCCGGGGCAGTTTGTACGGCAAGGGCATTTGCCGGCCCATGCACCTGCTGGCCATCTCCAGCGGCAGCGTCAGCTTCGATGCCCCTGGCAGTTCAGACGGGGACACCTACAGCTCGGCAGATTATTTCCTGCGCGCCAATGGCCAGTCCCGCAGCCTGGCGGACTGGACCGACATGGTGGGCGATGCCAGCCGCGAAGCCATCAACGGCACCCGTCGCTCTGTGGGCTCGGCCTCCGGTGATTTTGGCAATGACTGCACAGCCAAGCTGATCGGCACAGGGCAGGGCGTGGGCGCGACCTACACGCCGGGCCTGTCGAGCGTGACAGGTGTGTGCCCGGAGGCACCTGGGGTCAAGGGTGCGTACATCGCGGCAGGCGCTGCTTTCATGGCCAATACCAGTGCGATCCGCACCTTGGGCTCGGCCACGACAGCCACCTTGCGCACTGCGGCTGGACTGACCGCGGACACCGGTGCAGACATGTTGTCTGCCAATCTCCCCGCGTCGGCCCTGCGGGTCAAGTCATATGCAGCCTCTTTGTCTGGCGGCGTGGCACGCATCGAAATCCCCATCGGCAACACAGGTCGCAAGGTGTTCATCACACCCGAAAGCACCTGGGACCATGAGCGCGACATCCCTGACCTGATGCCAGGCGCGATGCTCACATTCCGCGCGCTGTATGCGGGGCCTGTGGCGGGCACCACCAACACGTCTGGCGCCTACATCGTGACTTGGAACGATGCGCAGTTTGGTGGCGACTACGACATGGACCTGGTCGGCTTCATCCGTTGGGAGCTCGCTCCGGCGGCCGGTCAGGCCGGCGCCTATGATCTGACGGTGCTGACCGATGTGCTCGGCCATGACGCCGGCGCAAAGGGTTCGCATGGCTTCAGCATCATGGGTGCCGCCGCCGCTCCCGACGACACCTTCAAGACAGACGGCCGCTACCTGACCCATGGCTCCAACGGTTATTTCAAGACGGGTCGGTGTGCCGAGTTGAATGATGTAAGCGATGCCTACAACTTGGATTGCCGCTTCACCAACGATGGCCTGGACGGCGACCGCTTCGCCTGGCCTGCCGCCTACAGGGGTGCGAGCGCCAGCGTCGGCTTCATCGACCAGGTGGGTTCGGGCTCGGTGCGCTACTCAACGACGGTGGCCACCAAGTTCCGTGTCACCGCTGGCGCCGATGCCGTGACCCTGCGGGACCCGCTCTGGTACATGGCGAAGTACGGCAGCTTTGACACCGGCGAGCGCAAAGCCTTCGCCATGGCCTCCAACGCGTCGCCCCAGGGAACCAACTGGGACAGCGAGAACAACAATGGCTTGGCCTGCTCAGGAGCGGCCTGTGCCGACGGTGAGCCCGATGGTTACTTCCTCGCGCGGCGGCCCGAGTTGCTGGAATCACGCCTGCGCAAGTTGCTGGAGAGCATCACCCAGGCCAACGGCACGACGCCGGCACTGTCTTCGTCGCAGCTCATCAGTGGCAGCATCAAGTACGTGACCCGTTTCAGCCCGGACAGCTTTTCGGGTGACGTCGAAGCCTATGCACTGGGCACCGATGGCGCATTCCCCAGCACACCCACCTACCGTGCCGGGCCGCAACTGGCCTTGGCCAGTGGCCGGGGCAGCACGAGCGACCAGACCGCCGCGACCCGCCAGGTGATCACCAACGACGGGTTCACCGGCAAGGCGTTCGTTTGGGGCGGCACTGGCCTGGGCATTGACGCGACGCCGGACTATGCCCGCGCACTGACCGGCGCCTCGGCCACGGACACGACCCTGACCGCTGCGCAAGCGCAGCTGGGTGCCGACCTCGTGGCTTACATGCGTGGCAGCAACACGGGGGAAGGTGTGAAATTTCGCGCCCGTGAGGCGGGCAACCTGATGGGCCCGGTGGTCAATTCGACGCCCTGGGTACAGGACAGCCAGACTTCTGCGCGCTACACCGATGCCGACTTCCCGTCCACCGCGCCGTCTTACCGCACATTTGCGCTGGCCAAAACCGCGCGTGCCGGCGTGTTGTGGGTGGGCGCCAACGACGGGATGCTGCACGGTTTCCGCGCTTCTGATCTGCGTCCGCTGCTGTCTTACGTGCCCAGCCCGCTGGTGGCCCGACTGGGCGGCGCCTTGAGTGTGAGCAACACCTCGGCCGTGCCGCTGGCGGATGGCAGCCCCTTCACCGCCGATGTGATGGTGCCTTCTGACAGCGCATCGGTCTGGCGCACCTACCTTTTTTCCTCACTGGGGCGTGGTGGCCGGGCCATTTTTGCGCTGGACGTGACAGGTGCAGGCGGCCCGCTGGCCGGGGGCAGCGACAGCGAAACCCTCGGTGAGGCGCGCGCCAGCAACATCTTCCGTTGGGTGCTCACCGCCACAGACGACGCCGACCTGGGCTACGGCCTCGTGACGCCTGTGCGCCACAGCGTGTCGGGCCAGGCCAGCCAGGTCGTGTACCTGAACAACCGCAAGTTCGCTGTGCTGGTGCCCAATGGTCATGGGTCCGGCGCAGGCCGCGCGGTGTTGTTCATCGTCAATGCCGACGGCCCGGGTGCCAGCGCCACGTCCTGGAAGGACAGCGCAGGTCAACCCGTCGGCTACACCAAGCTGCTGACCGCGGCCACCGACAGCGGCAATGGCCTGATGGGCGCCACCTGGGTGGACCTGGACAACAACGGCACGGCTGACGTGGTCTATGCCACCGACCTCAAGGGCCAGGTCTGGAAATTTGACCTGCGCTCTGACAACCCTGCCAACTGGCGCAGTGCCTTGATCGGTGGCGGTGTGCCTGTGCCCTTGTTCACGGCCCGCGTGGATGCCAACACAGCCCTGCCCATCACCACGGCGCCCGTGGTCTCTTTTCCCAGTTTTGGCGGCACCATGGTCAGCTTTGGCACGGGCCGTGCCATCGAGTCCTCAGACTTCCCGGACACCTCGGTGGTGCAGCGCTTCTTCTCGGTGTGGGACAAGGGGCGCTATGCGGAAGACCAGATCTACCCTCCGGTGAACAACGCCACCCCCAACCCCCTGCCCAGCGTGCTGCGCTCGGTCACCCGCACCCTCAACGCGGGCACCACCGCGGAGGCAACCGCTTCCGTTCCATCCTTCCTCAAACGCGTGCTGCGTCGCTCCAGCGATGGTTTCGTCTACCAGGTCCGCACCAACGCGCAGGGCGAGCCGCTCACGGCCAGTGGCAGCGTGGCCACCAGCCTGGACCAGGAGGTGCCCTTGCTGGACAGCGCCTCGGCCGTGGGCTTCGATCCGGCGGTCAACGACGGTTGGTTCTTCCAGTTCCCGGAGAGTGGTGAGGCCGTGTTGTCATCCCCGGTGAGCCGCCAGAACTTCGTGCTCTTCACTTCGGTGCGTCCGCAAAGCAGCAGCGCTGCGGAGCAGTCCTGCTCGGTCGCGCCCCTGGGCACGGTCTACGGCTTCAACCCGATCAGCGGCTTGCCGGTGGCGGGCTTGCTCAAGCCTTACGTCATCCGCGATGCCAGCGGCGCCGTGATCAGCACCGTCAATGCCATGGGCAACGACCTGGGCAAGGACCAGGGCGGCATCGTGTCCCGTGACGCAACGCCTTTCACCGAGAGAACCTGCGATGCCAACGGCCAGAACTGCGTGAACAAACCAGTGCCCCGCTGCGCCGCAGGCAAGATCGCATCGCGCTTCATGTCGGCCAACTCCGACATCAACGGCTGCGTGCCGGCCAACGACCTGCGCATCCAGTGGCGCGAGATCCCAGGGATGAAAACCAGGTGACCCCGACCATGCCCTCTCGCAAAGCGGCCGCCGTGCGCGGTTTCACCCTCATCGAGGTGATGATCACGGTGGTGATCATCGGCATCCTGGCATCGGTGGCTTACCCGAGTTACATCGAGTACGTGGCCCGTGGACACCGCACCCAGCTCAAGGGGCAGATGGTGGCGGCGCAGCAGTGGATGGAGCGCTACTACTCGGAGCGCTATTTCTATGGCGACGACGCCTCTGCCACCGCCAACTCGGCGTTTGCCAACCAGGGCTTTGCGCAAAGCCCTCCGTCTGGAGAAGGCGCTGCCCGCTACACCCTCGGCGTGAGCGTGGCTGCCGCTGGGCAGACCTACACGATCACGGCGACACGCACGGGCACCATGAGCAACGACCGCTGCAACAGCCCCACCGTCACCCACACCGGCGTGAAAGGCATCAGCGGCAAGACCAGCGCCGAGGCTGCGTCTTTGGTGGCCGATTGTTGGCGATGATGACGGTGCAGTCCGCCTGGGGGGCAGGGCCTCGCCAGACCCGCATCCTGAGCCAACCCTGGTGCGTGGCGGCCTGTGCTGCCGCGCTGCTGCACGCCGGTCTGTGGTGGGGCTGGCAGGCGGTTCACCAAGGAAACTTGCCCGGTCACGCGACGCATGCTGTGGGGCGGCCGTCGGCGCAGGGCGCGTCGGTGCAGGTGCGCTTGATGGCTTCGTTGGCCACTCCCGCAGGTGCGCAGCCCGAAGCGGCCTTGCTGGAAGGCGCCGTGTCCGATGCGCTCTTGCGATCCCTGCCGCCATCCGCGGCTGGACACACGGCGCTCAAGCCTGCTGGGCGACAGGGCGTTGCAGCCAACTACCTGCCTGCGGAAACACTGTCCGACAGTCCCCGACCTGATCCTGGCTGGTTGCTGGACGAGGAGGCCTTGTCCAGTGTGCGTCACGCCCGCCTGACGATGCGCTTGTGGGTGTCTGCCGAGGGGCGCATCGACCGGGTTGCGCTGTTGTCGGCCGAGCCTGCCGGAGACTGGGTTGAGCGCGCGGTGCAGCGCCTGCCTGAGACGCCCATGCTGCCGGGCCTGAAAGACGGCCGCGCTGTGCCATCCACCCTCGTGGTAGAAATCGCCTCCGAAATCGAACGCTTCCGTTGAGGCCCCCTGGTGCAGTGCCATGGCCCGACACGGTGGCTGGAAGGACCCCTGCGTGAACGATGCCTCCTGGATGTCGCTGGCACTGGATCAGGCCAGGCTGGCCTTGCCCGTGTCTTCGCCCAACCCGCCCGTGGGGTGCGTCATCGTGCGCGATGGGGAGTTGCTGGGGCAGGGGCACACGCAACAGGTCGGTGGCCCGCACGCCGAGGTGATGGCCTTGCGCGATGCCCAGGGCCGTGGCCACAGCGTGCGCGGCGCCACCGCCTACGTCACCCTGGAGCCCTGCGCTCACCATGGCCGCACGCCCCCGTGCGCGGACGCGTTGATCCGGGAGGGGCTGGCGCGCGTGGTCATCGCCTGCGCCGACCCGAACCCGCTGGTGGCGGGGCAGGGCTCGGCGCGGTTGAGTGCGGCGGGCATCGCCGTCGAAGCGTTGCTCCCGGAGCATCCGGACGCCGTCGCGGCCCGTGAAATCAAGATCGGCTTCCTGTCGCGCATGGTGCGCCAACGCCCGTGGGTGCGTCTGAAAGTGGCGGCCTCGCTGGACGGCCGCACCGCGCTGGACAACGGCGCCAGCCAGTGGATCACCGGCCCGGCGGCGCGCGAAGACGGCCAGCACTGGCGCGCCCGGGCCTCCGCCGTGCTCACCGGCATCGGCACGGTGCTCGACGACAACCCCCGCCTGGACGTGCGCAGCCTGCCCACGCCCCGCCAGCCCCTGCGCGTGGTGCTGGACAGCCGTTGGCGCACACCGCCCGATGCGGCCTTGTTCTCCGCCGAGGGCGGCGTGCTGGTGGTCGGTCTGGCCCCGCTGGACGCGGTGGCCCAGGCCCGCCAGGTGGCCTTGAGCGAGGCCGGTGCGCAAATCCTCACCGCGCCCTCGCAGCGGGAAGCGGATGCCGCTGGCGTGCATGCCGTCGAACCGGCAAGCGACCCGGCGCAAGGCCGCGAGACCGACCGCATTGACATCGCCTGGTTGCTGCCCGAGCTGGCACGCCGTGGCGTCAACGAGCTGCACGTCGAAGCCGGGGCCACGCTGAATGGTCATTTGATCGAGGGCGACTGGGTCGATGAGATCCTGGTGTATCTTGCGCCCAAGCTGTTGGGGCCGGGCAGGGCGCTGGCCGCGCTGTCGCCGCTGAGCGCCCTGGGCGAGGCCTGGCAAGGCGAGGTCCGCGAGGTGCGCCAGGTCGGCCCTGACGTGCGACTGATCGTGCGTCCGCCAGGCCGCGAACGCTTCTGACCCCAACGCCACTTCACTGCTGTCCCCCACCATGTTCACCGGCATCATCACTGGCGTTGGCCAGATCACCGACTCCCAAGCCCTGGGTGACCAGCCCTCGCACGGCCGCCGCCTGACCCTGCACGCGCCCGCCGGCTACCTCGAAGGCGTGGGCCTGGGCGACAGCATCGCCATCAATGGCGCGTGCATGACGGTCACCACCTTCGACGTGGCGGCCAGCCGCTTCACCATCGACGTCTCGGCCGAAAGCCTGGCGCGCACGGTCGGTCTGACCGGCACGGGCCACCGCGTCAACCTGGAACAAGCGCTGCGTTCGCACGACCGCATGGGCGGCCACATCGTCACCGGCCACGTCGATGGCGTCGGCGCGGTCGAGGTCTTCGAGCCGGTGGGCGAGTCCTGGCTGCTGCGCATCCGCGCGCCCAAGGCCCTGGCCCGTTTCCTGGCCTACAAGGGCTCCATCACCGTCAACGGCGTGAGCCTGACCGTCAACAGCGTGGCCGATGCCGACGACGGCAGCACCGCCTTCGACATCAACCTCATCCCCCACACCATCGAGAACACCGCCCTGGGCGAGCTCAAGGCGGGCGGCAACGTCAACCTGGAGGTCGATCTGATCGCCCGCTATGTGGAACGCATGCTGGGCGCCGAGGGCAAATTGCCGGTCTCGGCGTGACGCCCCCCTCCAGCGCCTGCCCACCCGCCTACAATTGCAAGATGCCGATTTCACCCATCCCCGAGCTGATCGCCGAACTCGCCGCTGGCCGCATGGTCATCCTGGTGGACGAAGAAGACCGTGAAAACGAGGGCGACCTCATTTTGGCGTCCGACCACGTCACCCCCGAGGCCATCAACTTCATGGCCAAGTACGGCCGTGGCCTGATCTGTCTGACGCTGACGCGCGACCGCTGCGAACGCCTGCAATTGCCGCCGATGGCCGTGCGCAACGGCACCAAGCACGGCACGGCTTTCACCGTCTCCATCGAGGCCGTGGAGGGCGTGACCACCGGCATCTCCGCCGCCGACCGCGCCCGCACCGTGCAGGCCGCCGTCGCCCGCGATGCCAAGGCCACCGACCTGGTGCAGCCCGGCCACATCTTCCCGCTGCAGGCGCAGGACGGCGGCGTGCTCATGCGCGCTGGCCACACCGAAGCCGGTTGCGACCTGTCCGGCATGGCCGGCCTGACGCCTTCGGCCGTGATCTGCGAGATCATGAACGACGACGGCACCATGGCCCGCTTGCCCGACCTGGAAGTGTTTGCCAAGGAGCACGGCCTGAAGATCGGCACCATCGCCGACCTGATCCAGTACCGCAGCCGCAACGAATCGTTGATCGAGAAGGTCGGCGTGCGCACCCTGCAGACGCCCGAAGGCGCCTTCGACGCCCATGTGTTCAAGGACAAGACCGGTGCCGTCCACCTGGCGCTGGGACTGGGCCTGCAAGGCGCGACGTCCGAAGAGGTGCTGGTGCGCGTGCACGAGCCCCTGTCGGTGATGGACTGGCTGGACGCCGGCAGCCGCAGCCACTCCTGGCCCCTGCCCAAGGCCCTGGCCGCCATCCGCGAAGCGGGCCGTGGCGTGGCCGTGCTGCTCAATGTGGGCGATGACCCCGAGCGCCTGCTGGAGCGCATGCTGCCCACCGAGCCGAACGTGGCCCCCAAGACCCCGGTGGACCTGCGCACCTACGGCGTGGGCGCCCAGATCCTCAAGACCCTCGGTGTGCAGCGCATGCGCCTGATGGGCAACCAGCAGCGCCTGCCCAGCATGGTGGGCTATGGCCTGGAGGTCGTGGGCTTCCTGACGGCCGATGGCCAGCACCTGACGCCATCGAACTGACCATCCCGCGCGTTGCCGCGCCTGGATTTGCGCTTTCACATCGCTCTTTTTCTCTCAACTTCGCTCTTTGGATTGGAATTTCATGCAAGGCGCTGACAAAGGACACAGCAACCGCCTCGACGGGAACGACCTGCGGGTCGGCATCGTCCAGGCCCGCTTCAACGACGAGCTGACCTCGCGCTTGGCCGAGGTGTGCATCGACGAACTGCTGCAGCTGGGCGTGAACCGCAAGCACATCGAGCACGTCACCGTGCCGGGTGCGCTGGAGGTGTCCGTGGCCCTGCAGGCCATGGCCGACAGCGAGCGCTTCGACGCCCTTGTCGCGCTGGGCTGCATCATCCGCGGCGAGACCTACCACTTCGAGCTGGTCGCCAACGAGAGCGGCGCCGCCGTCACCCGCGTCAGCCTGGACCACCATGTGCCGATCGCCAACGCCATCCTGACCGTGGAAAACCAGGCTCAGGCCGAAGCCCGCGTGGAAGAAAAGGGCCGCGATGCCGCCCGCGTTGCCGTGGAAATGGCCAACCTGCTGGACGATCTGCTGTGAGCGACACCCCGGACACCCCCAAGACGGGCGCCGAGCCTGCAACCCAGGCCACCGCGCAGGCCCGCCCCGCCCGCAAACCCGCCCCCGGCGGTGCCCCGCGCGACCGCGCCAAGTCCTCGCGCCGCCGCGCGCGCGAATTCGCGTTGCAAGGCCTGTACGAATGGCAGCTCAACCGCCGCGAAGCGTCCTCGGTGGACGCCAACATCCGCGAGCTGGAAGAGTTTTCCAAATGTGACCGAGCCCACTACGATGCATTGCTGCACGGCTGCATCGACCAGCAAGCGCAACTCGACGAGGCCTTGCTCAAGTTTCTGGACCGACCGGTCGATGAACTCTCGCCTGTCGAGCACGCCGTGCTGTGGATCGGTGCGTACGAACTGACACATTGTTTGGACGTGCCTTACAAGGTGGCCATCAACGAAGCGGTAGAACTGGCCAAGGGGTTCGGCGGAACCGATGGGCACAAATACGTCAATGGCGTGCTGGACCATCTGGCCCCCAGCCTGCGCCCCGACGAAGTCAAAGCAGCGCGCCCGCGCTGAGCCAAGCGGATGGTCGCTGGCGGGGGCGCCACAACAGGGGTTCCTCCGTGTCCATGATCCACACGCAGCCAGCGGTGACAGAGCCTCACGAGGTGGAGGCCGATGTTGACCGCCTGGCGCAGGACGACATCGACACCATCGCCGAGACGCGGCCGCTGCCCGAGCCCGATCCGGCCGAGCTGCGTCGCGCCCATCCAGAGTCCTTGCCCACCATCGGCCACATTGGCCGCTACGCGCTGAAGCACGTCATCGGCGAAGGGGGCTTGGGCACGGTCTACGCCGCGCACGACCCGCTGCTGTCGCGCCTGATCGCCATCAAGACCCTGCACGTCGATTTGCCCCAGGCCGACCGCGCGCAGTTCAACGCGCTCTTCCTGAACGAGGCCCGCGCCGCCGGCAGCCTCAACCACCCGCACATCGTCACCCTGCACGACGCGGGCACGAGCGAGCAGGGCACCTACATCGCCATGGAACTGCTCAAGGGCAAGGACCTGCGCCAGTTGCTGGCCATGGGCTGGAAGCCGACGCCCGAGCAGGCGGCCTTGATCGTGCGGCGTGTGGCCGATGCGCTGTCCTACGCGCACCACAAGGGCGTGATCCACCGCGACATCAAGCCGGCCAACATCTTCATGGTGGGGCGCACCCAACCGCGCGTGCTGGACTTCGGCATCGCGCGCATCCGCCAGGCCGAGAACCTGCCGCGCCGCGACGACGCGCACAGCCGCTTCCAGGAAATCGTGGGCGGCTCGCCGTTCTACATGTCGCCCGAACAGGCGCGCCGCGAACCGGGTGACCGCAGGGTGGACGTGTACGCGCTGGGCGTGGTGCTCTACGAGCTGCTGGTGTTCCGCCGCGCTTTTGGCGGCGAGACCTTGGAAGACATCGCCGATGCGGTGCTGCGCAAGCCCGTGCCGACGCCGCACGACATCAACCCGGATGTGCCCAAGGCGCTGTCGGAGATCGTCATGCGGGCCATCCGGCGAGATCCGGAGCAGCGCACGCGCTCGGCGCGGCGGCTGTCGCAGGAGCTGCGCGACTGGCTGGACGCGGCGGAGGGCAGCGATGCGGACGTGCCGCCGGCCGCCCGACGCGCGCGTGGCGCCCGACCGCTGTGGCACAAACCGGGCGTGTGGTTGCTGGCCGGCGTGACCCTGGTGACCGCCGTGACGGGTGTGTGGTGGCAGCGGCATGCCGTGCCGCAGGGCGCGGTGCTGGCACTGGCTCAACCACAGCCACATCCGGACAAGGCCGCTCAAACGCCGCCAGAGGCGCAGAGCCTGCAGACCCGCGCTGCTGAGCGAGGCGCCTCGACCGCGCCGGCAACCACGACAGCCCCTGCAGCAGCCCCTGTTGAAGGCGTCGTGCGCCTGGCCATCAGCCCCTGGGGGGAGGTCTGGGTGGACGGCGTTGCCGCCGGGGTGACACCGCCCCTCAGCCAGCTCAAGCTGCCCGCAGGGCGCCACACCATCGTCGTACGCAACGGCGATGCCCCGGCTTTTCAGCAGACGGTGGCGGTGCAGGGTGACAAGCCGGTGCAACTGCGCCACCAGTTCTGACGGGCAGGTCCATGCGCACCGCCTGGCCTTTGCATGATGGGACACCTTGGATGCCGCGCCGGGCGGGCTGGGGTTCGCTGCTCGCCAGCGTCTGCCTGCTGGGCTGTGCCGGTGGCCCACGCCCCTCTGCGCAGCCCGGGCCGCCACTTGGTGCTTCGGCCGCCAGCGTTGCCGCGCCTGCGCCTGCTGTCAGCGTCACCGCACCAGCACCGAGCCTGGCCGAGCCGGCAGCGCGCAGCGCCCCGGCCGGCGAGCAGGCCCTGGCCCAGGGCTTGAAGGCCTACCAGTCAGCGCAGTATGCGCAGGCCGAGGCCCAGCTCAAACTGGCGCTCAAGTCGGGCCTGGCAACGCCTGCCGACACGGCCCAGGCCCACAAGCACCTGGCCTTCATTTACTGCACCAGCCGGCGTGAAGCGCTGTGTGCCACGGCTTTCAAAGCCGCGCGTGCGGCCGATGCCAAGTTCACCTTGAGCAAGGCCGAGGCGGGTCACCCGATGTGGTCGCAGGTGTACCGCAAGGCCTTGGGCCTGAAGTGACCCCGGCGCCCCTTCAGGCCAGCGTGATTTCCAGCTGACGGTCGCCGTTGCCGGCCCAGCGCCGCACTTCCTCGTCGAGCAGGTGCAGGGTGCGTGGGTGCATCTGCGCCCATTTGCGCGACAGCACGAGGCGTGCCTTGCCGGTGCGACCACGTTGCAGCAGGGCCACCTTCGGGGGCAACTCCATGCGGGCGTGGTGCAGGATGATGGCCAGGCGCAGGCACATCACCTGTGACATCAACGGCCGGTCGTGCTTGTGGTCGGCCAGCTTGACGAGGTCGCCGCGCTGGCCCAGCACCAGGGTGGACAGGCGCCGCAATTGCGACTGCGAATAGCCCGAGGCATCGACGTGGCCCAGCAGGTAGGCGCTGTGGCGGTGGTGGTCGTGGTGCGACACCATCATGCCGATTTCGTGCAGGCCACTGGCCCAGCCCAGCTCACGGGCGTGCTCGCCATCGGGGCTGGCGGTGGGGTCGTTGAGGCTTTGCCACAGGCTCAGGGCGCGGCCACGCACCCGGTCGGCATGGGCCACGTCCACCTGGAAGCGGCGTTGCAGCTCGCGCACCGAGGTGTCGCGTGGGTCGGGCAGGCGGTGGTTGCTGGCGGCCTCGATGCGGTCTTCCAGGTCGAAGATCACGCCCTGGCGCAAGGCGCCGCGGGCCGGACGCATGACCTCGATGTCGAAGTGCTGCGACAGGGTGTAAAGGATGCTCAAGCCGCCGCCCAGCACCGCCTTGCGCTCCGGCTTGAGGCCGGGCAGGGCGAGGCTTTCGGTGCTGCCGGCGGCAATGCACTGCTCGATGCACCAGCGCAGGCCGTCGGGCGTGATGCTGCCGTCGGTGATGCCGTTGGCCGCGAGGATGTGCGAAACCGCGCCGACCGTGCCCGAGGAGCCCAGGGCCTCCTGCCACTGCTCGCGCGGGAAAATCGTCAAGGCTTCTTCGAGCTCGGCGCCCGCGGCGATTTGCGCGGCGCGGAAGTACTCGGCCGTGTAGCGGCCTTCCGGGAAGTGCTGCAGCGACAGGCTGACGCTGCCCACGGCGAACGATTCGGCGCGGTGCGGCGCGCGGCCCACGCCCAGGATCATCTCGGTGGAGCGGCCGCCGATGTCGATGACCAGGCGCGGCAGCTCGCTGGGCTGCAGGCGCGACACGCCCTGGTAGATCAGGCGGGCTTCTTCGCGCCCGGAGATGACCTCGATGGGCAGGCCCAGCACGCGGTCGCCGCGTTGCAGGAAGGCATCGCGGTTGCGCGCCTCGCGCAGGGTCTGGGTGGCCACGGCGCGCACCTGCCAGGGCGCGAAGCCCTTGAGGCGTTGCGCAAAGCCGGCCAGGCAGGCCAGGCCGCGCTGGGTGGCTTCCTCGGTCAGCAGGCCGCGGCTGTCGAGGCCGGCGCCCAGGCGCACGGTTTCCTTGAGGTAGTCGATGCGCTTGTAGCGGCCCCGGCTGATCTGGGCGATTTCCAGCCGGAAGCTGTTGGAGCCCATGTCGATGGCGGCCAGCAGGTCGGGGAATCGGCTCTTGTCCATGCCGCGCTCGGGTGCGGCGGTCGCGGTCTTGATCGGGGGGGCGCTCAGCGGTGTGTCCATGCCGGTATTGTCCCTGCTTTGACGGGCCACTCCGTGACAGACATCACCCGATCGCGGCCAAGGCTTGACCCGGTTGCTAAGATGTTTGGATGATCCTGATGTCCATCGTGGCCGCCACCTTCATCGGCGGCCTTGTTTCCGTGCTGCTGGCCGCAGCCCTTTCCGCGCCCTTGCTGGGCCTGATCGTGCGCCACCTGGTGGGCTTGTCCACCGGCGTGCTGCTGGGCACGGCGCTGCTGCACGTGCTGCCCGAGGCCTTCGAATCGGGCGAGCCGCCACACGGCCTCTTCCTGACCCTGCTGGGCGGGCTGATGTTCTTCTTCCTGCTGGAGAAGGCCGAGCTCTACCGCCATGGTCACCACCACGAGCACGACGACCACCACCACCACCATGGCTTCGACGCCGAGCAGGCCGGGCGTGGCGGCTGGAGTGTGCTGGTGGGCGACAGCATCCACAACTTCTGCGATGGCGTCTTGATTGCGGCGGCCTTCCTTTCCGACCCGCACCTCGGTGTGGTCACGGCCCTGGCCATCATCGCCCACGAGATCCCGCAGGAGGTGGGCGACTACATCGTGCTCATCAACGCGGGCTTCTCGCGCATGCGGGCGCTGGTCTACAACATGATCTCGGGCATGTCGGCCGTGGTGGGCGGCGTGCTGGGCTACTACCTCATCGGGCCGTTCAAGGATTACCTGCCCTACATGATGGTGGTGGCGGCCAGCAGCTTCGTCTACGTGGCCGTGGCCGACCTCATCCCGCAGCTGCAAAAGCGCCTGAGCTGGCGCGACACGCTGCTGCAGATCGTCTGGCTGGCCCTGGGCTTGTTGATGATCGCGTCCATCGTGCACACCATGCACGACTGAGTCGGATGCGCCTGCCGCGCTCCGGGCTGTTGGGCTTCAGGCGGGTTTGAAGCGCGTGGCCGCCATGCCGGCCCCGACGATGAGCAGCATGCCCAGCACGCTGCCCGGTCCCAGGTGCTCCTGAAACAGCCACATGCCGAACAGGCTGGCGTGCACGATGCCCAGGTACTGCAGGCTGGCGTTGACGAGCATGCTGCCGCGCGCATAGGCCCGCGTCATCAGCAATTGGGCGACGGTGGCGAAGGCGCCCACGCCGATGAGCTCGGCCCAGGCGAGCAGGGGGATGTCGGCCAGCGCCTGGGCAGTGCCCGTGTTGGCGGCCATGCCGGCAGGGCCAGACGTTTGCGCCCAAGCTTCGACCACGCCCAGGCCGGCGCCCAGCACCGTGCCCATCAGCGAAAAGTAGAACACCACGCGCACTTCGGGCTCGCCCGCGCGGCCCAGTGCCGTGACCTGCACATAAGCCATGGCGGCCAGCATGCCGGACACCAGCCCCACCACGCCCGCGCCCAGCTGGTCGCGCGCCAGCGTGGGGTGCAGCACCAGGGCCACACCGGCAAAGCCCACGGCGATGGCGGCGAGCAGGCGCGGGTCGACCCTGCCGCCATGGCGGCCATCCCCGCCATCCCCGCCATCGCGCCCACGGTGGCGCGCCCAGGCCACCTGGCCGATGAGGAAGACCGCGATCCACACGGACGACATGTAGTTCAGCGTGACGGCGGTGGCCAGCGGCAGGCGGCCGATGCAATAGAACCACAGCGAGAGCGCGAAGACGCCCGACACCCCGCGCTGCACGTGCAGCCGCGGCACCGATGTGCGCAGCGAGGTGCCCGTGCCCCAGGCGATGGCGGCCATCAGCACCGCGCCCACGAAGCCGCGCATGCCGACCACCGCGGCCGTGCCGAAGTGCGCCGAGGCCAGCTTGACGCACACGCCCATGCAGGCGAACAGCACGGTGGCCAGGGCCATCTGCAGGTAGGGCGAGCGACGTTTGGACATGCTTGCAGGGTTGCTGAAAAGGAAAGGCCGCCCGAAGGCGGCCTCGCATGGGCAGGGCGCTCAGCCCTTGAGCTGAGCCGAGTCGCCCATCATGCGGCGGTACCACTCGTGGAAGTGCTG
>Ga0209107_10000101_pt1 | contig 51242 bp, 33 predicted proteins | sample LakErihyJuly2011_2_FD_187460 | JGI IMG/M metagenome (GOLD analysis project Ga0209107, IMG submission 187460) | Freshwater microbial communities from dead zone in Lake Erie, Canada - CCB hypolimnion July 2011 (SPAdes) (version 2) | ecosystem: Environmental > Aquatic > Freshwater > Lentic >...
TAAAATCGAATTCAACTTGAATAACCGGCCCAGAAAAGCATTAAACTTTCAAACGCCTCTCGAGATGGTTCTTTCCAGCGTTACTGCTGCACTTCACGGTTGAATTGGCCTTTTGTGTCTTAAAAACAGAGAAATTTAGTTATTTTATATCTTTTTTAAATCCGATTATTCAGAGATGTTTTTTTCTGTCATTATTCAGTAATGCGTACAAAAAGTTGTATTTTAAGTGAGGATTAAAGATGAAATTACATAGAAATCGTTTATGGTTAGTTATGGTGGCAGGATTGATGTTGGTTCCACCATCAGCCATCACGGCGTGGAGCATGCCTGCTTTCACGCAAAATAAAAAAGTTACTCAAACAAGCAAGCACCTTGCAGGACATGTTGCATTGCTGATAGCCGCTAACGCGCTGCAAGTTGCAATGAATGCATATTATGAAAATCAGTCAAAAGGACTTGATACCAGAAGTGTTACAGAAGCGCTCAAAGATTCATGGAATGCGGTCTTATCAAAAGTTGCATGGGCAGAGCACAGCGCAAAAGTTGGCAAAATATTCAAAAAACAGCCAACACGTGGTGTTCAGGGAGCTGGAGATCAATTACTTGATGTTGGCGGAGTGGAGCTTGCATTCGGTGATTATAAATTGTGGTCAGCGCTTGCAGCACTTCAAGCTGCAGGATTGATTTATTCGGGTGTGAGTCTTAAAAATACCTTTAAAACAGAAAATGCACGCATTGCAGCAGAACAATTAGCAGCAGAAAATGCACGCATCGCAGCAGAACAATTAGCAGCAGAACAATTAGCAGCAGAACAATTAGCAGCAGAACAATTAGCAGCAGCACGAGCAGCAAGAATAGAAGCTTTTGAACAAGAAAGATTAGACGCGAGATTAAAAGAATCAGCAGCAGCAAAACAATTAGCGGATCAACATTGTACGCCATATTTTTATGATGAATCTAATCGTGAATGGCAAGCTGTAGACGCTGTCTTTTACTCATCGGTAGATTCGGTAGATCCTGCTCTTCCGGTAGGTCAATTAGTTCAAGTAAGCAGTCGTCTTTACGAAGTGATAAGTGATGGTTCGGTCAAAGAATTGGATCAGGATGTGCAGAGCTTGTTTGTGTTACCTGAAAAAACTGTTGCAGAAAAACCGGCTGAAGAAGCAGTTGGTGCGGGCGCAGCGGCTGGTTCGAGTTGGGCAGATGGTATTGAGCAATGGCCAGAATTTACTCAGCGTGATGCAGCATTGGTTCGAGCTCCAGCAAGAGGTCGGGAAACTGTTTCATGGTCTATTAATCTAAGTCTGCTTACATCGGAGGAACTGAAAGCGTTGAGTGCAAAAATGTCTCAATATCTATCCTCAACTGATCCGATACGCGACGGTCGACATAATTTCAATCAAGCGTCAGGCGTACGTAAAGCGTCAGGCGTCCGTGTTGAATCAATGGATCCTTCGGTTCCTGTAATTCGTGTTTATGCAGATCCTGCTCGTGCTCATGATGCTTTGATGGCAGGTGATCGCGGTTTAAATGCAGCAGTGCAACCATTACTTGCTGGTCTTGATGATCAAACTGCCGAAGAAAAAGCAGGTAATGGCGTTGTTCCGCCTATGATCAAAGATGAGACTTTTAGTGGTCCTGCCAGCGCCGAACAAATGGCAAGCGCGAATCATTCTACTATCGGTTCTGTTCTCGGTTTAGGCGGTGATTCTCTTGATGAACTTGTTGCAGCAGTTGGTTCTAAAGTTCCTGTGGCGGCACAGGCTTCGGCTACCGCATCAGTCCGCGAACCTGTTGCAGCTCCGTCTGCACCTGTAGCCACAACTGCAGATGACTCAACGGTTGAGCAAAATTCTGCGTCGAAGCCAAACGCGGCTGGTCCTAGAAGAAATCGTCATCGTCGTGGTAGCAGTTTGAAGGAACTGAGAATTTCTCCGGTTGGAGCTCCAAAAGATCGTAAAAAATAAACTAACTGAGAGATTTGTATCAATGCCCAGCCCTAAAAAGCTGGGCATTTTTATATGAGATTTTGATGTGCGTTCAATTTGTTTTGGTGTTGCAAAAGGGCAAAGATGACTATGCGGTTTCTTTTTTGTATTATTTTTTAAGCTGGCGAGCTGATTTTTTGAGCAAATATTTTTTCTTCATAATTTGAAAAAGGGGCACAAATTACGTTTTTTGCATGATTAAACCTTATTAGTTCGCTATTTTAATAATAATTGGATTGTTAAAAGTTATTAATGCATCATTCTTTGCCCGGCTTATCAAAGCGGGACTTGTACATGTAGAGTTTAAATCTATCCATCCATTTTCGGATGACAATGGTCGTCTTGGCGCAGGTTAATCATTTTGTTGCTGTGCCACTTTTGTATCTTAGTTTGTATCTAAAAGAATATCGCTCTTTGTGTGCTACGATCATTTGCAAAATGTTCGATTAATAGGAGACGGTGAAGGCTGTTGAGCTTTCTCTTTCTTGCGTGTATGATTTGACTGTTATCAAAAACGAAACCTATTGAGGTGATGCGGTGAAGACTATGGTTATTCACTGTTTTATGTATGCCAAACTGCTGATACAAACAATGTGTGAGGCGGTTTAGGTAGTTATTTGGTACAAAATTTTGTATGCAGTATGCCCCCGAGATATCCTCGGGGGTATTTTTATTTAGTGGAGTTTTTTATGAAAAAAGTTGGTATTAGTTTTTTGGTTGTGTTGTTGTTGCTTGGATTATTTTGGTTTGTTAAAAATCGTAATTTAGGTCAACAAAAGCCCGTGATTGCGGTGCTTAAAATTGCATCACATCCGGCGATTGATGCAGCGTGTGATGGATTTTGTGAAGCATTTACGGCAGGTACTGGTGACCAGTATGCGTTTGTTGTAAAAAATGCTGATGGATCAGTTGCTAACGCGCAGACGATTGCACAAAGTTTGACCTCACGGCCAGACGTTGTCGGATTTGTGGCCTTTGGAACGCCGGCGGCTCAAGCATTGGTTCAGAAAGAATCTGTGCGGCCGATTTTTGTGACTGCGGTAACCTACCCTGAAAAATCAGGAATTCTTCAAAATAATGTTGCGGGGATTTCTGATTACTTTGATTTGAAGGATCTTGTCGTTTTTGCGCACAAACTCGTTCCAGGGGCGTCTCAAATTGGTATTTTGTACAATCCAGGATCGGAAGTTGCGTGTGAGGAGATGCTGGAAATAGAAGATGCATGCAGGGTAAAAGGATTGACTCCTATTCGTATTGCAGGGGTGACTGAAGCTGACATTTTGGGCGCGCTCAAAAGTAATTTGAGGAAAATTGATCTGTGTGTGGCTCCGACTGACAACACGATTGCAAGTGTGATGTCAGCACTCGCGGCCCAGTGCAAAGAAGCGCGCGTTCCGATGATTGTTGCTGATAAAACGTTGGTTTCAGCAGGACCAGCTGCTGGGCTTGGTATGGATTACTACCAGCTTGGGTTTGATTTGGGACTTGCAGCCACTCGTGTATTTTTGGGTGAATGCACTGCTGTTGAAATCGGCATTGTGCGTGCGGAACCTGCAATTGCTCTCAATCAGCCGGTGATCAAAGAGCTTTCAAGCGCGGTTGCGTTTGATAAAGATTTTTCTCAGGAGTAATGCATGAATGGATTGTTATTAGTTTTACTGGGTGCGCTTGAACGCGGCATAATTTTTGCTTTGCTGGTGCTTGGTGTGTACACAACGTCTCGGATTATGAAGTTTGATGATTTGTCTCTTGAGGGAAGTTTTTCCCTGGGCGCAGCCTTGGGAGCGCTCGCTCTTGGTTGGGGATTAAATCCATTTGCTGCATTAATACTTGCATTGCTTGGTGGGATGATTGTTGGCGGAATCACCTCAGCTATTCATTGTGGCCTTGGTCTTTCGATGCTGATTAGCGGTATTGTTGTAACCAGTGGATTGTTTTCAGTGGTGCTCATGATGGCAGGAAGCACTATTTCGCTGATTGGCGTTCAGACATGCTTTTCGCAGATGGCATTTCTGGGGGACGTCAAAAATGTGGTTGTGATTGTGTTGTGCGTTGCGATTTTGTATGGGCTTTTGTACCAGCTGCTGCATCGATCATCGTTTGGCATAATGCTGCGCGCCACCGGAGCTAATGCGCAACTGGTGTCCTCTCTGGGACGCCGAGTATGCGTGTACAAAGCGTGCGCGCTGATTCTGGCGAATGGGCTGACAGCGTTTGGTGGGGCGCTTTATGTTCAGTATGTTGGGTATTTTTCGATTTGGATGAATGTTGGTATTTTGGTGGTTTCCCTTACGGGTCTCATGATCGCTGAACTTTTTCCAATTCGTTTTGCGCTTATTCACTTGATTGCAGGATCTGTTGTTTATCAACTGTTACTGTCTGTTGTGTATGAGTGCGATATTGATCCGCAGTGGTCAAAACTTTTAACCGCAGTTCTGGTGCTTGCAGTTGCTACCATTAAAATAATAAATTCTAACAGCGCTCAAGCGCATGAAGGCTTACGATGATTAATATGAAAAACATTGGGCTTTCGTATGGCCCTAAAGAAATTTTTAAAAACCTCAATTGCTCGGTTGATGCGGGTGATTTTGTTGTCATCATTGGTCCCAATGGTGTTGGCAAAACAACCATTTTTGATCTGATTTCAGGGACAGTGCTTCCGCATGATGGACAAATTGTGTGTCATGGAAAAGATGTAACAGCCATTGATTACACCGGGCGCAGTGATTTGGTTTTTAGAATTTTTCAGAATCCATCGCATAACATTGTTGGTGAAATGACCGTTCGTGAGAACTTAGCTCTTGCAATGCTGCGATGTAATGCGGTGTCGCTTTCGCACTGGACTTCTGTTCTGGATGGCGTTGATGAACGGGCGCTCTTTGCGCCGATGGGAGAGAATATTGATATTTTGCTGCAAACCCCTATGAATAGACTTTCTGGCGGCCAACGACAAACAATAGCCTTTTTATTGAGCACCTTGTTTCAGCCTCAAATTTTACTATTGGATGAACCAACCGCTGCGCTTGATCCAGAATCAGCCACCAGGCTTTTGATGCTCGTGAAAGAAAAACACCTGGCGCTCAAGCAGACTATTTTATTCATTACGCATGATCTTGATATTGCGCGTTATTTGGGTAACAAATTGTGGGTGATCAAAGATGGCAAAATAGCAAAAATGTTTGAAGGCGATGAAAAGCGCACCGCTGATTTGACTCCTTACTTGAGATCGATTGAGTATGAAAAGTTATTATAATTTTTTAATTTGATTCATGTAGAAAAAGAGAAACGCCTGTTTTTATTAATAAACAGGCGTTTCTCTTTTTCTACATGATTTTCTTTTTCGTGATGAGATTTTTTCTAGATTGAGATCTTAATAGTTTGTGTTTTTATTAAGATGTGTTAAATGAAAAAACAATTGATAAGGGTGGTATGGGGACTATTATTTGTAGGAATGGCCTTGCTCGCAGGAGATGAAGGAGAATTGGTTAAACCTGTTATTCCAGATCCTGAGGGAAAAAGACAATTAGTCGCTAACGTTTACAAGGGTGTTTTTATTGCCGAAACAAAAAAACAGGAAGATAAATTAGTCTTTCAAAGAAGGCTTAAAGACAAATTAATAGAGCGCCAGGGTGGCCTTTCAAAATATTTAGATTCTTTATTTAAAAAATATCTAGAAGATGAAACTACAATAAATTCAGCAGGAAAAACCTCCAATGATAATTTATTAAAATTAGTAGAGGAAGTCTCCTTTCTTTTGTTATATTGCGGTGATCTTGAGATTATATATTGTTTTTTATATAAATTTATTAAACGTTCTTATGAGAACTTTCCTGATGATTTCATCGGAAGTGTAACTTTTCTCGTAGGTTTTCTTAAGGCTAGAGAATTTGATTGGGCTCAATTAGATACGGATCTGCCATTTTCAAAATTAATTATACTTCTTGAGTCTTGCTTATTCAGGCTATCGGGAAATTCTTTGTCTGCGCAGAGAATTTCGCGTCTTCGTTTGCCTGAAATGGTGACAACAGGTGCAGGTCGAGAGGTTCTTTCTGCTTATGGCGCTCAAAAAGCTAAAAAGAAAAAAAGCGGGCGTGAGGCAAGAAGGGCTGCGCAAAGAGATTTAGAATCTGCAGCTTCACAGAAAGAGGGTCCTGCGGGGGCTGGCTCTGGTGCCAGGGGCGAAGATATTGTAACGAGGTTGACCTATGATTTTGATGGTGAAGCTTCTGGTTGTCCGCTATCTCTCGCTCAGAACGCTTTTTTTGATAGTCCTTCTGCGTATTCTTTTGATAATTGTTTGAGAAATTTTGTAAATTTTTTTGGAGAACGTCTACGTTTTAGGGATAAATCAGATAGCGAAAAAGAAAAAACAAAAATGTTTTCTTGGTTGAATGATTTTTTGCATGACGAAAGAGGGCTGTCGTTTTCTTATGAATATAGACTTTTAGTCGCATACGAATGGCTCGCATTCTTTCCAGATGCTCTTTTCGTCAATTCAGATGAGCTTGCTTTGTTTCTTGAGTTAAAGGGTCGTGAGTATCGCTTAGACTTTGTAAAAAATAATTTTTTTAAAAAACCATCTAAAGATTCTTTCAAGTTATGCTTTTCTGTGTTTGTAGAAATTTTAAAACAAGTTACTTCTTGTAAAAGAATTAAATACCGAGAAGAATTTGCTGCTTTTGAGCAAGCTCCAAGGCTTGAAGAAGAAAAAATAAACATGATTTCTTGGCTCAAAGATCTTTTTCTCAGTCCAGAGGGTTCAGCATTTGACATTGATGATCGACGTCTAGCTGCCTATGAATCTTATGTAGTACATGCAACTTGTTTTGAGCATTTACGTTTTAACTTGCTCGAAGAAATGGAATCTTTTTTTGAAGTAAAATCGGAATAATTATTTGTAGTTGAAATTTGATTATAGAGTCAATGCCTTGAATGAGCGTAGTTTTTTATGCTTGATATCAGTTCTAAAAAAAGAATTGAGTGGATTTTTGCTAGACAGCCCGCCTTCAGATGTGCATCCTGTAGATATATGCATAGGTGCGATTACTGAAAAGTAATTTAAAAAATATTGGATGTTATTTGAAGTGCGGGTTACTTTTTACCCGTTAGAGCGGGCTCATTTTTCGTATTTAGTTCGATGGCTTAACATGCCGCATGTCCAGGTTGTATGGGGTGGTCCAACACGATGGACACTAGCTGATGTTACTCAAAAATACTCTTCACATGTTGATGGGTATTTGGAAGAAAATGGTGAGCGAAAACCTATTTTTGCGTATATTTATGCCATTTCAGGTGTCCTTGCAGGATTCATTCAGTGTTATGACGCGCGTCATTTTGCGCGTGAAGGGTATGAACTTGCAGATGTAGTTGATCTGGGAAAGCATCAAAATCTTGGTGCAATCGATTTTTATCTTGGTGAAACAGCACTTCTGGGTAATGGCTGGGGAGCCGTTGTTGTTCAAGAATTCTTATCACAGTTTGTTTTCAAAAAATTTCATAGCTGTTTTGTCGATCCCGATCTTGCAAATATTTATGGCCAAGAAACGTTCAAAAAGGCTGGATTTGTAGCGCTCGAGTACGCTGATGACAGTTATATTGTTCCAATGATTGCGCGCAGTAGAACGAATAGTCTATTCGATTTATAAATGAGGATTAACGGCACAAACGTTTTTATTAAAGCTTCTCTGCCTTTAATTTTTTTACCATTTAATAATTTTTCTATTTGATTCCAGTTTTGAATAGTTAAATATGCTATTGCGATTGCAAAAAGCCAAAGATTTTTAAATAAAATCTCATCTTTGCGTTTGAAGAAATCATAGTGATAGCGCGCAAACATTAAAAACGCTCCACCAATCATGCATTCTCCACACCTGAAAAGAACTTTCATAGGCATCTTTTTTGCAGTAAAAACTTCATACATAATATTTGTGATGAGACATGTTGAAATAACGTGTGATGGCCTTGGTTTTGTGATAAACAGTGCTGCTGCATTCTGAGCCTGCAACAGCACGCATGCTATCAAGAAAATTATTTTTTTAGGAATCATTTTTGAGCACAATTATTTTGTTAAAAAGTCGATAATTATTTGGCTCCATCGTTCAAATTCGTCATAGCGTTTTTTGCAGATTTCAAGAGATACCAGTTGGCCAGATTTCATTTCCTCTTTGACTGAAATATTAGGAGTGTCGCCCTTGAGAAGATAGACAAATCCTGCATGGACTTGGTCAACGAGTGAAGCGTTTGAATTGATGATACCCAATGGAGAGAAGGTGATCTTGCCTGAATAATTAACTTCTTCTGCAAATTCACGTTGTGCCCAATCAAGTATCGAGGCGCCAAGATCGAAATCTTCAGCTCTGATATGTCCACCAATTCCCAGCGATAACTTATTTTTGAGTCGTTGCTCACCTGCCGTTGATTTTCGCTGCATCATGAAGACGTTGCCTTCATGCATGAACACAAGATACGGAATTATTTGTTTGTAATTGGTATCAGTTTCAGCGTCTGCTCGTTCGATGAATAAACTATTTTCAACTATTTTCTGGGCATATTGATCAAAGCTCCCTTCAATAAAGCTTGATTCGCTTGTTTCAGGAAACAATGTTTGCGTTGCAACAACTAGTACTTTTTCTTGTGTCATGAGTAATTTTTCTGGTTATTTATGTATAAATATGATCAGAGTTTATCGTTTTTTGGGCAGCTGTAAAACAGCATTTTGTATTACTTTTTTTAAATTCTAATTTTTAAATCGTGTCAATCTCAGTGTCACACACTGAGATTGACACGATTTCTTGAAAGCATCCTCTAGGTGGTTGATTTCATTGTGCAGATAATTTGTAAATTAGAATTATTTCAAGATTTGCAGCGCGCCAAGCCCAACAATGACGGCGTCTTGTGTTCGTAAAATTGCAGAAACCAGTACTGTTTTGTGAGCACCAAGCGATTCTAGTTTTTGTTGTTCTAATTTAGACAGTCCGCCTTCGGGTCCAAAGATGACCATGAGATCTTTTTTTGTATTTTTTTCTATTGTTCTGGTGAGAGGAGCGCCATCTGCTTCAAAAAAGATGAGGTTTTGATCTGGTTTTATTGTTTTTTCAAATTCAGTAAATGAAATTACGGGCGAAATGGTTGGCAGAAAAATTTGTTTTGATTGTTCAGCTGCTGCAACGCATTGCGCATGGAGTTTGGTAAATTCTTTCTCAGAATATGGTTTTGTATATGATTTTTCTGTTTTCACCGGAATTATGTGGGTAACGCCGAGTTGCGTTGAGCTGTAGCAAATTTCTTCAAATGTTGATGATTTGACAACTCCGCACACCAGAATGAGTTTTACATCAGAAGCTTTTTTAGTTTCTATTTTTTGAATGATTCCAGAGACCGATGATTTTTTTCCTGCAGAAACGGCCGTCAATTGAATGGTGATGCAGGTTGAACCACTAAAAAGGGTTACCTGTTCGCCAGCACGCATACGCAAAATGGTGCTTATTCGCGTGCTCGTTTGGGGAGAGCAGTGAATTGTTGATTGAACTTGAAGATGATGCAGTTCAAGCGCAGGTTCGTGAATAAAAAAAAGATGCCGTTCGTTGTCCATGAGATGACTCTGCTTGCGATTGTTGAATGATCTCAGCCTAAAGATTGAAATGATATTGTGTCAAATTTAAAAATAGTTTTTATTCAATCATTCTTTTGAAATTTTTTCTTACTGATATTTGAAGAAAATCTGTTTTTTAGCTGTTTTTTTGAAAAAAAAGAAGGCTTTTTATTCTTCTTAAAAAAACATTTAGGATTATGGTAAATAATATCTCTAGCTAAAGAAACATATGTTAAAAACTACTTTATCTCAAAATTTTTTTAAAAGAACTCCTGCATTTTTATTAATTGTTTTTACCATAAGTTTTTATCAAAAGCCTCTGTGTGCTGATAAGGATTTTGAATTGGCAATGTCAACTCAAAATTCATTGTGGATTCATTATTATGGTGATTAAGGTTATTCGACGCCGACAAGAAAACCTATAACATCTCCAATGAGTGAACTATCCTCAGCAACAGCAACGCCATCACCAACCCATCCATCACCAAATCGCCGTGGTGCAACAACTCATAAAAAGTTTGTTTTTGATCTACCGCTCCCCATTCCGCATATTTCTGATCGACCAGATGTAACGTATGAATCTGTAGTCTCTAAGTCAGGCGCTTATTGGCGTTGCGAATTGGGCGAGGGCAAATTGCGTGAGATTCAAGCGTGGGCTAATGCAAAAATCAATTGGATACATGAACACATTGATAAAACGCCTGGTCGAAGACTTAGTTTCAGAAAACAACCACGCTATCAAGAACTTTTGAGTATTCAGCTCTATCTTAAGAATATTGTTTTTCTGGACGATTAATCACTTTTTGGCGGGTGCCGCAGCTTTTTTAGCAGGAGCACTCTTCACATTTGTTGGATCCCAATCGGCTGCTTGTTTGAAATCAACAAATGGTCCCACATAAATATTTTTAAAGTTAATTGGTGCGTTCCATGTGCTTAATCCGACATATTTAAGTCGTTGAATTGGATACACGTCTGTCCACTCAAGTACTTTGTTATCTTCTTTGATTTCGCCTGTTCCGAGTATAATTTTTCCATTGTTTAAAATAATCCAGAAGCGTTTGAAATCAAGAGCATTCAGCATGGCGTCAGGTTTATCTTGTCTGGTGAACTGTGCGATTGGTGTGTCTAAACTTTGCACTCTAATAGCTGTTTTTGAGTTTTCCCAGCCACCAATATTTATTTCATAAATTTCGTTTGAAGTATTTCGTGTTTTGAAGGTTGATTGGCCAAAAGCCACCAGCACGTCATTCAGTCCTTTTGCTTCAAAGACGACAATCCCGCTATTGAATTTTTCGAGTGAATCGCTGAGCCAGATGTATTCGCCATGGAAGGGCTGTAATTCAACCGGTGTTTTAGCGTGTCCTGACAGGATGTCGCGAGAGAGCTCATTGATCCAGGTGTACCAGACGTCTTTTTGTTTTGCTTCATCTGCATCATCAGGGTCAATCAGATATTGATTGTCATGCGCTGAGATAAGAAGATTCAGCAAGGAATTGTAGGCAGATTGTGCGCCTTCGTAATCGAGTGCTGGGTAGAGAATTTGGCGTGCTTTGTAAATCGCATTAATGCTATTGAATAAATTTGGTTTGATCGAAGGGTCTTGCACAACGTATGGGTGATTAATCAAATAAACAATTTGTTGGTACAACGAAACAAGGCGTTCAAATTTGTCGGTTGAAGACGGTGTCCATTTTCCACCAAGATCGATTTTATTTTTGGCTTCAAGGGCATTTGCTTGTGCTTCGGGAGGAACACTAGATGATCCTAAGACAGTGTTACTCATTTTGTCTGTGTACACGTAGGCAGAGGCGTCTCTGTATGCACCAAGCTCAGCTTTGTCTTTACCGGCTTTTGCTGCAATTCCTGCAGATGCCCCTGCAAATCCTAACGAGGCAAGTGTTCCAATAACGCCACCAATCATACCACTTCCCGATACGCTTTGTCCTGCGGATGCGAGTGCTTCTGCGGTTGTCTGAGCAATGGTAATTTTTTTATTGAGCTCGATCATCTGTTTGTTTTCTGGTTCGGAAATCCAATCAAGTTGTGGAAAACCATTTGGTTGAACGGTGATCATGAAGAAATATTTTGCATCTTGCTGAGGGGTTGCGCCTGGATAGAATGTTTGTCCGCTGATTTTGTCCATGAACTTAACTGATTGGCCTTCTTGATCAACTTGATACTCAAATGGAAGTACAATATAAATCGAGCCGCGATAATTGAATTCATTTGTTTGCCGTTCATAAGATTCTTCTTTTTGTGTAACGCTGATGGTTACTGGTGATGAAATAGCAAGGTTATTATAGGTGCCAGCTTCGCCGCTGTTGGCTACACATCCGATTTCAAAAACATTTTGCAGTGGCATAAGATCTTGCGTCCCAAGAACGATATTTTCTCCGATGTTCCCCATGCCAACTAAAATTTGTCCTTTGGCGATACTGACCCAAAATTTTGATTGTTTGGTTGGCGAAAGATCGAGCGCTTTGTAGTATTTGCTGGTTACGCTTGCAAGCGTCTCGTACACAGATTCTCCCTTGATATGCTTTTTGATACGAATACCATCGTTTCCTTCTGCGCCAAAAATAATTGCATAAAAATCATCTGTTGTATCTTTGGTGGCTGACACGATAATAGCGGTTTCTTTTGATCCATTAAGGCTAAAACTAAAGCTTCCTCTCCCTGGAACGCGTAGTGGGAATGGTGACCACTCAGCAACACCACTTGCCTCGTCCCCGGAGTCAGATTTTGATTGAAAAAGAGTTGATCCCCATTGTTTTGCAACAAGCACAGGAGGTTGAGCTGCAATCTGTTCGCTCGGGAAATATTTTCTGAGTGGTGGAATTGCTTTAATGTTTGGACGAACTTTTACTTCTGTGTAAATCACCCCAGTTGTGTTTGTTCCAAATCCAACACGACGAATATCTGATATTGGTGTTGGATCTCGCCAGGTGAGGAAAATGTTTTCACCTGGATTTGAGCCAATCCCAACAAAAATAAGACCATTCTCTAGACTCACCCAATAATCGTTGTATACACCAGGGCGAGTTGCCGCAAGAGGATTTTGTTCAATAGTTACCACAGCCGCTTCGATTGGAACTGAAATCGCGCCGCGACGTTCATATTTTGTGATCACTGATTTTGTATTGTCGTATGCGCCAATTCTTATTTTGTACACAAAATCAATACCAATATCTTGTGCAAACACAATTTGAATATCGCCTTTGTCTTCAGCTTTTGCTCTAAATTGGATGGTTGCTTTTCCCGGTGTTTTGAGTGATTCACCAAGCCATGCAGCGCCTTTGTTTTTAAGCGGGCTGACGTTGAGCATGAAGCCAGATGTGAATTCATCGATAGTGTCTTTTGCAAAACCAGAAAGGTATGGGCGTTTGTTTGCACTTAGTGCGGTAAAATCTTGTGTGGCTTTTTGAGGGATTCCGCCACCCATTCCCAGCTTTACAATTTCGATTGCAACCATCGCGCTATCATCAGCTTCTGCTGGTGATCCAGATGGTGATCCTGTCCAGGCTATATCATCTTCTGGTGGAAGCGCTACTTGTGCAGTGCAAATCCATAATAATGTTGATTCAGGGTCTGATGGTGCAGGGGTGTCGAGTTTGCTTGAGCTAGCTTTTTGTTCGGTGGCTTTGTCTTGAGCTGCTTGTGCTTTGTTCATTTGTTCATCGAGTTTTTTTTGTGTGGCTTCATCCATGATGCCGTCAGTTTTTTCAACGGCGGCTTTTGGCGTTGCGGCAATAGATTTTATTACATAAATTCCGCCAGATGCAGGAACGTTCATGACAAATCCTGTATCAACGTTTACCAGAGAAAATGGTGATCCCCAACGCCATTGACCACCTTGGGCTTTTAAGATCCAGTTATCTTTAGAGCTGCCAATTCCAGCCGATCCGTTGAGCACAAGAGAAATATTGTCTCCAGATCCTGTGCAGCTTAAATTGGCGCCAGTCGAAACAGATTCCAATCTGATTGTGTCTCCATTTTTGACATCTTCTCCAGGGATGCAATTCCAGGAGTCTTTTTTAGTATGTTTACCTTTTATGAACCATAATTGGTTTGAACTATCAGAATTTTTAACATCATCTTTTCCTATGCGAGCCATAAGGTCTGCTGACGTACTGGAAGTTGCGGTTATTGCATTGTAAGCAGTGAAACTACGGATAACTATTTTGTCACCGTAGTGAGCTGGCCGTTGTTCTGATAAAATTTTTAAACGATCTGCTTCTTGCCGTGCTCTTTCGGCCGCTGCAATTTCTGCGGCTGTTGCTGTTTTAATAATAGCAATTGATGGTTTGTTGTTGCCACCGCCACCATTTTTTGGCAAGACAAGGTTATTAAAAAATATTAGTGAAATAATTATTAAAAAAAAGTTTTTTTTCATAAACATATGCGCGACTCCATTCAGGCTGTTGTGATGTTGCCAACAAGGGTCAACGTATTGTCATCGGGTTTGCCGCTATTTGAAACAACACCAATAATTGATTTGTTTTTGTATGCAGCAATTGAGCGAAATTTAAGCGCGGTTGTTTGATCATTTTGACAGAGTTTTTTCCAGCTATCCTTCGTGTTTCCTGATTTGCCATCAACGAGTACATAGACTTCGTTCAATGGTGTTAGAAAGGCGATAAAAGAGCTTGAGCCACACGCAACAGAAAGCGGTGGAATGCTCAATAAATCTGTTGGTGAGCAGAACGTTGTAAATGTGTATGCGCCATTATTGTTCACACCTTTATAAATTTTGTTATCGCTTGCGATAACAAGAATTGTGCCATCAGATGCGATACTGATGTCTTTAATGTTACCAGAACCAATTTGGTTTGCAGGTGTTTTCCATGCAAAGGAATCATCAATTTTAACTCGCTGAAAGAGACTTCCATCGCCAGAGAGCGCCCAAATATTGGATGAGTTATTGAGTGCAACTTTTGATATCGAGCTCGCAGATGGCATGCTTACAACTTTCTTCCAACTTGATTTTTCTGAATCAAATTCTAACAAATTGCTATTTTGATCACTTGCCCAGATCGTTCCATCATTGGCTCCGCTAACGGATAAAAGTGACGCGCCGTCAAGGCCTTGATTGAGAGATTCAGATGAACCGTCATCCTTCATTTTTATTGGTGAACCATCTTTCTTGATTACAATGATATTTGACGTGTCAATGTAAGACAGCGAGGCGCTTTTATCTGGTGCAAGTTGTTTTATTTCTCCAAATGCCACCGGAGATTCTTTTGGTTTATCTGGTGTGGAACTATCGGTTTGAGATCCAGGAGAACCCGCAGGAAGTGTTATTGTTGGCGATTTGATTTGTGTTTGCTTTGCATCATCTTTTGTCGAGCTTTCAGCGCCGGCAAGGACTGCGTTGACTGATTTGCCAAGAGCAACCTTGGTGAGTCCTGGGTAGTTTTGCGGAATGCCTCGAGATTGCATGAATCCTGAGACTCTCGATTTTAAGTAGCAGTTATTAAAAACAGTTGAAGCAAATTGAGGATCTAAGAATTTTCGTTGATCAATTCCGCCTTTTTCTGTACCAGTTGAGTCAACAATCGTCCAATGACCTGCGGCGCTTGCGTCATCCATGACGTCTGGCATCGAGAAGGTCACTGCTCTGGAATCATCAGTTTTCATAAATTGGCCTTCGGCGGAATCTGAGTACAAGCCCATGTATTCAGAAAAGTCTCGTGCGACAAATCGTTTTACAACAAAATAGGTTGCAGGATCTTCTGGATTTATGGTGTCTGCTTCAAGCCGATAAGCACCAACTATTTTTCGTGCGGCATAGTATCGCCCATTAACACCATACTCTTTTTTGAGTGATTTTATTCTGATGACTGTGCCATCGGGCAGAAAGTCCAACAGCGTTTTTTCTTGAGAGAAATCAATGGGGTATTCAGAGTTGTTTCTAACGCGTTGCAAAAATCCCAGTCCGTGCTCTGAACTTGGGCATTGTAATAAAAAAATGGCACAACCACTCAGTAAAATAAATATTTTTGCTAGTACTTTCACAGATTGAAATCACTTTTCTCTTCATTTATTTTTCATGAAGAGTTTTTAGCTTTTTAGCGAGCTTATTGTACAGAGTTTATAAAAAAATAAGCAGCTATTGTGGTGTATTGTTTTTTTGAAGATTTATTGTTAACGCATTCGCTTAGTTGTCTGTTTTTACGAAAAAGCGGCTCTTTTTTGGTTATTATTATTACCTTTTTCTTTGTATAATTTCTTCCTGTAAGATTTTTTATATGCGTAATCACCAAAAAAGTGAGTTTTTTATGAAGAATAGTTATTTAATGCGCTTTTTGTTTGCAGTTCTTCTTGTTTTGCCAATGTCTTCAGTCTCTGTAATTAATCTTAGATCTGTTGGTAAAGGTGTGGGGATAGCAGCAGTTGTTCTTAGTGGAGTAGCAGCTTTTTATTTTGGAACGCAAGCTTATTGTGGTAATTCGCCAGCAGAGTGCATTGATTTTGCTCGTGAGTATCTGAATCATCCAAAAAAAATTGGTTTTCCTGCTCCGTGCTCTGTTTTCTTGGGGCAAGAGCTTATTTCAAAGATTCCATTTGGCCGGCCTGAAGGAATTAGAATACTTGAAGTTGGTGCGGGAACAGGAATTGTAACCAAGCAAATAATTTCAAAGCTTGGGGTAAATGATCGATTGGATGTGGTTGAACTTGAAAAACCGTTGTACGACATTTTAGTCAGAAAATTTGGCAATGATTCGCGTATAAGCATTCATTGTTCTTCGATTTTAGATTTCAACGCAGAAAAATATGATGCAGCTGTTTCAACTATTCCATACAATCTATTGCCTGAAAATATTGTTAAAGACATTTGGCAGCACACGTTTGGTTTGCTCAAAAAAGATGCTTCGGTGTCTTTTGTTAATTTAATAGGTGGATCGACGTTTAGAAGTTTTTCAACATTTGGTGAAGCTCATAAAGCATTTGAAAAACAACAGCTTTTTATGAAAAAACTTTTTGATGTATGTGGTGTTCAGAAAAAAAATGTAATTGCAAGTTGGCCGCCAATAACGGTTACTCATTTGGAAAATAGATGGAATGAAAATTCGTTTTAGTGTTGATATTGATTTGAAAATAGTTAGTTTTAGGAAAAAAGTTATGTTGTTTAATAAAAGAAAAAATCTCTCGTTGGGATTGTTATTAGTTTCTCTTTTTATGGTGACGCCAAGTCGACCAGGTAAGGTGAGTAAGGCCGCTAAGACAGTTGGTGCAATTTCCATTCTTGTTGCAGCCTATGTTGGAGCTCAACTTGCGTGTGGTAATTCACTCGAAGATGTAAAAATGTTTGCCAAAGAATTTTACAAAAATCCAAAAGAAATGGGTGGTTTTGGTCCATGTTCTCCGTATCTTGGAAAAGCTGCTGTTGATTCTATTCCGCGTAAAAAAATAGGTTCAGAGCCTCTCAGAATTTTAGAAATTGGTTCAGGAACGGGATCAGTGACTCGCCAACTGATGAAAAGACTTTCTCCTGGTGATTCTGTTGATTTGGTTGAGATGCAACCTGATTTGGCTGAAATGCTTAAAAAAGAATTTTGCTCAGAAAAATACAAAGACTTTACTGTTAATGTTCATTGCAAAATGATTCAAGATTTTAAGCCTGAATATAAATATGATTCAATTGTTTGCACCGTACCATTTAATTCATTGCCTTCATCGATTGTTAAAGAAATTTGGCAGAATGTGCTTAACCTGCTTGTTGATGGTGGAACTGTTTCATATGTGGCGTATTGCCAAATGGATAAACTCGCAAAACTTGGCACACTATTTGATGCAGAGAAGTTGGCTGACTATGAGAAAAACCTATCATTTCTGAGAGATCTTCGTGAAATGTATGGCGCAGGCATGAAAACGGTTTATAAAAATGTTCTGCCAATCAATGCTTTTTATCTCAAATTTAATAATCCAGCGCAAATTCAACTTTCATAAAAAAGAGACTGTTTTTGAGAAGGGGCCAAGAAATTGGCCCTTTTTTCGTATAAATGGGCTTGTTTTTGTGACAGATAGCAATCCTCTTGGTAAAAAATGAGCAGCTGGTATCATAGAAATAAGATTAATTTTTAATCATTGAAAGAGATTTTGTATGACGATTAAACGTATTAAAAAAAGTATTCTCCAATTGCTGTTGGCACTTGGTATTTTGCTGCCGACAGGAAGTGCTCGTGCAATATCAAGGCCAAGCGCGGGGGCGACAGCATGTATATTTCTAGCGCTTGCAGCGACTGGAATACTTGGCGGTTATTTTGGTTTTCAATCACACTGTGGCAATCCGCCAGAAGAGTGCATTGCATTTGCTAAAGAATTTATGAAAAATCCATCCGCTATCGGAGCATTTGCTCCAAGCTCGCCATTCTTGGCTGATGCATTGGCTGAACATATTCCAATGCACGCTGAAGGCATTTCTCGAAAGATTTTAGAAGTTGGTCCAGGAACAGGCATTTCAACCTATGCAATTTTGAAAAAAATGGGGCCTGCTGATGAGCTTCATTTAGTTGAGCTTGAGGCTGACTTGTGTAAAATCTTGCACGAAAAGTTTGGTACAGATCCTCGTATTAAGATTCATCACATGTCGATTACTGATTTTAATGTCACAGGATTTGATGCAGTTGTGATGGGAATTCCCTTTAATTCATTGCCGCATGAACTGGTTAAAAATATTTGGGAACAAGTGCTTTCGTTAATCAAACCAGGAGCCACACTTTCGTACTTTAATTATCGAAATCTTGCACCAATAAAGCAATTTTTCTTGCAGGGCGATGAAGAGAAGGATTTTATATCAACACAAAAATATATTGACTCGCTGTATGAAAAATTTGGACAAGGATATAAATTTGTTGCTAAAAATTTGCCAGAAGCACGAGTTAGAAAATTTAAGTTTGATAATCTCTCTCGTGCAGTTGAGTCTGCAGCTTAATTAGATTACGTTTTAGTTTAAAAAGGCGCCGCTATTTTAGCGGCGCCTTTTTTATTTTTCCTGTGCTTTTTTGAGAAAGCGTGTTTTTTGTGTTTGCTGTTGTTGTCTTAATTCTGCGGCTCTATCAGTTCTGAGCTCTTTTACAACAAGTTCCTTATCACCACGAGAATCATGTTTTGTCGAAGAGGGCTCACTAGATTCTTTTCTGATATGAAATGGGGTTGCTTTTTTTTGAGCAGATTTTGATTTAAAGTGTGTTTTAAGTCGAGCAATTTGGTCTTTAGCTCTTTGTATAAGTCCTTTTTTGTTTTCATCTGACCTGCCAACCAATTGTTGCCATTCTTGAAAGAGTCCGCCAAGTGCACCAGCGGCCATCTGCTTATTTTCTTGTTTTTGTTCTGCTGCAGTAGCTTGATAATCTTTTTCTTTGGGTGTAATTTTTTGTGCCCGTGTTTTGTCGTTTTCTTTTGCCTTTTTAATTGCTTGCTCTTTTTTCCAGTTATCAACCATAGAGACGCCTTTATGATCATTCAGATCATCTTGCAAGACATCAAAGGTTAATTCATCAAGATCAGGCATCATGAGCATATCGTACGCAAGAGCATCATTTTTTTGAAAATCATTTTGAGTGAGAACGTCGTTAGTAAGGGTGTCATTATCTTTAAGTTCAGCGAATGAATCTTGCATTAATGTTTGTTTTGCTGTTTCTTCTTTGGTTGGCTCCTTGGTGTAACTTTTTTGCATAAGCGTTTTTTTGATTTCTGGAGTGATATTCTCAACAGCAGGGCCGATTCTAATGCTCGAAAAAGTTACCGGATTATTCCAAGTGCTTAGGCCAATATATTTTGCATTTTGCAGGGGATACGGGTCGGTCCATTCGAATAGTTTATTTTCGCCCCATTCACCCTTGCCTGCAGAAATTGTGCCGTTATTAATTGATACCCAAAATTTTTCATTAATCATGGGTGATACTTTTGCGAGTGGGTTATCTCGTGCAGACACTTCAGCAACTGACCTGCCAAGACTCTTTATGCGCAGAAAGCTTTTTGTGTTGTTGTTACCGCCAAAAACAATTTCATACAAATCAGTTTCTGTATTTCGTACTTCTTGTGGATCGTCAATGAGTCCTATAAAAATATCACCAAGACTTTTTGCTTCAAAAAAGATTGATCCATTGGTTCCAAGAGGGAGTATAAATGGATCATCTAGCCAGAGATACTCGCCAAATAATGGATTGAGAGTAAATCCTGTTGAGGGACTTTGATTTAATGTTTTGAGTGCGAGTTTCTGAATCCATTCTGACCATTTTTTTGCGCGCAATCTGTCATCATTGACGCGCATATTGAGTAAGTAAGGATTTTGTCTGGCGTCAACAAATAATGACAAAACGGTATCAAGCATTATTTGTTTTTGAGGCAAGTCTTCTTTTTTCGTATAAATGCCCGTTACTGACTCATTTATAAAAAATAAGGCTTCAAAGATATTCTTTTTGATCAGCGGCGTTGCAATCATTGGATTTTTGAGTAGTGACACGATTCTTCGGTATCCTGTTACAAATAATTCAAAGAATTTTAGTTGTTCAGTGTGTCTGGCGTCTTCATCTCGCGCCCATCCACCCATGGCTACAATCTTTGCATTTGCTTGAGCCATTTTTGAAGCATTGAACCGTTGATAAAATGCGCCTTTGTTTTTCTCAGATTCATCTATGAGGGCTGAAATTTGATCTCTGTTTTTTTGAATGTCATCCGAGACTTTTACCGAAGCTTTTTGATCATGTTTTACTTTCTCTGTGTAAACGTATGCGTTTTGGTCTCTAAAGCCATATTTTGCTTGCGCAGAGAGATTGGCAGCTCCAATATTTACACCAAGCGCCGCACTTGTAAGACCAATACTTGCAGCTGCGGTAATTATTTGTGTAATGGGATCTACTCCAGAATTACCGATTTGTGTCGCAGTTGTATTAAGCATGCCAGCTGTTTGTTGAATTGCGGTTGCTGCAGCTCCTATGCCAAATTTGATGATATTTTTTGGTGTGCCAACTTCATTCATGTTTAGATCACCAGCTGGCGTAATAACTGCATTAAAAAAATAAGTGGCGCTTTGTTGCGGTGTTTTTGCCGGATACCAGGTTTCTCCTGAAATGATGTCATGGACTTCTATCGATTGTCCTGATTGCCTAAATTGATACGAGAAGGGTGAAATTAATTTTAGTGTTCCTGCAAATTTTCTTCGCTCTACATATCCTTCTGGTAGGTATTCTTCTAATTCAACGGCAGGGAAAATACTTACATCTTTTATTGATATTGATTTTCCTTCTTCGGCGCTAATACCGATAGTATTTGCTCCCGCAAGGTCTGGAATGGTAACGCATGCGATCAAGTTTCGTCCTTGTTCGGCATCTTTTTTTTTGAGTAATTTGTTTGGTTGAGAGTGGCCTACGGTAAATTGTCCGTATAAATTACTAATCCAATACGTTTCATATTCATTTGGATTAGAATCATATGGATCTGAAATCGTCCCAATCTGTTCTTCTGTTACTTCGCCAGTTTCTAAGTTTTTATACCGCACAATGATGGGCTCTTCTTTTTTTGAGCCGACGGTAAATTGAACTTGTGGTGCATCATTTGATTCTGCCAATGCGATTGAAATTGTAGCAGCAGCAGCACCTTTTTTTCTAAATCCAATAGTTCCTCGTCCCTCTTCTCTAAATTTTTGTGAGAGCCATGTTGTTTTATCAGTGAATTGTTGTTCAGATTTATTAGAGAAATATTCTTTTGGTATGAACACTGGTTCTATTGCAGGTGAAAAATACATTTCACAAAATTCAACTTCTGATTTGTCGCAACTTAAGCCAATTCTATCAAGTCCTTCATCTGGATCGGGATCTTGCCAACTTAAAATGACATTTGTTCCAGGTTGACCAAAACCAACCATAATAAAACCATTATTATAGCTCATCCAATAGGGCGTGAAAATTCCAGGAGGAATTGCGGCAGCAGGATATTGATCGCTCTTTACTTGTGCGACTATTTCACCATTATCTGCAATCGCCGTAACCGTGTTGTCAAACACCCCAAGCATAATTTTTGTTTTAAAACCAAGGCTATTGTCTTCTTGTGTTTCAAAATTTAAACCTTTTCGCAAAAAAATATGAACACCTCCTTGATCCATCACTCTGACTTTAAATTTAAGGGTGAAATTGAGCGGGGAGGGGAGTGGATTTTGAAGCCACGCTGCACCAACGCCCATGAGACGTTTTATTTTTAGAATTGCGCCTTCTTCAAGGTTTTGAATATAGCTAGATCCAAATCCAAGCAGTTGAGGATTTTTATAAATTGGGCATCTAAATTTGCCATCGGGAATTTCCCATGGGATAAGACTTGTAACTGCTTTATCGCCAGCATCAGAAAGCAATGAAACTGCAGCGCCAACGGCTCCAATAGCAGCCCCAACGGCAGCAACTTTTGTAACGCCCCAAAGCTTTTCTTTACGTGTTTTTGATGCTTCTTTAGCGGATCCTTTGCCGAGTGCATTTGTCCACAGAACTTTTTTAACCATTTGACCTTTTGACATTGCAGAACCATCTTCGTTGTTGAGCCCACCTTGCTCGCGTGCACTTTTCCAGAACGCAGCTTTTTCTTTTGCTGAATCTATGGGGTCTTTTTTTTGTTGGTTTTTTTCTTTTTCGCGGATTTCTTTAGCAGCTTTCTGTTCACTTGGCGTCATTTTTTCAAGCGCATCATAAAATGCTCGATCAGACTCTCTTTCTGTTGCGGTATTTTTGCCAAAAGCGCCTTTCCAATTGTTTATCTCTTGAGAGATGTTTGATTTTTCATTGCGCCATTCATATTTAGTATTTTGAGTGTCCATTAAAAGTGTGTTGCTCAGGCCACCCATTTTTTGAGCACGTTGCATTTTTTGTTGCATGCTATCGGCGGTTAGTCGATCTTGCTCTTTCGCAGTGTGTTGATCTTGGAGATCTTTTTTCTGTTTTGCAGAGATTTTTGGATCGCGTAGTTTGGCAGCGAGTGCTGCATTTTCTTTTTCTCGCTGGTCGCCAATAAAATTTGACCATTTTTTTTCTTCTGCGGCGCGTGCAGCAACAGTTGAATCAATCGTCTTTGGCTGGGCTTCTTTTTTATCAGTAGTAAGGTCTTTGTTTGAATCAAGACGTGCTTTTTCAACATCAATTTTTTCAGAAAATGCATTGCCTGGTTTATTAATCCGTTCTTGCATATTAGCGAGTGATTTTTGATTATTTGTTTTCATTGCGGCTATGCCAACAAGACCCATTAACATAATTGATCCGAAAATTGCGCCAGTTTTTTGCGCGAGGTTTTCTGTTTTAAAATCATCAGTGCTTTTTTTGGGTCTTACAACAGGGTATGATGAATCTTTAAATCGGATTACCAGTTGATGTTCGGTTGCATTATCAATCTGTTTTAATACGCCGATCCCATTTTCGCTTGAAAAACCTTCAATAAATTCATTGGTAAGATCTCCTGCATGAAGATGTGCAGAGAAGAAGGCGATGCTGACAAGAAGCAGAATAATTTCTTGAAAAGCTTTTTTGTTCATTAAAAAACCAGTATTGATATTGTTTCAATGCTGGTAAGTTTCGCGTAAAAAATGCCTCGGTTACAATACTTAAGCAGAGTTGCTCTGTGAATTTGGGCGGGATTTTAGCCCCGCCCATTAAATGTTATCGATTCTGCCTTGAGAGCATTCTGGTAAGTTTGCTATACATGAAGGATGCTTTTTGGTACTCATCAAATGCATCTTTATCCTCAAAGAAGACTTTGGATGATTGGTATCGTGCAAGTGCAAACTTGTAGTCTTTGATGCTTTGATTTTTGGCATCAAGTGCTTTTTTAAGATCAGCTGATTCAGTTGATGCTTTTTTAGCATCAGATGTTCTGGTTAACGCTTCTTCCGCTTTATCAAGTCTTGCTCTGGCTTCTTTGATCTTCTCATTAAGCTTTGAAGAATTTATCCCTTTGAACATGTCATCTTGACGATCATCATCATTAAATCTTCCTTTGCGCCATGGTCTACCTTCTTCTTCAGGTTGATTTGGCATTCCAGGGAACGCTCCGATCGAAATAGGTCCAATGAAAGGAACGCCTTGATTTTGCTCCATGCCATCACGCCATTTTAGATTTGCACCAAATCTAAATGGTTCTATTTCATCTTCCATGGGTTGATCGGGAGATCTCTTGAAATCTCGAGTTATTTCACCTCTGCGGTCATCTGAGATTTCATCGTCCGATTGAATTTCTTGGGGTTCTTCCCCTGGTTGATAAACCGGGGTACTTCCATCGATTTGAGTTGGGCGAGGAGGGAAGAAAGATCTTGGTGTTACTGCGATGGCATCTTTTCTGAATGGTGGGTATGGATCTTGTCCTGGTGGCGCAGGTACCATTGAGCCGGTAGCTGGCGCTGCAGGTGAAATTGCTGTTTCAGCTTCAGGTTGAGGTTCTTTTGCAATTGTGGTTGTCGTGCTACTTGTCCCTGTGGTAGGAGCAGCTATTGAATCTGTGGAATTTGTGACTATTGCCTTTGGATCATTGATGATGCTTTTGATTGTTGAATCGTCAACGGGACGCGCTGCCTGTTGTAATGAGAAAGCAAGAATCAACAGCGCTATTTTGTTTGAGTACATTTCTGTATTCCTCCTTATTGGTTGGTTAAAGTAGTGATGAAAATTCTCGGTCTTGTGTCATCAAATGAAACTTTTTTACAAAACTCGGCCAGGTAGATATTTTTGAAAAGATGCCAGAGCCATAGGTGTCATAAAAATCTCTGCATGGAAAATAAATTCCATAGCCGCCACTGCGTGATAACCGCGCGCTTGCGGCATGGTGAACAATTGAATCTTCTATTAATTTTTTCCCTGCCAGCAGTAACTCTTTGAGTTCTCTGATCTCAGGCGTGTCATGAGCGGGGTTATAGAGTCCTGGCGCGGGTTGCAGAGAGTTGACATGATTTGGTGCATGAGCTCCTTTTTGCAGATGTGTTGAGGACAATTGTTTGTGTAGCTCGTCATAAAAAGAGTGCAAATCAATAAACATTGGGTTTGCATATTCAAGAGAAGCTTTTCTTGCCTTGATAACTAATTGTTTAAATTTTGAACCAAAAGCATCCATATATAACATTAATTTTTGAGATATCAGATTGAGATTTTCTCTGATAGGAGGAACTTTATAGAGCTCAATGGCGGTTTGTGCATGAAAATGAGTTTTGCCGTTATAGTATTGGTTGTAGGTTGAAACAACGGCGTGAGCGATATCATGGGGGGTACTATTCTTTTTATTGCCAAGTTGTTTCATGAGTCCTGCGTAATTCCATCCGGTGGCCAATTCTATTTCTGAAGAGCCTATGCCAATCTCGGCAAATGGGTGTAAGAGTGACCAAATTTCAATCGAAGACATAAAGCATGCGTCATAGCCTATGAAATCAAGTTTTCTTTTGATTTTATTAGACATGTGAGCGAATGCTTGTATCGATGCTTCTGTGCTTAAATAAACTTTTGCTTCTTCATCAAACATGGCTGCTCGGTGGATGGTGTTACTGAAATGTGTAACCCCATCAATTTGAGCTTTTTGACTTAAGTGTTGATTCTCTAGAAACATTGGAAGTCTGACTGCGTTGCCCCAGTTTGGGTCAACTCCTGCGTAGCCATGATTCCATAAAATAACCCCCACTTTTCTTGATGGATATTTCTCAATTGCCCAATCGAATGCACTCGTAATTCGGTCTAATGGTTTATGTGTATTTATTTCATGAGGATTGTTAAATTTTTCTATCAGCTGATTTCCTTCAACAAGGTACCTGTAAACACCTTTTTTGTTTGGTTGTTCCCACTGAATTACAAGATTTATGTGATTTGGAACGCCAGAATTGGTAAGTGCGCGCAGGTTTTGTATGGCAAATGGTGCCAAATTGTTTCGCGCTTGAATGAATAATAAGATTGTCCATTCCTTTTTGTCGAAAAAAGGAAGTTTTGTTTCTGGATCATTAGTTATGCTTTCTTCTACCAGTGAGCTTTTTGTTGTTTCGCTTGATTCATTTTCTGAGATTTCTATGCTTTTACTGGTAAGAGCAAGAAAAAAAAGTCCGACAAGTAGATATTTTTTGTACATCATTATTTTTAATAATCCTAAGAATAGCTTTTCCCCATTTCCAGACTAAGACTTTGAGTGAAAGATCTTCAATATTTTCTATTTAATAATTTTTGGGTCTTGTTTTTAATTAAGATTCTTACAGTGTCCAACAGAAATGATTGGTGATATAATTGCCCAAGTTTCCTTTTTAGACGGATGATTTGGAGCAATTATGGAATATAATTTCAAAGACATTGAGCAGTACTGGCAGTCTGTGTGGGCCACGAACAACCCTTACAAGACACAAGATGATTATAAAAAGCCTAAGTTTTATTGCTTAGACATGTTTCCTTACCCGTCTGGCGATGGTTTGCACGTAGGGCACTGGAAGGGATATGTTTTTTCTGATGTGTTTGCGCGTCAAAAATTTCTTCAAGGTTTTAATGTGCTTCACCCTATGGGATATGACGCGTTTGGTCTTCCTGCAGAAAATAATGCAATTAAGCGTGGGATTCACCCAGAAATTTGCACAAAACAAAATATTGATAAAATTGGCGCACAGCTGAGAACAATTGGCGCTATTTATGATTGGGACAAAGAATTAAGTACCACTGATCCTGAATATTATAAATGGACACAGTGGATTTTTCTTAAAATGTTCGAGCGCGGTCTTGCGTATGAATCGAATATGCCAATTAATTGGTGTCCGCAATGTTTAACTGGTCTTGCAAATGAAGAAGCTTCCGGTGGCTGCTGTGAACGCTGTGGAACTCCTGTTGAACAAAAATTAATTCGTCAGTGGGTGCTTAAAATTACGGCATACGCAGATCGATTACTCAGCGATCTTGATACGCTTGATTGGCCAGAAAAAGTAAAATTAATGCAGGCTAACTGGATTGGCAAAAGTGAAGGCTTACGCTTTTCTGCTCCGGTTAAAGACATGGATTTAACGATCGAAACATTTAGTGCGCACTTTGAAGCATTTAAGGCTGATACCTTTGTTGTGATTGCGCCAGATCATGACTTGCTTTCAACCTTGATTGCAGGTACTCAAACAGAAGCTGACGTTAAAGCATTTTGTAAAAATATTTTAGACAAGCGTGCGGGTGGTGCACACCGTGCAGCAGATGAAGATGATGATGGCATCGAAGGTATTTTTACTGGTCGATATATTATTGATCCGTGCGGTAATGGCGAGCTTCCAATTTGGGTTGCAAGTTTTGCGCTTGCTCATTATGGAACTGGCATGGTCAAATGTTCAGCACATGATGAACGAGATTTTGCGTTCGCAAAAAAATATAACATTCCACTTAAAGTTGTATTAGTTCCGCAAGATCCAATTGAACGAAAAAAAGTTGAAGCACTTGAGTACTGCTACACTGATATGAAGGATGGCATTTTACTTGAACCATCTCCTTTTGCTGGAAAGCGTGGGGGTGATTGCAGAGAAGAAATAATTAATTATTGTACTCAGATGGGATATGCAAAATCACATGTGAGCTACAAGTTACGTGACTGGATTTTCTCTCGCCAACGTTATTGGGGCGAACCGATTCCGGTCGTCCATTGTAAATCTTGTGGTGTTGTTGCAGTTCCAGAGTCTGAGCTTCCTGTGTTATTACCTCAGGTTGAATCCTATCAACCAACCGGTACGGGCGAGTCTCCGCTCGCAGCGATTGACTGGTGGGTAAACACAAAGTGTCCGTCGTGTTCAGGTCCTGCAAAGCGCGAAACAAATACTATGCCGCAGTGGGCAGGATCGTGCTGGTATTTCTTGCGTTATCCAAATCCACAACTTTCAACAGAAGCATTTTCTCAGCAAGATATGAATTACTGGATGCCGGTTGATTTGTATGTTGGTGGTATTGAGCATGCGGTCTTGCATTTGTTGTATTCTCGATTCTATGTAAAAGTTTTATATGATGTTGGAGCAGTTCCTTTCAATGAGCCCTTCAAACGATTATTCAATCAAGGCATGGTCTGCATGAAGTCAGCTGCAACTGGTCGTGTTGAAAAAATGTCAAAGTCAAAAGGGAATACCGTTTCACCAAATGAAATAGTTGATCAATATGGTGTTGATACGCTTCGCATGTACACCTTGTTCATGGGGCCACCAGAGCTTGATAATGAATGGCAATCAGATTCTATTCGTGGCGTATTTCACTTTCTTAAAAAAATGTGGGCGATGATTGAATCGGGTAGTTGTCTTGTCGGTTTAGGCGAAGAAGTTTCAGATGTTGCAATGCGACGATGGCATAAGTTTTTACGTGATTATACTCAGCGCGTAGATCGTTATTCAGTTAACACTGCAGTTGCGAGTGTGATGGAATTTTACAATGATATTCAATCTAATAAACTTAAATTTTCTAAAGAAATCTTAAGAGATGTTTTAGTCGTTTTGAGCATAATGGTTCCATATTTTTCAAGTGAATTACTTAAAAAATATTTTGAATTAGATTTGCATGAACAAATCTGGCCAACTTATGATCCAGAGCTAGCAAAAGATGTTCAGCTTGAGATGGCTGTTCAGGTTAATGGTAAGTTGCGAGGAACGATTTTGGTCGATCCTCAAGTCATCAAAGAAGATGCAGAGCGGTTGGCTTTCAAGGTAGTTGAAAAATGGCTTGTTGCAGGAGCAGATGTCAAAGTTGTTTTTGTGCCAGGTCGTTTAATTAATTTTGTTATTAAATAACATTAAGGTAGGTTTTTTATGAGTAATTTTGAGCAACAACAAGCAGGTGAATCCTTGCATGAAAATGACGCGATTGTACAATCGTTTTCTGAACAAGAAGATGTTGCTGAACTAAAAGTTGAGATAGTGTGTAATCCAGTGCCGGTGGCTACTCAGCAATCACTGACGGTTGTTTTGGGTAATTTGAAATCATTGAAAGATGAAATTGAGCAAAAAATCACAGCAGCATGGACTCGTGCACAAAATATTGAATCTGTAATGCAAAAAATTATGGATATTTCAGCATCAGTTATTGATGAAAGAAAAAAGGGTGCATTGACCGAGAGTGTTGCAACTTATACAGAGTTGCTCAAAGGAATTGTTTCAGAGATCGATCTTGAAATTGCAGATTTTTCTCCATATACACATGCGGGACATCCAGCAGTTATCAATGTTCCTGAAAAGAGCAGTCAACTTGATTCGTCGATGTATTTGGAAGGCTCAGTACGTTTTTTGAGAAGTCAGGTAAAAAGCATACGAAAATATTTGATGGTAAGTTACTCTCGATATATGTATGGATTTGACTTGCAAGAGAAAAAACTCATTTATTTGGCATATCAGCTTGATAATATGAAAAAATAAACAATAATAAAAAAGGGCCCTGAAAAAATCAGGGCCCTTTTTTATTATTGTTTATGCTACGAGGTTTTGTTCTGGTGATTTAACTTCATCAGGTTCGATGCTCTTTGTATCATCGAGTAATTCATTGTTCAAACTTGCAACAACCGTATGTGTAACTTCTTCAAGCTCAGGAGCCTTTGTTTCGCTTTCAAGTTCTGCAACTTTATGTGTTGAGATTTCTGGATCAACGATTCCTTTGATTGGTTCGTCATCAAGGTATAATGATTTGAAGTTTACAGAAAGATCTGATGGTTGTGCTTCTTCTTCAGCTCTCCAGAGAGCAACCAATTTGGTGACTTCATCTTCGAGTGCTTCTTGTTCGGCGATACTGAGTGATGAAACTTTTTCAGCCCCGTCTTTGTCAAAAAGTTCTGGATCAAAGTCGTCTTGTTCATCAATAAAACTTAATTTTTCATAGTCGTCATCGGAGAAGCTGCTTGAATAATCATTGTAGAGTGCTGCAGTTTTGGTGGTTTTTTTGGGTTTTGCATATTTAGCAGTTTTGGCGCCCTTTGTTTTTTTTGTATCAACTTTAGATGGTGCGGATATTGCTTTTTTTGATGTTGTATCGTTACAGCCAGAGAATCCAAGTAAAACAAATACAAGGCTGCAAGAAAGCAGAGAGGTGAGTAATTTTTTCATGCAATAACTCCTTAAAAGATTGGATTTATAGTTTTTATATTATTAATTACGTATGTTTTTTCGATTTTCTACTCAGATAGTCGATTCTCATGTAGGATGGTAAAAGTATTGTAAAAGAACAATAAAAAAGAAGAAATTTTGTTATAGTAGGGCGTAAATTGAAAAAAATTATTATACAGAGAGAGCAATGGCAAGCCAGAGTTGCTGTCGTTGACAACGAAAATAGGCTTCAAGACCTTTATTTTGAGTCAAGAGCACGTCCTGAGCTAGAAAAGTGCTTTTTTAAAGGAAAAGTCTCCAAAATATTACCTGGAATACAAACCGCTTTTGTCGATATTGGTCAAGCGCGTTCAGGTTTTTTACATATTACCGAAGTTGATAGAGCAAGAGGGCCAGAGCAGATTAATGATGAGCTTCCAGAAGAATCAGACAGCTTAGAGAGCCCAATCGAATCTCCATCGCTTATTCCAAAAAGCCAAATGGATATCAGTAAGATCTTCAAAGAAGGTGAATCAATTCTGGTTCAAGTCATCAAAGAGCCGGTTGGTGAAAAGGGCGCAAAGCTTTCAACGTGCTTTACATTACCCGGTAAATTTATTGTTTTGATGCCAAATATTTCTCAAATTGGTGTTTCTCGAAAAATTGATGATGCTGCAGAGCGCGATCGACTCAAAGACATTGTTTCAAGCTTTTTGCCATCAGGCATGGGCGCAATTATTCGTACAACGGCAGAAAATAGCAGCAGCGAAAATATCACTAAAGATTTAGCGATGCTGGTGTCGGTTTGGCATTCAATTAATAAAAAGATGAAAAGCGCTGAAGTTGGTGAAAAGATTCATGAAGATCTTCCAATTCCACTGCGTGCCGTTCGTGAACATTTAGATAGTGATATTGAAGCGGTGATTTGTGATTCGATGGATGACTTTCAAGGAATTCAACGCTTTATTAAGTATTTCATGCCTGAGCAACTTGCATTGCTTCGTCATTATACTGATGCGATTCCAATTTTTGATCACTTTGGTATCGAAAAGCAGATTAATCCACTCCTTGATAAAAAAGTATTTCTCAAATCTGGCGGCAGTTTGATTATTGAATCGACTGAAGCAATGACTGTTATTGACGTTAATACTGGTAAATTTACCGGTAAGGGGTCAATGGAAAATACGATTTTGACGACCAATCTGGAAGCTGCTGAAGAAGTTGTTCGTCAGTTGCGTCTGAGAAATATTGGTGGGCTGATTGTTATCGACTTTATCGATATGTTCAAGGCATCCAATCGCCAAAAACTTTCACGGCTCTTGGAAAAAACATTAAAAGAACGTGATAAATTTCAGTCAGTGACCCTTAAAGTCTCTGAATTTGGCCTGGTTCAAATGACGCGTAAGCGTTCAGGTCGAACATTAGTTCAAAATTTGACTGATGAGTGCACGGTCTGTCGTGGAAATGGTTTCATGAAATCGGCTTCAGTTGATGCATATGCCGTGTTGTCTGGTGTTTCTCGTGATATTAAACGCGATAATCCTTCAGCTCGTATGACATTGAGTGTTGGCAGCAGAGTGTATCATTATTTATTGAATACTGAGTTCTCAGCAATTTTGCAACTTGAACGACTTGTTGGTCATAAAGTTGAATTAGCATGTAATTATAACTTTGACGGTTCTCATTACGCGTTCTCAAAAACGCCTGCGTAATAAATTAAACAACAAAAAAGCTCCGTTGAAAACACGGAGCTTTTTTTGTTATTTGGATGATGAGATTCGTGGGTTTTTTATAGCTCTGAAGAAAATAATTGATGAGTTCTTGTTACAGGTAGAATTTCTTTGTTGAAAAAGAGGTTATTTAGACCTTTTTTAACAGGCCTGAAAGCTGTTTTATAAAAACTTTTTTTTTAAGTTAAGTTTAATCTATGCGAAATTATTGTTGTTTTGAGCGTTTATTTAGGCTGTATGATAAAAAAAGTATCTTTTTTACTATTATCTCTTTTCTTCTGTGGGGGGTTTCTCTTTGCAGAATCTCATTCAGACGTTTTGGGTGATTCATTTTTGTCACCTGCGCAGACTGATGATAATTTAACACACCTTTTTTTCAATAAAAGTTCAGATTTGATTGGACCGTCGGTCGCACTCTCCTATCAAGGGCGCTTCTGGACGGCTGTTCAACTTCAAAAATTATATTCTTGCGTCTTGCGGATGGAAGATGATTCAAGAAAACTCGATGCTCTTTCTGTTATAAAAAAATATTTAGCTCAGGATTCATTAAAGTATTTAGAACTTACTGAGGATGGTTTTGCGTTGATGTATTTATTTAATGAATACGAAATTTTACCATTTTGGTTTGTTGATTTTCCTGGATGGGCACTTTTTTCTGAAGGCATCAAACAGTTTGAGATCGATTTAGATATTAATCATTTAATGAGTGGTTTTGTTGATGACAAGGTTATTCTGCCATCGTCCAAAAAAATTAAAGACAATAAGCTCATTACCCGCAGCGCATTCAATTTAGCTCAGCGTGTCAAAAAAAATTATAGCCAAAACTATTTTGCATTCTTGTATTTTAGCAAGCCAGGACTTGGCATTTTGAATGCTGTAGGTTCTGTTTTGAAGTGGGCTGGCGTATTTGGTACTGGATATGTTGCAAATCAATATCGAAAATTTAGATCGCATAGTGTTACTCAAAGCAGTGCATCTGTGGTTGTAAAGTCTGTGCCTCAAGAGGCTTTAATTAATGAAAATCAATTTAGAAATGGTTTTTCAGTCGCCTTATTTAGGCTCAAAAAAGGTAAGCCATCTTCTGTTCCTTGTGATTCAGATAAATTGTGGTTCCCTTCTCGGGTCGTTGAAGATCCATTGGATCATACATGGCAGTATAATACCTTTTCTGACGGCAGGGCAGATGCGCCGTTAATGATTCTTCCCCCAGGGTATTCATGCAATCGACATCTTCGTTTGATAAAAGATTCGAACACGTCTTTCAGAATGGTTTACCAAAAGCCTTTGAGCAAAGAGCATCTTTTGACAGAGCAAAATACATTTGTTGATGGTGAATTTTGGACCCTTGATCAAGTTTATTTATTGCTCGAAAGAGTCATTAAACAACCAGAATTGTTGAGCGATACCTTTTCTGCTCGCTTTTTTGATCGAAAATTTACAGAAAATGAAGAAAAGCTACGTTATTTTAGGGCGCGTTTGAAATTAATGTTTCCACAAGCAGAATTTAAATCAATATTTTCTAATGAACTAGGAATGATTAAAGATTTTCTAGTGGCGGCTGATATTCAACAAGCGTTGCCATGGATATTTGCATCATCGTATGATTCAAATAGTTTATTTGCTTGGTTCAGGCGATGTGCATGGTGGATGCAGTCACAGGAAGAATTTACACACATGCCACACTTGATGTTTGATGTTGATTACCCTGAGCAGGCTCCTACGGTTTCTTACGATGAGTGTTATAAATTAATGTGTGAATTGCTCGCAGATGTTTCTACTGCCGATAGAGATTTGCAACCATACAAATTTAGCGAGGTGTTTTCAAAACCTGCGTGGCTTTGTGATGATCGCTGGAGTGCGTGCTTAAGATTTAACTCTCGAGAGTTTCGTGATAAAAATTCTGTGCAGTCAAAAGTCTTTCAGGGATTAAGTGCAGAAAATTGTTTTGATTCACGTGGGGGTCTTTTACAACCATCGAAAATTGTTGTAAGACCTGCAGGTAAAACGTTGGAAAGTGTGATGTTGAGCTCAGCACAGAAAGAAGCACTTATTTTGATGAGAACTCAAGGGTTGTCATTGATTCCTTATGTTTCTGAGTGGCCAGAAGACGATGTAACTGAATTTCCGGTAAATAATAGTGGTAGAGAAGACGATCCTATTTGCGTTCCAGCTGATAAGGTTATTCGTTCGTTAAAAGATGGTAACTTGCGGGCGGAGCCCACACGTCGTCACAATGCTGTTCTTAGAGTATTGAAGCACCAAGAAAAGCTAGAATCTCAGTCTGGTGAATTGACATTGTTTGCACAGGCTGAAGGACCATTTTTCCTTACAGGTAATGATCTTCAGGCTGGTGATTGTTTTTCTTGGAACAAAGATACTGATGGATGCAGAAAATTAAGACTAAGAAAAAGATTTCAGCCAGCAGTAGGGGACGGGGCCGCAAGTCTTGTTGATAGAAATAGCCCAATTGATGGGACCTTCTGGTTTGAATGTTTGACTACGGAGTTGTCATCTCCATCTTCTGCGCGGACTATTGAGCAAACTCATGGGCTCAAGTCACTAGCAGATTGGTTTTATTATTTTGATGCCAATGGATACACCGATGACGTTATGATTGTTGTTAACCGCGTTAATGATGAAGCTCCTTCCATAGGTATATTTGTTGTCAAGATTTTTATAAAACCACAAACAGGTTTGATGTTTGAGCAATTAACGGCATTGTTGTAAGAAAAACGTGATCAGTTTGATGCTGAAAGAACTGAAGAAGCAACAGCAGGGGATCTTTTGGAGAGACTCTTCGTTTGGTTATTCGTTTTGTCAGTTTTGGAAGATCGTCTTTTTAAGGCAAAATTTTTTTTAGAAGGTATGGGTTAAATTTAATGTTTTTGTTTATTAAAAAATCTTTGTGTGTGGTTTTTTTATTGGTTTCTTGTGGTGCTGCAGCACCTAGTTCAACAGAACCGCAGGTGATCGTTGATATTTCTGCTGATGCAGCCGCGTGTGCTGCTGTTGAAAATTCTTTGTGTGGGCCATCGTTATTTTGCGTGTATCAGGATGGCGATGATTTGCATTTTTATACGGTGCTTGATGCGCAGAAAGCGCTTCAGTTAATTGAGCAAAACAATAATGATGTAAGTCGTGTTTCTCAGCTAAAAATTATTAATGATTTTCTACAAAATTTTTCGAGCAATCTAGTCTTAAAAGATACCATTGTTGATCTGGATGGTGTTTTTGCGTCGTATCAGATTTTACCAAAAAAAATAAGTTCCTTTTTTCCTCGCTGGGGCATTGCACATGCTCCATCAAGCACCAATAGATCGCGAGTTACTGTTGATGTTATAAAGACACATCTTGATGTTTCATCTATTGATGATGCATCTGGAGATATTTTTTCAGATCATTGCGATGCATTCAAAAAAATTCTTGATGAAAGAGCTCTAGGAATGCATTCATTTGCATTTTTGTATCTTACATCAGCCCATGACTCTTTATTGAAAAAAGAACCCCAAAAAGTAACTGAGACAGAAATTGCAAAAGATTTGCCAGTTGTTCCTGTTGATGTAATAACGCCTGAAACCAAAGCAATAATTATTCCGCCTGTTGTTGCTGCGGTAACGATGGGAAAAGGTTTGTTGTGGGGACTTGGTGGTCTTGTCGCAGCTGGTCTTGCAACGGTTGGGCTGCTGAATATTGATGAAATTGGATTTGGAAATGGTATTCCTGGCGAAGGTGTTCCTCTGGCAGATGCTGCTGGGCAACCAGAAGTTGTACCGCCAGAACGAGTATTTTTTGGTCCTCCATTGCCTCCAGAATTACCTGTACCACATGGATTACCTATTGATCAAGGCCTTGGGGCATTAGGTAATAGGCCGCCGATTGTTGATTTATTCCCAGCGGGTCCTCTTGTTGTTCCTAATCTACCTCCTTTGGGTGTTGCAGAGCCGGTTGTTCCTGTAGTTGTTTCAGGACAATCACCAGTAATTGATCTTCGCTTGGTTTCTGCTCCCTCTGAGCCAGTTATTTCGTCAGATCAAATGGTGCTAAGAAATTCAGCTTCAACAGTTTCCCAAACGTCTAGGTCAAGAGCCGCGCACGGATCAACATTACAATTATTCATCAATCCTCATTTTCTTTGTGGGGTAGTGGCCGAATTAATACAAGTGCGCCAATTGCCAAAAGATTTTTTAAGAGAACCAGTTTTAATTGTTCAGGGTCTTAATGGCAAAAAATTAATGTTTAATGGTGCGCAAGTTATAAAACTTATTGCTCGGATAGATTTTTCGGGCTATGCGGGGCAGGGTATTGAGCTTGGTGATGAGGGCGACTTGCATGCTCTTGGCGCTGCTCGTAGTTCTGAATCTGATTTTTTACAAAAACTTATACGTTTTCTGATGAGCAAATTTTCTTCAGATGATCATGCTTCTGAGGAATTGTTATTATGTGCTTCAGGTGATTTTTCAGGCGATGCCATGGTTACAGGAACTGTGTTTGATAGTCCCTCTAATCCTGAAACGATAGCTGGACCTCGATTACAGAGGGTTTCAGCTTCTGAGAAACCTGTGATTGTTAGAATTCCAGATAATGGAGAGATAAAATTAAATCATGATTTTCTACAATTTATTCGATCCTTGTCATTTGCGATGGAACAACATCAACGAACTGATCTTCCTCCTCAAGAGGGTGGCAGATTGTCTGTATGGACTAATTCAACTGAGGATTATTTCACGGACACAACGCTTTCTGATTTATTGAGAACGCAGGGAGGGCTTTTGGGTTCGGATCGAAGATATTCATTTAAGGAAGTCCTTGATGGCAAACAACCTGCTGATGGTCATGATCCATTAAATACTGCACGAGTTGAGGATGGTACTCCTCCCACAACTCCTCCTAAAACGCCGCCAAGAGCTGGTGCAGGAGATGGTGCAGGAGATGGTCGTTTGGCTACACATTCAGCGCCGCAGAGTCGTCGCAGAGGATCTTTAGTTCCTTCGCAAATTTCGCCGAAAGAAAAGCCGTATTATGATATTTTTGGAGAGAGTTTTTTTGAGCTTTCTGAAAGTCGTAGGGATCATTTTATGGGTAACCCTTTTCCTTCATTCCTTTACGGTAGAGAGAAACCAGAACAATTTGATTTTTCAGGTCCCGCAATTTTTTATTCGTATGCCGATAAAGAAGGAAATGTTTTTTATTATACCTATGAGCAAGTTTTATCAACTTTATCAAAATGTACTGATACGGAATTATTTAGGCTTAAGGATGTGTCTGGAAGTATATTTAAAATGGTCAGAATTCCCGTAAGCAGAGACAATTTTTCTGGAGCAGATACTAAAATTAGAAAATCTCTCTTAGGGCAGTTTGAAAAACATGGTCTAGTACCAAATCTTCTGAATCCTGGAGAAAAGATTCAAGATGGGTTGATTGATATGTTCTTTTCTCCAATGTCAAAATTTAGGTCTTTTTTATCTTTGGCCGCAATGCAAGATAAAGATTTGGTTTTGGTTCCGAGATTAGATTCTAAATCAGGGCAGGACGAAGAACTCTTAAATCAAAGAGCATTAAGTGCCTATCCATTTCAATATTTAGTTCGTCGTAAGGGAGCTGTCAAACAAGATTCAGAAAGTTCTTACGAACCTTTTTTTCTTTTGGATATTCCTTTTGATTCTGATGGAGAAGAGCTCCGATAATTTATAATTTTACTTGCTATTCCAAATCTTCAAAAACAGATCAAATGTCATTTGTTGTGCGCGTAAATTTGCCATTTCGGCTGGAATCTTGATGTGAGAAAATGCACCTGATCGCAAGTTGTTATGCAGCATTTGGCGGGGGCACTTGAAGCAGACTTTGAGAAATTCCCAAAACTTTTCTTCATCAGGGATCTGCCGTAATTCTGTGCGTGGCTTGAAGCTGACTAATCGAGAAAAAATCTTAGGTTGTGGCTCGAATGCGCGTGGCGGAACTTTGGTAAGTAACTTGAGTTCGAAAAAATGCTGGAAATAATGCGAGATTGATCCGGTTGATTTGCCGGTGGTGCTGACAAGCCGTTGCGCAACTTCCTCTTGAACCATCACAACTCCGTGAGAAAATAATTCTCTTTGAGCTTTGATTTTGTGCAAGATGGGAAACGTAATGTGGTATGGCAGATTAGCAAGCAGAACAATTGGATCGCTAGCATTAAAAAAGTTTGCCAAATCAACGTCCAAAAAGTTTACAACATTCATTTCAACTCGTGGATCACGAATTTTTTCTGTAACAACCTTCGCCCACTCTTCATCAATTTCAAAAATAACTAATTTTTTGCATTGCGTCTCATCGATAATTGAACTCGTGAGAAAGCCGTCTCCACAGCCAATTTCTGCAACAGTTTGTCCTTTTTGGACTTTGGCATCATTGAGCATGTCATCGATGATTGATTGATCTCTGAGAAACACTTGTCCATGTTCCTTTTTCTTTTGTGGTTCGTTAGCTGCTCTGCGAGGATAGTTATTTTGATGATAGTTTGGTTTATTTTTCATAGAAATACGATGTTAGGCCGAAAGGTATTCCTTTAAGGTACGGTTATTTTGCCTGTTTGAACAGACCCAATCATGTGATTAGTTAATTTTAGCGTTTAAAAAATCTTGGATTGTTCTGGCTGTTTGATTTGCTGCAGGTTCAGGTTCACCTTCTCTGATGAATTTATTTGAAAGAAAATCTTTGGTAATAATTTGATGACGCTCTATTTGAGAAAGATAATTAAATTTCTTGAGACATTGCATATTAAAACCTTTAAATGCGTTAATTCCTGCAACTCCTGTACCCAGGTCATCGAAGAAATACACTTTCCACCCCGTAAGGTTCAAAGTATTCGTGGCTCTTTTGAGTTCTGAGAGGTTAATCTTGCTAAAGGGAATTAAATAAATACGGTCTTGGTCGGCATATTCGATGGTTGTCGAACCTGCAGGAAAAAGAATTTTCCCTGTTTTCGCAAGAACGATGGTGGTTTTATATAATTTTTTGTATAGAATTTCAGGGTTTTTAGTTTCGATTGGGGTTGCTGTCAAAAATTCATTGAGTACATTTTGGTAGAATCCTTGCTCTTCATCAGATGTTTTTTTGAAAATAAATCGGCGATTGAGTGCTCTGACATAGCTTACGTCTTGTTGTGCTTCAATGCCCAGTGCGCAGAGTGCAATGAAAGAGATCTGGAAAAGTGATTTATTACGATGGAGAAATGAATCTTGCTTGCAGAGACAATTGATGAAATTCATGATTATTTCACAGGGGTGAGCTTGTTTTCCGTAGAGATTTACAGAAAGCGTTAGGTCTTCAGGAGACTTTGGTTCTCGCTGGAGCTCGAATTGAACGAAGATTTCATCTTCAGGTTTGGCTGGCTTGAGGATTGCCTCAAAAGATATTTTTCTCAGACCACGCTCTTTTTTAAAAATTTCTATGTTTGTTTTTATAAGTTTCTGTAGCCGTTGTAACTCAGTGTTTTGAATTTGTGAGAGCGCAGAATGTGGCTGTTTATCTTTGAAGATGCCTTCAAGAGATTCATATTTTTCTGATTTGGTAAAATCAATAATGACTTCAGCGGCTTGAAGTTCTGATTTTTGTTCATAGTTTACAATAACGGTTTGAGCGAGAGTGTTTTTTGAGGTGAAAATCTGTGTTTGCTGAGGGATTGCTGTAAGCGCTGTGCCAAATAATAAAAAGAGTAAAAAAAGTTTTTTCATTAAAACGTTAGTTATTGAGGGTTGGTAAGATTCTTTTAGTTTAAAGGGTATTTTTCAGGATTAACCTTTCCTGAAAAATACCCTTTAAATGTTTAGAAATACTCTTTTTTTAAGATTGCATTATTTCATGCAGAAAATAGCGTGTAAAAGAGGGATTAGTTTTTTTCGAGCATGATATCCACAACTTCATCGATAGTTTTGACAATAATGATGTTTAATCCTACAAATTGTGGCATAAGCGCATCAATCGTTGCCTTTGCACACTCTGGAATGATGAAGTTTTTGATGCCAATACGTGCAGTTCCCAAGATTTTTTGTCGGTATCCACCAACCGGAAGTAAATTTCCATAGGCATCAATTGCGCCCGTGATTGCGTATCCAGGTTTTACTGCTCGCTTGGTGAGGGCTGATATGAGCGCAATGGTCTGAGCAATACCTGCCGACGGTCCATCAAACTCACTGTAATGTTGCTTTGTGATAGCAAAATCATTGGTTTTGAGTTGTTCTTGGGTTATGCCAAATCGCTCTGCAAATGTTTTGATAAACATAAGTGTTCGAAGTTGTGATGCTTGTCCGCTTGCTCCAGCCTGAGCATTCGTGATGAGGTTGCCAGATCCGCCAGGAATGACGCTTGCTTGAGATTTGTGAATTCCACCATTTTGTGATCCACCGGCCATCATGCCGTTCACAATTCCGATTAATGGAATTATTGCTGGAATTTCAGCAGGATTATCTTTTATTTGTAGAAGGTCTGAATGTGTTTCGCCAATAACATCAAGCGCTGTGAGGGTTTGAATTTCTTGGCTTTCAAGGATCATGCGAGCATATTTGTTTGCGGCAGCATACAGGAAACGTTTGAGGTTTCTTACGCCAAATTCTGTATTTATGAGCGCTTCAACTAGTGGTTCAATGATTGTGTCTATTTTTTCCATGATGTCTGCTGAAAAATTAAATTCTTTTTTAATCTGCGGAAGAATCATTTGACGTGCAATGTTGCAGCGTTCTTGTGCTGTGTAAGAATCGAGTTCAATTTTAGAGAGCCTGTCGCTGAGTGGATGGGAAATTTTTGATAAATCATTAGCTGAGGCGATAAATAGAATTTTTGATGCATCAATATTAAAGCCAAGAAACCCATCTTTAATTGATTTGTTTTGAGCGGGATCTAAAATTTCAAGTAACTCTCGCTGGACATGGTCATTTGCTTTTTCGATTTCATCAAGAAGTACCACAGGATTGAGGCAGCCGCTGTCGCAGAGTGCTCTGCCAAGCGCCCATGGGCCACTGCCAAAGCTTTCATATCTGCCAGTGCCGCTACAAAGGCTTGAAATTGATTCCATAGAAATTTTAACAAATGGCCTACCGAGTGCTTTGGCGATCGATTCAGCAATGGTTGTTTTCCCAATACCTGCACCACCAACAAAGCAAATATTTTTGCTTGATGAGTTTGTGCTTGAGGTTCTGAGCATTCCCGCTAAGAAATCGAGTATGAGTTCTTTGATTGTTTCTAAGCCATAGTGTGTTGAATCAAGTTGTTTTTTGGCTTCAGCCAGAGAATTGTGTTCTGTTGAATATTTATTGAAAGGATATTTTTTGAGCCATTCAAGATACAAAAAGGTTATAGAATCACTACCTTGCCATGGTTTTAATGATGCAATGTGGTTTTCGATCATGCGGAACTGGTCTGGCGTAATGTCTAAATTTTGAACAACTTCATTGCTGTATGATTTTACGTTGATTGCAGGATTAAGGGTTTTCTTAGTCAAGATCGATGGAATAAAGTTTAAAACAGTCTCGGGTGTTATTTTTAATGTTTCGCTGTTTGAGAAAACTTCAATAGTTTCTTGTTGAACGATTGAATTTATGGCGCGATTAATTTTATGTAAGCCTTTTTCGAATGGTGCGATTGACTGTGTAATTGTTGAAATACATGGTAAGAGCTCTTCGAAAATTAATGCGGTATTTTCAGGGCTCAGATATCTTTCTTGGAGTGCATTTGGTAAGAGTGATCTGGCTGCAATAAAGTCTTTTTCGTCAGCGGTGTAGCCACTCAATTCTATAACTTCAAGATGCGCGAGGATTTCAGAAGGAATTTCTGAGGTGTCTTTGGCCGTTGTGATGAATAATACTGAAGATACGTCAAGCTCTAATCCAGAAAAGTAATCTAAAACGGCAGCGCTTTTTTCAGGATTTAATACTTTTTCAAGATACATCATGTTAAGTTGCGTTGCTTTATCGATGTTGTCTAAGACAATTGCAGGGGTTTTTGATTGAGTTTCACAGAATGCTTTGAGTAAATCGCTGGGTTCTGCACCATTTAAATTTGTTGGATCTCCGGGAAGATTTACTATTGAATTAAAATCAATAACAAACGATTTTCTGTTAGATGCTGATGCAAGCGCCTTGGCAATCAGTGTTTTTCCGGTTCCTGCGTCTCCCACAAAACAAATTCCCTTTTTATGTACTGGGGCTGCAATGGCATTTCCAATAAGAAATTTCACGGCTTTGATTTTGATGTCTTCTCGAGCGCAGATTAATTGATTCAATCTTTCGAAGGCTTTGCTTTTATAAAATGAAGGGACGGGATCTTTTTTCCATGGAAAGAGATTAATGTATTTTTTATATTGATTTTGGTTCGTGAAAATGTCAGCAAGCTTGATGTTGATTGTTTCTTGGTGCTTTGCGGGAATTTCTTCTTTGTCTGTAGGAATTTCATCTTGGTACATTATTTCTTGAAATAACTCGTAGGTGATTTCGGTATCAAGTGGTTTTGAGAGAAGGTATCGACCAACTCTTTGCAGCGTTTTTTTTAGGGTCTTTACCGTCAAAGGTGCTGTCTTTTCTGTTGTTAAGAGCCGTTCTGTTAGTTTCACTAATTTTTCTTGAATTGATGTGTTGAAAAGCTCTTTTCTGCAAAGTTTAGGAATGGTTCTTGAGCATACGATATCAAATACTTCTTCTGCCGAAGGGGACTGAATATCAATTATTTCTAGAATATTAGAACAAGAAGTTTTCAGGTTCGCAGGAGTGCCATTGAATGAATCATTGATAATAAAGATCGTTGCATCTTTGATAGGTAGATCGATTCCCGTGTATCTATCAGCAACAGGATAATTATTTATTTTTAAGCAGCTTATAAGATTTGTTAATTGCTCTGGGTCGCATGATGATACGTTTGTAAGAATGATAACAAGAGATGTTGTTGAGTTTTGAGCAAAAAGATTGAAGAAAACTCCAGGCAAATGCATGTCTCCCAAAAAACCTTGATGTTCATGGCTATATAACTTTTCGCCATTAATGGTACATCCCGTTTTGTTGAGTGCTATAGACAGATCTTTGGCAATTTTTTTTGCGGTATAGCTTTCAGTAGAGTTTAGAACAATAACTTTTTTATACTGAGAGCTAACGTTTTGATTAAATTTGAGAACCGCGCTGATCTTTTCTTTTGTTTCTTTTAATAAATTTGATTTCATTGATAGATAATGTTCAACCGCTGCAAGGTCTGTTGTTTCAGTTTTTTCTTTTTCAAAAGGGAATTTTTCTAATAATTCGAGTAAGCTATCTTTTTTTAATTCATCACTATTTTGAAGAATTTTAACAAGTTGAGGGTGATATCTTTCTGAAATATTCATTTTTTGTAATTTTTGTTTGAGAACGTACCCGTCTAAAAAGTTTTTCTTGAGGTTTTTAAAATTTTTTACCGCAAAGACTGTTCCGGCAAGAGCAGCTATTCCAAAAGTATATTTAGGGCTTTTTGTCCATAAATATTGCCTGATTCCCCAGCCGGATGTAGTCACTGCGATTGAAAGCAAGAGTGTGTCGATGATATCTGGCGATGGAGAGCTATTTGTTTGTTGAGAGCTTTGTGCGTCAAAAAAATTCCCGTTAGCGTTTGCAAGGTTGAGGTAATGAGTCTGTGCAGACTGGATGGGGATGAGTGTGAATACAAGGAGAAAAACTAATAATTGTTGAGATTTTAGCATAATTTTTTTCCTAAAAGATGCGAAATACATTGATACAATGTACTGTGACAAGGCTTTTTTGGGAAATAGTTGGCTTAAAAAGAAGCTTAATTGCATAATTTTTCACTCTCAAAAAGAATCTCAAGCGCCTGAGGAACCGTTGATACATAGAAAATAGTAAGATCAGGAAAGTCGTGTTTTATCGCATCGATTACTGGTTTTGCGGCTGCTGGAAGAATAACACTTTGAATGCCTGACTGCTCACAGCCTAATATTTTGTCGCGGTATCCATTTACGGGAAGTACGTTTCCATGCATATCGATTGCGCCTGTCATAGAAATTTTTTGATTTATTGGCTTGTTGGTAAGGGTTGAAATCAATGATGCTGCATGAGCAAGCCCTGCTGATGGCCCATCAACTGGAGCATACAGCTGGTCACCAAACATAAAATCATTTTGTTTTAATGTTTCTGGTGAAATATCATAGTCAGCCGCAACACTTTTTACATAAGCAAATACTCTATTTTGAGCCTCTGTTGAAAAATCTCCCTGCAGTTTATTTGCGGTTAAATTTCCATTACCATGTGGGATGATGATTGATTCAATTTTGAGTAAGCCGCCACCATTATTTCCAGCCGCATACATGCCATTTGCAACGCCGATAGCTCTTTCGCTTGCTATTTTAAACGCTGGTGAAAATTGAAGCATCTCTGGATTTTGTGTTTTAATAACATCTTGAACATTTAAATCAACGAGCGATTCGCCTTCGGGTAATAATATTTGCTGGCGAGCATATTTTTCGGCAGCTGTGATGAGGTACCTTTTGAGTGATCTCACGCCGGCTTCATTACAGATAACTTTTTCCAAAAGCGGTTCAACCAGATCATACAATTTCTGGGTGATTTCTTTAGAAGACTTCATTTCACGGGCTATTTCTGGAATAAGTTTATTTCGGCCGATTTCTAAACGTTCTTTTTTGCTGTAGGGGTGTAATTCTAAGATTTGCATGCGATCAAGCAGTGCTTGGTTAACTTTTGAGAGATTGTTTGCGGTTGCAATGAAGGTGACATTAGAGAGATTAAGGTTAAAACCAAGATAACTGTCTTTAAATGTTTTGTTTTGAGCAGGATCAAGGATCTCAAGTAATTGTGGAAGAAGGGAGGGGGATGCTTTATCAAGCTCATCAAGCAAAATGACTGGATTAAGCGATTCTGCATGCATTAAAGCTTTTGCGATCGGACCAGGTCCAGAAAATTCCTCAGACTGGCCATTTGCTTGCGATGAAAGTGTTGTTATCGCACCAAAGCTGATTTTGCTGAATTTCTTACCAAGCGCATCACTCATTGATTTGGCGATGGTAGTTTTTCCAATACCGGGAGGGCCTGATAAGCATAAAACTTTGTGCGAATTGCCACCGTTCATTTTTATGCCAGCAAGATAGTCTAAAATTGTTTCTTTGGCGTCATGAAGCCCAGAATGGCTTTCATCAAGTACTTCTTTTGCATTTTCTAGATTGATTGATGATTCTGTTTTAATTCCAAAAGGGTATTTTTTTATATGTTCTAAGTAATTTTTTCGTAGCTCTTTTGAGGCTTTCCAGATGCCGAGTCCCGAGAGTTTTTCGCAAATTATCTTTTTTTCTTCTGTTGAAATATGAGGTTTTTTTTCAAATTCTTTTGAAAGTTCTGTTTCCGCTTCTTTGTCGTTTAATATTTCGTTTGCTGTAAATCCAAGAAAGGCTACTGTTGCAAAAGTTATGGCTCCCAAGCAAACTCTTTCAAAGTCAATATGAGGTAAATTGATTGCGGCGGGAGTAGGCAAAGAAATGAGAAGTAAAATGCTCAATAAGAGTGTTTTATTTAATTTTACATAAGAAAGAGCCATCTCTACCCCGACTTTTCAGACTACTTTTATAGTACTTTCTCAGTATGGGAGATTTTGGTTAGGCTTACAAAGCCAGGGTATATCTTTATGTAAAAATGCTGTTTTTATCAAAAAACAAAGCCTTTGAGTAATTTTTATACAATGTCATTTTACATAGCATTTTGCTGTTTTTTAACGCTAAATGCATTTTCCTGTCGGATTTTGCAGCCCTCCATGATTACGTCTTTTAAAGTGTAAAATAGATCGATCGACTGAATGAAATACCTCTACTATTTATACCATGAACCGTGCTGTATTTTAGGTCATGAGCGCCATTTATGTTTTCTATGCTAAAAACAATCTTAGCTTCTTGTAATGAATATATTTTTATTTCTAATTTCCAAGGATCCAGAGTAGTATTTAGTTTAAAAAACCAGAGGTGGTCTTCTGTTGTATAAGGCGTTAATTGTGTTAGTTGGGCAGCAGTTAAATTGAAGTTACTTAAAATATATTTATTATTATGACTGTAGGTATAGCGCCAACCATTTCCAAGGCTTATTGCGAGCATATCTTCTAGTAGTTGAAGCTGAGCGCGAGGAGGTTCTGCGTGAGCTAAGGGTTGATGTGCGATATGGGGTTGATTGTTAGCCAGAGGGGGCTGAGCGGGAAGAGGTTCTTCGTGAGCTAAGGGTTGATTGTTAGCCAGAGGGGGCTGAGCGGGATTGCGTCGGAGTTTTCTTATTAATCGACTTATTTTTGCTTGTTTTAAATAGGAGAACGTTCCAATTCCGATTATTCCGAGGGTTAATTTTCCCCAGTGTTTTTGCCAGATTGTTTTTTTGATAAAACATGATTGTAAAAAATTGATTAAATATTTTGGAGCGTTTTTCTCGTAGCTATAAATTGTTATTGCAGCAATTTTAGATGTTGATTGTTTAACTAATGCTACTTTAATTACAAAAGATTCGTCAGTTTGATTGATTTTAACGGAATAAGATTGTTCGCATAAAAGTAATAGTGAGCGTTCAAATTTTTCCCTTTGAGTTTTGATTAATTCAATGAATTTACAAATAGCAGGAGAATTAGATTGCTTTGTATTTTCCAGCCCTTGGAATGAAGAAAAGCTTTTTTCTAGATCTTCATCGGCATGTGCCGTGCCAAAAATAATTTCGTTTGACGTTACGGGAAGTGCTTCAACTGCATTGTAATAGAAATTTATTTGATTAAAGTTATCAACATTTTTGTGAGAAGAAATTATTTGCTGAGCGGCAGGTGCGCTCATACATAAAAAAAATAGTAGAAGTGAGAGTTGTTTCTGAGTAGAAAAAAACATGGCTTATTTCCTAGGTAAAAAGTTTAGATACTGTATTTATTATAGAACGGTGTTATTGTTAATCTTATTATTCTTTTTCTCCTTTTGGAATAATCAAATTTCGGAAAAAACTATGTTTATGTGTTTCTACTTGTCAGAAAGGGGCTTGGCGCGCTCTTTGGATTGAAACACTGCCTTTTACCAAAAAATAAAGCTTTTAGTTGTATGTTTGTGGCGCAACCACCTGATAACGCTGCTTGAAAGAATTTTTTTCAAAGACCGGATGCTTTTTGACTCATGGGTCATTTCAAGAGCATGTGCTATAAATTCCTTTTTTATGGCTTCTGGGATTTTGCTCGATCCTGGAATTGTTTTCCAAATGATTGTTTCTGCCATCAGCTTTCGTTCTTCATCACTATAATTCTTGATTTCAATCATGATCATGCGATCTTGCAGGGGTTCTGAAATATTTTTTATGTCATTGGCGGTTGTTACAATAATTGCGTTTCCGGTATTGATGTTGTGATCGAGAAAATAGTCTCTGAAAAATTGGTTTTGCACGGGATCCATTATTTGTAGCAGAATGTTCTGGATAGTTCCTTTGTTGTTTCCGGTGGCTTGCTTATCTATTTCATCAATAATAATGAGTGGATTCTCGCAGTTGGTTTGCCTGAATACATTTACAAAAAATCCGGGCATAGACCCAATATATGTTCTGATTGATCCTCTAAAAAAAGCATCTGGATCAGAGACGCCTGCTGCAGAAATGAGAACCGATGGAATGTTAAGTGCATCAGAAAGCGCGACAGCAATTGCGGTCTTTCCAACTCCAGGCGGGCCATACAGGCAAATTGGTGGAATGTGCTTTGTGATGCCTTGGTTGTATGCAAAAATAGCGTCTAATAACATTTCTTTTGCGTGTTCCATGCCAAAGATGTTTGAATCTAAAACATTTTTAATGTGTTTAAGATCGGTTTGAAGTGGTTTTTTAATGTTCCATGGATATTCCATAAATGTATTAATAAAAGCATTTACCGCACCAAAATTTTCGTCTGACGGATTGAGCTCTGCGGTTCTTATTTCAGCAAAAAGTTTTGTTTTGACGTCTTCAGGGAGTGAGCTTTGGGCAATCCTTGCCTTGAGCGGGATGAATCTAATTTTTTCTGGGGATAGAAAATTGTTTTTTATAAAATCAACGGCCAGCGCAAAAATGATGTAGCTGCCACCATTGATCGTGCCTTTTACAATCAGTTTTCCAGCCATTTTGCAACTTGTTAGAGCAATTTTGAGCGGTGCAGCCATAAGACTTGAAAGTGGTATGCTTTTCAGTGATTTTTCTGCGATTAAGAACAGAAGAACAATAAAGATAGTTTGTACCGTTTTGTTCACAGAAAACTTTTTTTGAGAGATCAAACAACTGCGCACACAGTATATGCGCAGTTGTTTGATTATGTTAAGCCGGAGTTATTTCAACGTCCATCAAAACTCTAGAAAGAACTTCATCGATGTGAGAAACAAAGTGCAGGGTGAGTCCTTCAACTATTTCATCGAGTCCATCAAGATCTTGTTTGTTGTCTCTTGGCACAATGATGTTGGTCACCCCATGCTGTTTGGCAGCCAATATCTTTTCCTTGAGTCCACCTATGGGAAGAACTCCACCGTGAAGGTCAACTTCTCCCGTCATTGCAAACATTCCATTGATTGGACGTTGTGTCATGACTGATAAAATTGAGGAAACAAGCGTGATGCCAGCGGATGGACCATCTTTTGGCACAGCGCCAGCAGGCAAGTGGATGTGAAGATCCGTTTCAGTAAACATATTTTGTTTAATGCCAAGGCTATCTGATTTTGATCTGATGTAACTTACGGCAGCTTGTGCTGATTCTCTCATTACTTCACCAAGTTGTCCGGTGAGTGTGAGCTTGCCCGATCCTGGCATGAGTACTGCTTCAACTTGGAGTACTTCGCCGCCAAATGGTGTCCACGCAAGTCCATTGGTTACCCCAATGCGATGCTTTGTGATGTTTCGATCAAGAGAAATTCTGCGAGGCCCGAGGTACTCGGATATGTTTTCTTTGGTGAAGGTGACTGGCGTATTTGATTCAAGGAGCGATCGAGCAAACTTTGAACAAAGAGTTTGAATATAGCGCTTGAGTGTTCTAACGCCAGATTCTCTGGTGTAAGAGGTGATTAATTCTCTTAAAATGCTGTCTTCAAAAGCAATGCCGCGTTCTTTGAGTCCTGAAAGCTCAATTGCATGTGGCGCCAGATGATGTTTTGCAATTTTTACTTTTTCTTCAGTTGTGTAGCCTGAAAGCTCAATGATTTCCATGCGATCGCGTAATGGGCCAGGAATATTATGAAGATCATTGGCAGTTGCTAAGAACATTACTTTTGAGAGATCAAAGTGTACGCCAAGATAGTTGTCATAGAATGCACTATTTTGTTCAGGATCAAGAATTTCTAGCAATGCTGCTGATGGGTCACCTTTCCCCGATTGTCCAATTTTATCGATTTCATCGATAACAATGACGGGGTTCATGGTGCCTGTTTTGTGTATTGCTTGAATTACCCGGCCAGGAAGCGCGCCAACATAGGTTCGACGGTGTCCTCTGAACTCAGATTCATCGTGCACGCCACCGACAGAAATTCTAAAAAAACTTCTACCAAGGCATTCAGCAATCGTTTTTCCAAGCGATGTTTTACCAACGCCCGGAGGCCCTGAAAAACATAAAATTGGTGATTGATCAGATGTTTGAAAACTTTTTATTGAAAGGAAATCTAAGATTCGATCTTTGATTTTTTCAAGTCCATAGTGGTCGCGATCCAGAATTTTCTTTGCTTGAGCAATATCTAAATTGTCTTTTGAGACTTTTCCCCATGGAAGGGTGAGTAGCCACTCAAGGTGATTTCTGATAACTGTTGATTCAAGTGAATCTGGAGATGTTCTCTCGAGTCGACGTAATTGTCTTTTGGACTCTCCGGCGGCTTCTGCGGAAATTGCAGGATTTTCAAGATGTTTTTTGAGTTCTTCAAATTCTGTATCTGAGTCGTCGCCGAGTTCTTTTTGAATTGCGCGCAGCTGTTCTCGTAAATAGTATTCACGTTGAGATTTGTTGATCGAGTCACGTGCATTATGCTTGATGCGTTCTTGCGTTTTAGCTGTTTCAGCTTCTGCTTCTAAATACACATAGAGTTCATCCAGCAGTTCAATCATAGTATTTTTTTCAAGAAGCGCTTGTGATTGTGTTGGCGAAAGCGTGAGATGTGAAAGCAAAAAATCTATTGATCGTTCAAGATCATCGATTTGTGAAAAAATAACATGAAAATCTTGATTGAAAGATCCACCAAGTGATGACATGCGCTCGCAAAGCGCGATGATGTCACGTACTTTTCTTTCGATGATGGGATTATTTATTTGTGTATCAAACGCATAATCGCTTACTTTTGCACAAATACTGATCTCGTCAGAAATTATTTCGTCTACACGTACCCTTCGTAAGCCCTGAGCAAGAATTTTCATTCCTCCCTCGGGAATATTCATAACACGCATAATTTTACCGATAGTGCCAACTTGGTGAAAATCTTCGGCTCCAACAGCCGTAAGTGTATTATTTGTAGCATCACGGATTGCCACCAATAGAATTTCTTTGGATCCCTCAAGCGCTTTATTGACGCCATCGATGATTCGTTGATCCATGACAAGCAATGGAACGACCATCTGAGGAAATACAACGATGTCTATTGTTGGAATAAGTGAGAATGCATCAGAGCTTTTTGACAACTCTGGTGCGGTTTGTAGTTCCTTCATAACCCCCCCGTTATGTATGAACACGCGGCCTAGCATCTTTGTAAGATCACCAGCCTTTGCCTAGTTCATAGTTTAGGTAACCGGTTTAAACTATGACAAGACTGTTTTCAAAAAAGAAGGCTTAGAATCGGCCAATCTGTTGGTGCTGAGGTAAATTTTATAATACCTTGACTCTGGATAAAGTATCTTTCAGGGAAGAGTGCGCATGGAAGAGAAAAAAAGTTTTTCTTTAAGCTGTCTTAATGCTGAAAAAAAAGTCTGTATAAATGGGGTCTTTGAGGGTATTTTGGCGCCTCAAACGATGACATTTTATCAAGAGCAATTATATGCGATACAGGGTGTGTCGGGCTCTGGAAAAACAACATTCCTACACCTTTTGGGGGGAATTGATACCCCAACTTCGGGAGCTGTTTTTTTGGATGAGGTAAATCTATCAAAAATGTCAGAAAGTGATCAAATTTGGTACCGGCAGCGTGTCGTTGGAATGATTTTTCAGTTTCATTATCTGGTTGAAGAACTTACGGTTTTGGAAAATATTGCATTGCCCGCAAAAATAATTGAGATGCCTTCAAAAAAGCTTGAGGCCAAAATTGCAGAACTTATTTCGTTTGTTGGTCTTGAGCACAGAAAAAATGAATATCCACAAACACTTTCTGGTGGTGAGCGTCAGCGCGTTGCTATCGCGCGTGCACTTATGAATGATCCTAAAATTATTTTAGCTGATGAACCAACCGGAAGTCTTGATGGGCAAAATGCACAACTGATTAAAGAACTGCTGCAAGAAGTTGTGCGACGATACAAATCATGCGTGATTGTTGTGACGCACGATACACAGTTGTTCTCCGGTCATGAAATTATACAGATAAATTTATGATGCAGATGAAATTGAGTAAGAAAACTTTATTCTAGAAAAAATCACTGTACACCAAAAAAAATCCACGTTATCGTCTCCGAGAAAAATCATGGATTTAACTCAGATTTTGTCGAACATGTTTTTTGTTTTTCTACTTCTTTTTTCATTTTGTATTTCTAACCCTCTTTCATCAGCACTGTCGCACGAAACACTGATTCAAACATCTGCGGGCTTCGTGCAAATTCAACACCTACAATCTGGCGACACAGTTGTTGGGATTGATCTGTGTACGCAGCAACAAGTAATCACTAAAATTCGTGAAGTGCGCCATTACTTAGTGGCTTCTCGCACCAAAATTACAACTGACCAAACAACCTTTACGGTTTCAGATGATCAGTTGATGCGCCTTGAAC
>Ga0209107_10000102_pt1 | contig 51054 bp, 88 predicted proteins | sample LakErihyJuly2011_2_FD_187460 | JGI IMG/M metagenome (GOLD analysis project Ga0209107, IMG submission 187460) | Freshwater microbial communities from dead zone in Lake Erie, Canada - CCB hypolimnion July 2011 (SPAdes) (version 2) | ecosystem: Environmental > Aquatic > Freshwater > Lentic >...
ATATTGAAGCTGCCGCTCCTATTACTCCTGCTCCAGCTGCCCCTTCTGATGGAGATACTCAATTTGGAGTGTGGCCTCATGGTGACCGTCCATCACGTGCCAAAGGTGCGCCTCTAGATCATAATGGTATGGAATTTATGTCTAACCATGAAGTAGGAAACATTTTTGGTATAGGTCCAAATAACTCTAAAAGAGTTTCGTACTCTGCAATTCCACAGTTTATTGAGCACAAGGGTCAAGGAGGACGCGACACAACGCGTACTTGGTTTAGTAAAGAACACGTAGTAAATCATTTATCAAGTCTTTTAAAATCTGGAAAAACTAAAGAAGAAAAAGCCGCATCTCAGGCTAGATGGGGCGGTTTCCATAAAAAACTTTCTTTAGAGTTAGAAGAAGGCAGGGCTTCTTTTCAAGAACGACGCAGTAACGGTGAAGACCCAGGACATTTGTTTAGCCAAGAAAACCCAGGACATAAAGACATCCACCTTCGCATGGAAATTTCTCATAACGGCCGTGTACAACCTCTTAGTAGTACGGGTAAGAGCAAATTTAGTTCTAGTTTGGGTGGTGCACGATCTAGTGGAAACCTTACTCCGGTAGGAGAAGGACCAGAGTTACCTAAACCAAAGCGTGGGCGTGTTAGACCATGATGAATCAAGACGGAGTCTATGATCATAGTAAGGGCCGTGGGATCGTAAGCGAAGATCCAGAACCATCGCTACTTCGTTATGATTACATGGGGCCATTCTCTAATCCTCAAGAAGCATTTATGGCTCGAGCATTAAAGTCTGCAACCATACCTGCATCTTTAATTCCAGATCTTGTTCGACCACCCCTACCTCAAGTAAGTCTATTCCCGCCACGATTTGGCTACCGAACTCGTGAGCTTGGTATTTTAGATGTAATGGATGTAAACAGCCAATTCCAACCAGAGCGTGTAGACTTTACTGGAGAAAAGGGTTCCTACACAGGAACAGCTCGTAATATGTCTGAAAGTATTTGGTAATGGAAGATATTAATACTGAGACTGTATACGAAGGTAGCACCCTTTGCCCAAAGTGTGGGCATTTCTTAACCCCACTTGAGGCTATCTATTCACATAGAGGGCTATGCCCAGACTGTAGAAACGCTAAATATACATACCACGCTAAACGCGGTATGGCTTGACATTCTAAGGAAATAGGGAGATAATTTATATATGAGTAAACTTAAAAACCCAGACGGCTCACCAGCTGCCTATAAGGTAAAACCTTTAAAGGTAAAGACTGCAGAGCAAAAGGCTCGAGAAGAAATGCTCAAAAAATCTTCAAATAAGACAGGACCTAAAAAGAAAGCTGGTAAGAAGTAATGGGACTATTAAGTTATGTTCGTGACCGTAAGCAAGTAAAAGCTTCACGTGCTGGAGGAGGATCAGATACTGTTGCGCAAATTACCGCAATGGCAAAGTCAGGCACACTTCGTGATGCAGGTCCAAAATCTACTCCTGTAGAAAAATTACAAAATCATTACGACCGTGAGGACGTTAAGTCTGAGGCTCAATATGGCTATTCAGGTCGTGCTGCATCTGGCGAACGCTTACCTAAAAAAGATGCTCAACGTAACGCAGCAAAGAAATTAGATGACACTATTGATAAACAAAAGACAGACCCTAATTATAATAATGGTGTTCGGTCAGCAACCACTTGGGAGAAAAAATAATGGCCGTTAACGAATCAGGATCACTTAATTCAAGCTTATCAGAAGGATCAACAGATGGCAAGTACCGCAAGGTACGCCCTAACACAACTGTTGCTTCAGGCACTGGTGACGATATAACCTTAGCTAACCGTCGTGGACTACACCCATTCCAAAACTATGGGTTTATTGACCAAGAGACACCTAACAAAGTAGAGCCAGGCAAAATGGGCGCAAGCTCAAAGCCACGTTCTTCAATGCCTGTTGCAGACATTGAGAACAATCAAATGGGCGCAAGCTACTAAGATGGGTAAAAAGGGTTCTGCTAAACGTTATATGCAGCAGCGAAAAAATATTGCTGACGCAAAAACTAAATTAGTAGACCACGTTAAACAAACCTATATAGACCCTATTAAAAAAGATTTGGCTGCTCCCAGAGAACCTAGGGCTAAATTTGGTTCTTGGGAAGGCAAAGTATCTACCTATTTAGGTTTAGATCCAGCCTCAAATGAAGACGCTAGCATAGTTCAATCGCCTCAAACACAGACACGACCTGAACATTTTGAGGTAGGCGTTACGGAACATCTACCAGATAATGTAGTTTCTATGGAAGATTTTATGGCAAAGAAAAAGGGCATCAATGAATAAAGATGGAAGAAACGCTTCATTTCGCCGTACAGGAATTGTTTCCGCTGAAGAAATTACAAAAAATATAAAAGCTAGTGGCGTTAAAGATGACGATGAAACCACAGGTACTACTGGTATTCGTGATAACAAAGAACTACGAAAGAACGCAGAGAATCTACGCAAAGGTAAATAACCATGGCGAAAGACGATCTTAATTTAGAAAATAGTACTACTACAAATAATCCTGAGAACAAAGAGTCTACTGTTGTAGACAAGATGACTGGTGATTATGTTATACCGCCATTTCAAAGCTTACAAAACTATAAAGATGTCGGTAAAAATACTGATCCACAGGTATGTAAGGTAGGGCGTCAACGTCACCCAGCAAACATTCGTGTAAAATTTGACGGTGAATCTGAGCACAGAAACTATTGTAATGTTCACTGGGCACGGGAAAACTTCGATCCTGAGTCACATGGTACCCCTATGATCATAGGGAATGATCCAGCAGTCAATAGTGACATTCGTGCATCTGACGCAATTGCCGCAGCTCTTGCACGTGCTAACGCCGCAAAAGATATCCATGAGAGCGGTGGGACTGCGCCAATTGTACAAGGTCGTGGCCGTCCAGTACGTGGAGAAACTAAACTTACAGATGCTACTTTAACTGATAAAAGAAAAGTAACTGGTAAGGATAAAACTCTTCAAGAGCAGGCCGATGCAATATTAAACTCAAATCCTGTTGAAGATACTATTAATCTTGCTGCCGAATCAGGTGGGCGCAATCAAGGCCCAGAACATGATTCTAAAGTTGATATTGCCCACAAAGCAGTCTTACACGGAGTAAAAATTGGTGGAGGAAAGCTAGAAATGTCTGGATATCATTACATGGCTAATAAATTAGGTATGACAGATGAAGGTGAACGTTTAAAGTATCTTGACTGGGGCATGGGCCGGGCTGCCCGAGGCGATTAGCACTTGCGGAGATTATCCGCTATAATTATAACAGAAGACAATTTGGAGGAGCTATATGACTATCCCTATTTTAGGTGGCGGCGCACAGCCTGCTGACGAGGGAACTTACACAGAAATCAAAGATGAAGGTCCTAAGATTCGCCTGCTTTATTGTTACAATTGTAAGAGCATTGAAGAGTTACCAGATTTTGAGGGTCACCCTGATGACGATGTAACACTTCAAGTGTTGGTAGACCGCCATGAGTCTGCTGGAATTAAACACACTGGGTTTTTATCTAGCATTGGTGTAAAACTATACTCTCGTCCTGAGGTACGTAAGCAAGTCATTGAAAACCTACGCAATAAGGTAGGCGGTGGACTTGCTGATATTGACCCAGATTACTACACTACTAAAGCAACATTTTTTGATGATGCGATGAAGTGTTTTAACCTGCATTTGCGACCTGTAGAAGGATGCTATGACTGGAAAATTGAGGGCAAACGACTTATACCTAAGAGCACAGCAGAGGCAAGAAAAGAATTAGGTTTAGAGACTGCAGCAAAATCAGGTGGCACAAAAGTATACTTGTGCGACTTTTGCCCAGCAAAAACCTATGTGGTAGAACAAAATCGTAAAAAATTAGGCCTATACGAATAGAGGAAACATGTCAAAAGAAACAACACCACAAGACGAAACAACACCAGCAATCCCAGAACTTGCGTTTGGCTTTGCAGTAGTTGTTGACAAGGGCGGAAATGTATTTGTAGAGCGTAATACATCTGTTCTAGCAATTCCGGTAGAGCGCGAGGCTACACTTCTAGAAGTGCGCCGATATGTCTCAGAAATCCTAATTGATCTACAAGCGCAGTCCGCTGCAGAATACGTAGCAATTAAGCTTTCTGGCATGAAGCCAGAGGTAGACTCAGCAAATCAGGGAGATTCAACAGCATCTAAGTAAATTTATATGCTTCAAGCCGAGACGTAAGCACGACTAGGATGAAAGAATAGGCGTATGAATTTTGAAAACTTTGACTATGAGGCCCCGGAGATCACTCCGGGGTCTACTTCCTATTTTAGTGAGCCGTCTTCAGAATTAGATCCAAAGTTATTTCAAGAACAGCAGCTTCTACCTTGGGTACGTACTGGCGTACTCTCTATGCTCTTTGACTACTTAGGTAAAAACTACACCAGTCCAAACACCTGGACACATGTTTGGTTAGCTGGTTCCGGTGTATCTTACCAATGGGCAGCCGCAAGACAGCCAGGTGACCTTGATTGTTTAATTGGTATCGACTACATTAAGTTTAGACAGGACAATCCAGAATTTGCTGGGTATTCCGATAAAGAAATTGCACAGACATTTAATGAAGGATTTAGTGCTGAGCTCATGCCTAACACCCGTAACTGGGAAGGATATGAACTAACGTATTATGTAAATCCACAGTCAAATATTAAAGACATCAACCCATATGCTGCCTATGATCTTACAACAGACTCATGGACAGTTAAGCCTGATGTGAACCCACAACCTCCTTACAGTCGTGCTTGGGAACAAAGAACTCTTCGTGATGAGGCTAATGCAAAAGAGTTAATAAATCGCTACTCTTCAGCGTTATCCGAAGTACGTAACGCAACTAACCCTGCACATCGTCGCAATGCAGAAACAAAAATGCAACTAGCTGCAGAACAGGCTATTGCTCATTTTGATGATATTCACGGTGGTAGAAAAATAGCGTTTAGTGCAATCGGTTCAGGGTATTCTGATTTTAATAACTATCGTTGGCAAGCTGGTAAACGTTCTGGTGTAATACAGGCATTGAAGACTATCAAAGACCATAAAGCAGACCAGGATGCGGGTTTACAAAAGAACGTATATGGTGTAGAATTACCTGACGCCTCCACATTGATTCGTAGAACCTTGCGTGGCTAATTGTATATTGTGTAAACACCGAATGGATTTCAGTGTGTGTGAGATAGATGATTGTAAATGTATTTGCGCAAGACAAGGAACCCCGGAGGATTAAAAATTGGCTACAGCACTTATTGCATTAGAAGGCGTATTAAAAACTGAAACTGGGGATCCAATCCCAGAGGGTGTAAAACTATATAGAATTCTCTCAGAACATTATAGAGTTGTTATTGCCTCAGATCTTACATATGATCAAACAGAGCACTGGTTACGTGCCAACCTAATTATTGGCTACGGCGATATCTATGATGATAGATACTTCTTTGAGGGCCAAGATTTAAGATCTCGCCAGCTATCTATAGCTAGATCCAAAGGACGCGTCGAGCTCTTTGTAGATCCAGATGCAGACCGATGTGCAGAGGCATTATCTTTGGGAGTGCCTGTAATTATGTTTGCCTCACCTAGATTTGTACGCACATCGCGTAAAGTAAAGCCATGGGATGATCTAAAAAGTGAGGTAGAAAAACAAAAGCTAGCTCTTCTAGACGCCCACCTCGGAAGTAGGGTTAACCGCTACGAATGAACATAGTCTTCATGGGCGGAGAGGTACCCTCACACAGAAACCTTCTGGCAGCTGCCGGAGCTAAACACATCAGCATTAACTACTTCAGACTAGTAAAGCGCGGTCTCCCAAAGACCAAAGACTATTTATTATCTGAACGTTTCCCGGATGACATCAAGATCTACATAGATGGTGGCGGGCATCAGATCAATGATCTGAACATGACAGAACGTGAGATTGAAGAATACACCGCCTCTTACCAGGATTGGCTTGTTCTCAATGAGGATAGGATTACCCTAGCCACAGAAGTAGATGCTAGAGTCATGGGACAAAACTGGATCAATCATCAACGTCGCACCTTTGGTGAGGACTTTGGCTTAGATAAATTTTCAGTTGTTTGGCATCAAGAACTAGGGCACACTGCATTGTTTGGGCTTGCTGAGCGATACAAGAACGTTGGCCTACTTGGAGAGTCACTAGAGGATGATACGAGCCTCTCAGCCCGCTCCAGGGCCTTGTTAAGCCAGTTCCCTGACCTTCAGTTCCACGGCATAGCATGCGCTAAGCCAGACAACCTACGACAGGTACCATTGGCTACAGCAAGTTCATTATCTTGGTTAAGTCCAATGATGAGAGGTGAGACAATTGTCTGGGATGGCACTAGACTGGTCCGCTATCAGAAGAAGCAGAAAGATCAAGCTCGTCCTCGCTACAAGGCGATCATCGAGAGGGCCGGACTAGACTTCGATAAGATTATTAATGATGATAGTAACGAGGTAACTCGCCTCGCTATTTGGTCCTACCTGCAGCTGGAGAATTCGTTGAATAAAAAATACTCACAAGAGAAGTTATCTGATAACAGTGATGAATTAGATAGCGCAGGTTCTGCGGAAACTAGGGGGTTGGCACCTGATAACAGGAGTATAGAGGTGCGGAAAGATTTCAAGCCTAGAGACCCTGAAGAGATCAGAACTTTGCCGGTTTTTGGAGTTACAAGCAAAACAATTATTGAGAAAGATGGCACTGGAAGAGACGTAATTAGGGATGCCCCGGTCTTAACAAGTACCACTACTTCCTTCCGTCAATGCAATACTTGCTTCGTTGCGAGCAACTGCCCTGCGTTCAAACCTAACAATTCTTGTGCGTTTAATCTACCGGTTGAGATTAATACCAAAGAACAACTAAAGGGATTATTGAACGCAATTATCGAAATGCAGGCCGCTAGAGTAGGTTTTGCTAGATTTGCAGAAGAATTAAACGGCGGGTACCCCGATCCTAACACTGGTCAAGAGATTGACAGACTCTTTAAGATCATAGGAGAAGTTAAAAAATTAGAAGAGAATAAAGAGTTCGTCCGGATGACCGTGGAGCGTCAAACCTCTGGGGGAGTCTTATCCCAACTCTTTGGAGAGCGTGCAAGAGTCCCGGAAATTGGACTTACTGAGGCAGAATCCAGTAGAATCATTAGTGACAATTTAGAAGGCTAGTACCTGATAACAGTAACCAATTAACAGAAAAGAGAGAGTATCTTGTTTTCATTCAAGTTGACAGAAGAATACGTAAATTCATATCGGGGAAAGCCAGTTCCATGGGGGTATAAAGATGCTGCCGGCAATGCAGTAGGTGAGATTATTTTTCTTAGAACCTACTCTCGTCTTAAAGAGGATGGGACCAAGGAGACTTGGGTAGATGTATGTGAGCGTGTAATCAACGGCATGTATTCCCTACAAAAGGACCACGCTAAATCTCAACGTCTTCCTTGGTCAGACTCAAAAGCCGCTGCTTCAGCCAAAGAGGCATTTGATCGCCTATTCCAATTAAAGTGGACACCACCTGGCCGTGGACTTTGGATGATGGGAACACCCCTCATTAACATTCAGAGAAACTCTGCAGCACTTCAGAATTGTTCTTTTGTATCTACAAACTCAATGACCAAGCTCGATCCAGCTAAACCATTTGCCTTCCTAATGGAGGCCTCTATGCTGGGAGTGGGCGTTGGCTTTGACGACAAGGGCGCCGATAAAGAATTTACAATCTACGAACCACAGAAAGGGGAAGAATATGTCATCCCAGACACCCGAGAAGGATGGGTCGAATCCACATCCGCTCTCATCAATGCTTACCTACGACCAGATACAAAGGCTCCAGTATTTCGTTACGAAGAAATTAGACCAGAAGGCACGCCAATCAAAACCTTCGGAGGAACAGCCGCAGGAGCCGACCCACTAATCAAACTACACAACTATGTCTCTAAGATCTTTGATGGACGTGCAGGAGAAAAACTAACACGCCGCGACATTGCAGATCTTGGTAATCTTATTGGTGTATGTGTAGTATCCGGTAACGTACGCCGCTCAGCTGAGCTACTAATTGGCCGTATTGAAGACGATGAGTTTCTCAACTTAAAGAATGCTTCAGTATTTCCAGAGCGCAATAGCTACGATCCGGCAGCTCCAGGTTGGGGTTGGATGTCAAACAACTCAGTTGAAGCCAGTGTAGGTACAGATCTCTCTAAGATCATTGACGGCATTGCCCGTAACGGTGAGCCTGGAGTAGTCTGGATGGATGTAACCCGTAAGTACGGAAGACTAGCAGATCCGGAAAACAACAAAGACTGGCGTGCAGCAGGATACAATCCTTGCGCAGAACAATCATTGGAATCAATGGAGTGCTGTACTTTGGTAGAAACCTATCTCAATCGTCACGAGAACTTAGATGATTACAAACGCACTCTCAAGTTTGCCTATCTCTATGCCAAGACTGTAACTCTTCTGCCAACCCACTGGGAAGAAACTAACGCAATCATGCAGCGCAACCGCCGTATTGGTACTTCTATGTCAGGTGTTGCAAACTTTGCAGACCTACGTGGGTTGCCGGTATTGCGTAACTGGATGGATGAGGGGTACAAAACTGTTCAATCATACGATAAGTCTTACTCAGAGTGGTTAGGTATCCGCGAGTCGATCAAAACTACAACGGTAAAGCCTTCCGGCACTGTATCTATTTTGGCAGGGGAGTCACCTGGAGTACATTGGACACCAGGCGGTAAGTATTTCCTTAGAACTATTCGCTTTGGGAATAGCGATCCAATGTTGCCGCTCTTTAAGATGGCAAACTACCGGGTAGAGCCTGCATCTGAATCGCCAGCTACAACATCGGTGGTATTCTTTCCCGTGAAGTCTAACTCTCTAAGATCAGAGAGAGAAGTATCTATCTATGAAAAGATGGCACTTGCAGCTACAGCTCAACGCTATTGGTCAGACAATTCTGTGTCTGTCACTATTAGTTTTGACCCTGAGAGTGAAGCAAAGGCTATTGGAACTGCGCTCCATATGTACGACGGACAGTTAAAAACTGTGTCATTCTTGCCCATGGATCCAACCAGTTACCCACAAATGCCTTACACTCAAAGTACTGAAGAAGAGTATGAAGGCGGAAAAATGACACTATTCCCTATTGACTTTACAGGAGTTTATGAGGGATTAGGTACAGAGGCAATTGGTGAAGCCTACTGCACCACAGACGCATGCGAAGTAAAACTAATTAGAGACAACACTCAAGGAGAAACCAATGACTGAATATGAAATCAATCCAGACCTGTTTGATGAAGACTTTGAAGAGGACATGGAAGACGGATTCGAAGACTTTGACTTCGATGAAGATGAGTTAGATGAGTTGGAAAATGACATCTCAGAAGATGATGATCTAGAAGGCTAGACTTACCGCCCGCCCAACACAAACATTTGGCCCCGACTCAATTAAGAGCCGGGGCCATTTGCTTGCGGTCAGTCTGCTAGCAGCTTACCTGTCGGGGATCTAAGGTCATAGAACTGTAAATCAGAATCATTTACACGCTCACTGACATCATCCAGATCATCTGAATATATAAGCCCCGTCATTAAGTTTTCGTATATGTCTTCAGCATCGAGATCATTTTCTGCTGTGAAACTAAGTTCACCATTTCTTTCAGAAGAAAACATTACTGTGTATTTAGGCATTAACTTTCTCCCTCTGTAGGTTTACATTGGCAGTTTTCGCAATCACAGCCTCCTGGATTGCCTTCATTAAGTTCTTTCATTAAGTCATTGATTGTTTTAAATGGACCAACTGTTTCCATATCCATCATGACTCCCTCTTGAATGTAACCGCCCCTGCAAATACAACAGGCTTTTGCTTGATGTCTAGTTCAGAGCCAGGTAACATCTTTACAGACTTACGTGTGGTGGTTGCTAAAAGCACCTCTTTGATCCATCGTTTTGCGGCCGAAGCATTAGCCCATGCTGCTTGGTATGAATCGTATGGTACATCTATGCCTTCATCAGTTAGCACAATAGTTGCCAACCATGCCCCACCTTTTGTTTGGTTCTTAACGATACTCGCACTGAATAAACTACTTACTTTTTTAGCCATTTATTTGCTCCTTATGAGTTGATGTTGCCATGGAACCCTACTTTTTTAAGATCCCTTAGTATATTTTTGGATGCTCTACGGTCTCCTAATGATTGGGGTCCAAAGAACACTGTCTGTTTTGTTTTAGGATTTACGACCTTTACATGATGTTTACCGTTGGTTATGCTGACTTTTAGGCCCGCATCCTCCAAAGCATCCACTAATTTTCGTATTTCCTTAGTTTTTATATTGAGATTTGCAAATTGCATTTCACAACATTCTCCTTTCTAGTGTATGATTAGAGTGTTAGCTCTCATAGAACAGAGTTCACACCCTCAAGTCCCCCGGATTGCGCTCCGGGGGACTTTTATATTTCCTCAATTGATTCGATGTACGCGTTCTCTCCAGGCCTATTGAGTTGACCTACGTTAACCCACTGCTGTAGGTTTCTGTCGTACACCACTACATTCCATTCCCTGTTATCTTCATTAGATTGGTCATCAATACGCCATCTCTTAATGTTTACACGGAATACTACTCGTAGTTCATACATATCTTCATTAGCCATACATATACCTCTCCTTTACTATTCTAGCCGATTGTTTGTGTTGGGTCAAACTTCCTCATCCATATCGTTATAGATTTCCCCAATTTCAGTCCAACCTGCTTCCATATCTTGGCGCCATAGATGAGACTCCTCATTCATGATGCTTTCTTCAGCTCGTGCCTCAGCTTCCTGCCGGCTGTCTGCCTCAATCTCATAGTCATAGATTATATGATCATGGATTGTTACTGTGTATGTTGCCATGCTTTGTCTCCTTTTTGAATTGGTTGCTGACCTTCCTCACTAAAACACTCTGCAACAATTTTTGGGTGGACAGAGTCTCGCATTGGTTTAAATGCGCTTTCCGGCCATCCAGCGTCAATTACTCGTCTGACTAATAAAGCCAATGAGTACTTACTGTCCATGTGTAGTGCGTAATTGAGGCATTGGATAGCTTTTTCATGTTCACTTAGTTCATAGTAGAAAATGGCTTGTACTGTAATGAACGGAACTGAGTCTTGCGCCGTTGTATGCACAGACATGTATTGCAGGAATTTGATACTTTCTTCTAATGACCACTTGATTGGTAAGCCCATCATCCAATCTCGTACTTGAAGGTCTTCATTGACAGCAAAGATAACTTTTTCAAGTTCTTCACCTTCCAAGTTGATGTCATTGTTGAGCATACCTGCCATCAACTCAACTGCTTCTTTACGTGATACTATCATTTCTTCTCCTTTTTTATTACTACACGAAACAATTTGTCTGGTGTAGGCCATTTGTATGGAAGATCACCACGTACACGAAACCGGTACCAAACCGGATCTTTACGCTTTAGGTTAGAGCGATGTGATTTATGGATCTCATCATTGCCCCACCACCAGGGTGGATCCCAACCTTGTAGGTCATGCTCCGCATAGATTTCCTGCAGTCGTGCTTGCACGTTGTCTTCATAGCCACGTTGTCTCCACTCTATGCACATAGCATTTGTATACATATAGAGATAGCCTTCGTGACCACGCCACATTACGGCTGCGGGGTGATTTCTCCATCCACTAGTTAGACCTAAGTTAGCCCTCAGAATCTGCAATGCTTCTACGCGTTGCTTGCCGAGTCTCTTATTGTCTAAGGATTTAGCTGTACGTGTTATGTCTGGCCAAGGTAAAAAGGTATTAACCATTAGTCCTCCAGTAGCATAGGTATTAGATCTTCAGCTTCGTGTTTAGTTAGCAACGACCTAACTATTTCTTTATTTGCACTATATCTTTCTTCTTCACGTTGTTTAAGCATTTCGCTCATCCATATGTCAGGACGATCCTCGCGTAAACTCATACTAACGCCGATAGTACAATACAGTTGTTCTGTGCCCACTCCTGTGCTGTAGAGATAGGCTCAATGGTTAGGTTTGCACCACCATCAGGTATCTCATCAGAGATGTGTAACAAGAACATTTGAGCAGAGTCGTAATCATTGAAGATTTCGATGTTCTCCTCGTTTAGGCTATCCCATATTGTGTACATGTTTGCTCCTTTGTTTGTGTTGGATTAACGGCCGCCACGCTTTTTGATTGCTCCCATTACTACTGCCTTGGCAAATGGCAATAGGTCTCGTGCATTGTTGATGCGACCAAAGATCTCAGCACCATGTCTGAATTCTTTCTCGGTCATACCACGATCTTCGTAGTACTGGGCATCATCATTAGCCATGATTAGTGTCATGGCTGTGAGTACGCCACGCTTAGCAATACGCTCAATGACCTCATCGTTCTTGGATGCGTCAAACGCACCATCAGTAACTATGAATAGCATTTTGTTTTTGCGTCGTGACGATATGAATAGTTGCTCTGCAGCAAGTAAAGTGGTATATGGATTAGTACCACCATTGCCGTAGATGAACTTGTATTTTGTACGGTGAGCTAGCTCGGTACGCTTGTACGCAACCTCAGCCTTATCATCAAAGGCATAGACTGTGACTGGCGCACCAATTTGCTCAAGTGCACGCTTGATTGTCCAACACGCTTCAGATGCTCTGCGGTCATTCTGACCACTAGCCATACTGCCAGAACGGTCAATCATGATTACCGCTTCTACATCGGCACCATCATTGCCTTCATCCCAGCGATCAAAGGCTTCGTCAATCTCACAGCCTCTGAACACACGTTGCATATTTAGACGGCCACTAGCTTCTTCACGATGCCATGCGGGTTCGCATTCATCACGAAGACGCTCAAGTTCACGGGCAAACTTACGATATAACAACACTGATTCATTAGGAACAGATGTCATATCGAACTTACCTGACTTGATTGTGTCGTCATGCTTACCATCACCACCGACAATTACTTTCTGCTTCGTCTTAACATCCTGCTGAACGTCTTTACGTTCTAGCACTGTCTGGATGGTATCCTCAAGCATTTCCTTGACGTTGTCTGGTATACCGCCAACACTTTCGTGATGACCTGAGCCTGCTGATAAGTTACCAGGTTGTTTTTGTTCCTGGTTTCTAGCACGCATGTCAAGTGCTTCACTAGATGTTTGCGGTGCACTTACCGCAGCCGTGCTTTGTCCTTCGGTTGGGTTTGTGTTGGACTTAAGGTTTGGCTTACGACCACCACCTATTGGTTCAGCGGTACCCATGTTGCAACCTTTAGCTGCGTCCTTCTCCTGTGCTCTACCAGGTTCGGGACGACCTTTAGTAATGGGGTCACGTGACGTACAGCCATTGATACCTTGCGGTAGTTGTGGCATGTCAAGATTACTTAAGACCTCATCATTGAATCGCTTGATGAGTTTCTGTGCCTTCTCATAGTCACGTGGGAATGCCAGCGTACGATACTGATCTACAATATCTACGATGGCTGGTAGTAAATCAGGGAAAGCAAACAAATCTCTGAATGATTGTCTGATTTCCAATGGAAGATACCTACGGCCACGCACCAGCATATAGTTACCTATAGCATGCTCGGGTGTGTTGCCTAGCCACCTAGCAACTGTGGCTGTTAGATACGGAATGATACTTGGATAGCGTGCTGTAAGTAGAGTCTCGATACGCTGATCCTCTAGTATATTTGCAGCCTCTAAGTATTGATTCTCCATAACCCACTTCATGAATGTTGTTCCACGACGTGGTGTATAGAGATGGTGAGCCAACTCGTGATAGTTCAGGCCGTTGATCTGTGTCAATGCTTCCAAGTCAAGGTCATTGATCTCGTCTGCATTGAATGTAATAGATGCTCCATCGGACCACGCTGGTGCGCTTCCTCCGGCAACAACATTCACAATCACAGGGTCACCACTTAGAACACGGTCTGCTTGCTCGTACACACGGCACAGAGCATTCAGCCTAACAGAACGTAATTGAGATTCCTCATCACGTTCTTGTTGGTACCACGGTTCGGATGATAAATCATCGTTATACATATGGTTCCTAACTTAGTTCGGTTGTAGTTGACGTGCTGCTACCCATTGGGATAGTTGTTCATCAATAGTTACTGTAGCAGCTTGTTCCATTGTTATTGGAACTTCGATGCCGAAGTCTGTCTTGATGTTGTGTTCGTGTGTCTGGAAGACTAGACGAACAGATGCTTGCTCCTCCGCACTGAAGTGAGCAATGAAGTTCTCAACCGCAAACTCGTAGCCAAGATCAGCATCCTTAATGAACGCTTCAACTTCGATGAGCATGTTAGTTGAGATTGGTGTCTCGTACTGACCCTTAGCAGCTTCAGCACGAAGTTGCTTAGTTACTAGCAAGAGAGCCTTAGATGAAACCAGCTTAGCCTCTACTGCGTCATCGTAATCCCACGACAATTGAATGTCAAAGCGATTGCGCATAGCAAAGTTAAGCGGTGTTGTACCGATGTAGTCTGGGTTCATGGTTGCAAAGATTGTTAAGTCTTTGTGTGCCACGATTGTTTCACCCATGTGATCGAGCAATGTAATGCATCGACGACCATCTGTTAGCGGATACAATGTAGTGTAAATCTTAGGGCTGATGAAGTTCATCTCATCGAGCAATAAGACGCCACCGTTACGTACAACGTCAGTTACTGGACCATCGATCCAACCGTAACCTCCGATGCCATCAGGAATGAAACCACCGAATAGCTGGCGAGATTCCATAGATGCGTTACCTGATACTGTAGCCATACGTAGACCGCGAGATGCTGCCCACGCTTCTACAGCTGTAGTCTTACCTGGACCTGTAGGGCCATAGATAAGAACGTTGATATTGTTAGATCGTGCTTTGTCGAAGGCTTTGAAGTCTTCAACACCGTATACTTTACGGTGCACATAACGTTCCGCCAACTTCATTGGGGGAACTGTTGCTAACGATACATTGAATGATGGTGCCGATTGTGCTGGTACTAGATCATCCATTGTTTGTGTTGGTACAGCAACTACTAAAGGAACTGTAGTGCCTGTACTTGAACGGTTATCCGTCACGTATTTCTCCAGACTGTCGTCTCCGACATTGACTTGTTCGTAGAAATCACAAATGATATCTACAACTGGTGTGGTATCTGTTGTTGTCATTGCCCTACCATGCTTGTCGCATGCTTTGGTACCCAACACTGGTGAATAACCTTTTGAATCCATCGCACGATTATCTGCTGGAGTTACATACACTCCAACAGGTGTTCGTGTCAATGTTTCTTTGTCCGATATCTCTTGTGAGATATCTTCTAGGTTAGTCTCTTCCCACTTGCTGTTGTGGCCTTTAGTGCCATCAGTCAAGCGAGAATAGATACGCACAGCCCCATCATGTGGGACAACAAGGACTTGACGTCGCTTGTTACCCATGTTTGGTTCGTACGATTCAGTGAACATTGCGATATCCATATATCATACCCCTTCTCTGGTATTGGTATCGTTCCCTTACGTTGTGTAAGGAAAATTAATCGTCACCCAGAAGCTTATCTTCCATGATGGTGGCGAAAGTAAACATGGCCTGCTTATGTTCAGGCCATTCTGTTATTAGATTAAACAGGATGTCATGCTGTACTGCTTTTTCTATAACTTTATGAAACTTCTCAACAGCATAGTCTAAGAACTCTTCACGTTCCTCTTCAGGAATCATGTTGATACTAAACTCTTCGTCTGGCATTGAGTCGTCATCATCACATTCATAACACATGTGCTCTCCAATCTATTTAAGTAGTCTGGTTGGCTTACCCCCGTTGCGCACAGGGACTGGATGTCTCCGCACCTTGTCTTCTCATCTCCCATACAGTTAGTTACTTCGTACTACTAATGCGTGAGCGTATAAATTATTCGGGTCTAGGGTCTATCAAGTATGCTTGAGGTTGGCTTAGCCAACCAGACTAGGGGAATAACTTATCAGTGGAATTTGGTTTTCTGACGCGTAGGTCATCCCGCCCGATTACTGATCTAAGTTAGTCCAGTGTGTAGGCTCTGGAGTGTAAACGTCACTTAATACGTTTTGCATCCAGGGCTTATAACGATGCGACAGTCGAACCTTACCACTTGGCCGTGTAGATTCATAACAACCTACATAGCTTTCGTGGTAATGTTCATAGCTTTTGTATCGTGTGTTGTACACATCCAAGCTTTTTTGACTTGGTTGTATACGGCGACCACAGTTACCGCAACTGAGCAAGTCAGCAACGGTTTCTTTTTCGGTAGTGATACTGGTTAACCATGCTTCAGTATCAGGCCCTTCGTTTGTCCAACTTTTTGACATGTGGTTCCTTTGTTTGTGTTGGTTAGACTGTTGGATATAGTTGTGGGGACTCTAGCATTTCCCACCTGTGTGGTGCTGATGATGTTGTGTTATGTAGCAAGGTATTAAAACCCTCGTGGTCCATCTGCTTATCTAAAGCGGTAGCCACGGTGGATAAAAATCTACCCGCCTTTTCTGGTTTGTTGCGTAAGACCGCACGTTTTGCAACTTCGGTCTCTCCCCATGCGTATGAAAGCGCAGCTAAGTATTCACTATAAATACGTAGCATTGTTTCATTGTCATCGGGACAGGTTGACACAGCAGCAGCAAGCAATTCAATTGCTTGCTGTTGTTGTGGTTGATTGATTCTTCCATCGGTGAGCATGTGATGAATCACAGCATCACGAAAAGTCTCTGACTTTTCAGTTATCTCGATGAGTGTGGTGGGCATCAAACCCCCCGCTAACATGTCGCCTGTAATCTTATGGTCTGGTAAACCATGAGTCATATGATTACGGAGCGAGATGTTTGGATCATACTGTAGGTGTAGGTCCAGCATAGCTAGCCACGATCCTTTCTAGATCAGTTAGTGGTTGTTTGTATATCTTTCTATCCTTTACTCTGATTGGGGAACCGTCCCAAAGTAAAGAAACTCGTTTGCTACCATAGTCACGCTTGCCTGTGCCACTACATGAGTAGCATTCGTATCCGCGTGGTACTTTGTGGCTTAACAACTCGTTATGTTCACACAACATGGCGTGTCTACTTCGTTGTTTCTCCACATCTGATAGTGCTGTATCAGGATGCTTAGGGCATATGCCTGTATTTGTATTTACATCCCAACAAGTATTGCCATTACACCACCCATCAACACGTCCAATTTGTTTACACGTACGACAACCTTGTATTTTTGGTGGAGTCAATGCAGCGTCTTGTTCAAATAATCTAAACTTGAACTGGCGTTGAACAACTTCTATACCGCAGTATTTCCACAAGGTGTAGCGTGTGCTTTGTGCTTTTAATGGATTGTATGGGTGACCCCACATTGAGGTTGCCTGCTCACCATTTAAGGTCATGGTGTCATCAGGATGAATAGTAATAAGTGGAAAACGATTTAACCAAGGTATTACTATTTGAATATCACCGCCACGTTTGAATTTATTGGCGTGTTGTATACGTAACTCACGGTCATACAATGTGCGTTCGTATTTTTTGCGTCCACTGGCTAAATAGGCTTCCCATTCAGCGTATGTGAACATACGGTTTGTCATTCTGCCTCCGATGTTTCAAATAAGCCTGCGTAACAGATTACAGGCTCTGGGTCCTCCATGTCAACAAATTGAAGCTCGATGACACGTTCGCGGTCCCGTTCGAGTGTTTGTGTTGGCTCATCATCTGTATACCATACGGATGTGAGTGATATCACAGAGGATGTTGGCTTTAACATCTTAAGCGCAAAGCCTAAGCCATCCATCATCCCACTGTAATAGGCGCGGGCATTTTGTTGTTCAATGCCGTGTAGTTCAGCGTGTTCTTCTAGTATTTGCTGCTCAATGGCAGCAATAACTTTCTTCTTACGCATTTAATAGTTCCTGTAACTTCTCAGGATCAAATGCTGGTGCGATGTTTGATGGTTGGTACACTTTGCCAGTCTTCCAATGTGGAATTGACTTGTGATTCCAACGACCACCTGCTTTCTTCCAAGCCTCACGCTTGGCATCATTGGCAGGGCTTCGTCCATTAATATGTTCGAAGTTAGTCTTTGGTGGTTGAGCAGGGCCTGGATTCTTCTTGGCGGCCTTGCCATTTGGTCGGTTATCATTACGATTACCTTTTGATTTTGTAGCCATTTACTTGTCCATCCTTTCGGCTTGGTTTGTTTGTGTTGAGACGCTGTCATACAGCGTATCGATGCCATCATCCCATAGCATCAATGCTTCTTTGCGGGTGCAGCCATGAAATAGCACTGCTTCTATTAAGAATAGTAGTTTACTTGTCGTGTTGTCAAACGTTGGGGAAGGTACTTCTTGTTCTTGCCATACATACTGAACTCCGTCTGGAGTCTGTACATATTTACCTACTAGCTCTGTCATTAGTTACCCCTATCTGCATGATATTCATCACACGTTTTGTCAGTGCAAGTGCACGGACACTCACAAGAAAAGGCATTGCGATGACACACTTCGCAAGGCTCTATATCAAACACGCTAGTCATTATCGTCAAAGATCATACGATAACTTGTGCCCCATCTACGATAGGGTGCGTCTATTAAGTTGTACAACTTCCACCACATGCGACCTACTCTGGATATTTCTCCATAGTAGTATTCATCGGAGTCTTCATGCCATAGTGCTCTGTATAGAACAGGCGAAGACATGTGGTTACATGCGTTAGCAAACCAACGTAATGGAAGTATGTTGGTCTTGTGTTCAGGTACAGTTTTAAACTGGCTTAGGTCATCATCTTTGCCTAAGTCTGATGGTTCTAGTTCCATTGCTATCCTTTCTGTAGTGGGCGATGTTTATGTTGGAACACTGTCATAGACAGTAAAAGACACACAGGCAACGAGGCGGTGTTAGTTGAATTATCAGTAACCCACTCAACTTTATTTACCATTAGCACCTAACATGGCAACTTAATAATGGGGGACATTACATCCCCCAATCGCTCTACGCGGCGTGCACTATGCTAACAGGAACAAGTACTCAGATATACATACCTCTCGTTAGTTCAGTATGTGATCCTTGTATCAACTGGGGTATTGCGAGCTACCTATGTGCCTTTTGCTATCTATGATGAGCAGTTTAGCCTTGTCATGCTCAGGACAGGAGTTCTTTTACCTCAGGAAGAACTATAGAAACCAACCGCGCTAGGCGTTATTAAGTTGTTTAGCGGATGAATGATGCCCATGTTGAAGACGAAGTGATCTTGAATTCAGTATCAGTTGCACCTTCGATTAGAGCGATAGCATTTTCCACTTGTTCGTACTCACTAACATTGTTGTTATAGTTAGTGTCTTTGTACTGAGGTTTACGACCTTGATTAGGGCGCTCACCCATTACTGCTTCGAACGTTGCTTGGTTAAAGAACACAGAGACATAAGGTCCTTTGTATCCTCCAGCATTGAAGTCGAAGTCAATTGCTTTAGACATGTTCTTTTTAGCCCATGCTTCAGCTTTCTTATCCCAGGCCTCTTGACGCTTATCGAGAGTTGAGTAGTTTTTATCCCATTCAACTATCTCTGCATCCATACGCTTGAGTGTTGCTTTCAACTTAGCGACTAGATCTTTCTTAGCCCAAGTTGTTGCAATTACTTTAGTTGTAGCCATTGCTGGCCCTCCTTTTGTACGTGGATACGCACCCGGCTGGGTGTGTATTGTGGTGCGTGTTTGTGTTGGTACATGTTTTATAGACCACATGCTCTGTGTCTTTTGACTGGCACTACCTATTTCTTTTGGTCGCTGTACATAGCCATTACAGTGATACACCCACGAAGTTGTATCGAGTGTTAAGGGTCCGGCCGGGGGTTCAGCCTTACAGTAGGGTTACCTATTCTCATAGGGATGCCTAGTTCAGAGCCTTAGCAGCCTCCATTCCTCGCCTGTTCATTGGTCCAGTAGTGTTCCTTGGATTGTCTATACAATCCGATAGTAACGCGTTACGTTACTATCGCATCATATAGAAAAATAGGGTGGGGGAGAGCTCCCTCAAACTCTCAACCCCACCCCGCCTAGTTCCGCATGACTAGGCTCCCTCACATAAGACTATTCTTTGTGTGGTGTAACACCGAAGTCGCCAACAACATGTCTGGCTACTTCTAAATAGATCTCTGCGTTAGAGAATAAATCTTCGGGATGATACAAGCCATCTGGGTGAACACCCCAGTTGTGCTTGAGGTATTGCTTGAGTCCAGGCACAAGCCTGTCTACAAACTCAGCAGAGGTCATATAACCTGCTGCTCTTAGTTCTTTGTCTGATTTAACATTTCCTGCCATTTGTTCATCCTCTCCATGTTGCGTAGTTTTAATCTGTAATTAAGTAGCACCATGCTTAGTTGTTCTTCCAGATACTGTAGTTCTTCGTCTTTAGACATTGTCAACATCTTTTAGTAGCGTGTTCTCTAACCTTAGTGTATGTACTGTGATTTTTAGGTCAATCAGTTCATCTTGTAGTCGTTTGTGTGCTTCTCGTAGTTCAGCTAACTTTGCTAGAGCATCGACATCCGGCATTCTTCTTCCTTTCATCACGTAAGGCTGCCTGTAGGCCGCGGATTTGTTTGTGTTGGTTGATGTTTTCTTTCCAGAATAGACACATGACTGTTACTGAACCCAGCAGAGCAATCATTATGGCTAGTGTTGTTCCATTATCTAGTACCATTACGCTACCTTTCTGTTAGTTGTTACATATGGTGCTTGAGATACAAAGCCTGCTCCGTCATACCATTTACCAGCCCACACACCATAGAGTCCGGGGAATGATTTGGCATAGACATCACAAGCCTTGAACATTGGACATTGAGCACAGATAGTTTTAGCCTGTGCTATGTTTGACTTCCATTCTTTCCGATCTTCAGGGAAGAAAAGCTCGGAATCAACTTGAGCACACAACTGTGTGCCATCATAGACACTCACTCTGAGTATGTCCATAGCATTTTGCCATCACACTCTTGCTTGTATAACTTACCTTCGTCAATCATCGCAAGTGTCTCATCTTGCCCCTCGTCATAGAAGTAATCAGCGATACCCGCTATGATGAAGTACTTTGTTGCCTTGTATGTGATGATGATCAGAAGGATGTCAATCAATAGATTGAACCCATTGTAGAACATGATCATTTGTTACCTTTCTGTTGTAGGATGCCCAATACAGGGCGGGAGGTACACAGGGCAATATGACTTACTTGATGCGTCGATCTTCACCCATATTCCTGTGTACCCGCCGACTCATACTGGAGCGGGGGGAATGTTTGTGTTGGCTATCTACCTGATGACCTACCATGCTTGAGGTCAGGACTATCTACTGTTACATATGTAAAGCCTTGCTTGGGCATAAGAACAAGGCGATAGTTAGCCATAGCACCTGCTATGCCCTTGGATACACACACCTTGTCCATACACCAGTCATAACCACACTTTTGTCGTGCTATTGAATACTCAGTACCACAGTAAATACATGTAGCCATTACTCCTCCAATACATCTTCTAGGAACCTGTTTATTTCTTTATGAATGACGGGGTCAATGTATTGATCCATCTGCCAGTCACTCAAATTCATCTCATTTGTAAAAACTAAACAGCCATTACTCAGGCTTATCTCTTGCCTAGGGGTAGGCCAATAGCCCATATACCAGCGATGAAGTATTGCTTGCCATAGATATTTCATCTTCCTAACCTCCTTCCTACTAATACCATCTTGAAATCAAAATAGGTGCTACACCTGCGGCAATACACAGGCTCAGCGTTATTGTATAGATAATCATCTAGACGCTTGTTGAAGCACACCTTGTGATGCTTTTTTTCTTCACGACGACTCATACTAATTGCTCCGTTCCATGGTAGTACTCAGTCTTAATAGCGGGTGCTAGTAGTGCGAAGTGTCGTTCACACACATGTTGTGGGAATAAGCCTCTAATTTCAATCGTGCGAGTTGCTCTCTCCTTACATAGCATACACATCATAGTTCTCCTCCTTTCTTGGGGGAAATTTTTGCGGGGGACTTTTTAGGCATTGATAGCCTTCATTACTTGGTGAATCTGTGCGTAAGCATTGGCACAGGCATAGCAATACTTCTCGGTGGGGATACCGCCAAGCATGAAAGCAGCAGTACCTGAGTAAACTAACTCAGTTGATGTACAGCTTTGTACAGCACATTCTTTTTCCATAGCAACCTCCTAGTTATTACTCTCAGATAGAGAGTGAGGGACAGACAGGGGTTACCTATCTGCCTTTCACCCCCTACCGAAGTAGGAACTCATCTAATAGGTCAGAGGCAAGGTCATAGGTATAACCATCTGATGTACCGCCTTTCAGCAGTTTTAAGTGCCGAATAAGACGCTCATAGGCTACGCCCTGTGCGAGAACAGTATTTACTACTGCTTCTTTTTCAGCAGGCGAGCAATTACACTCGCCATTTAACATGTCCGCCAAATGTATTGACGGAGAGATAACCTTCATGTTGAACTCAGACATAGCAACCTCCTTAGGGTGCGATTGTTTGTGTTGGAACACTCTCAGGTAGAGAGTGAGCGATACATAGAGATAGACGCAGTCACGGATTGGTTACCGTCGTGATGGCATGCCAAAGAGACCGTAATCTCTATGACTTGTATGCTCTAGTCATACGCCCGGAATACTGCGAATCTTGCCTCCCTATGTATCTATCACCAACTACCTGATAACAGACCAAGCCACTAGTGTCAGACCTGGTCTTGTTGATACACGGCTACCAGCCATACAGACCAGTAGCCTAAGAGCCCCCAGCCCACTTATGAAGGGGTCGGCTGGGGGCTTGTTAGACATTTAGTTGGAATCGGACTCTCTCCCTACTGCTAAGTGTGGTTCTACACTCGGTTTCCAACAATGCGATTGCTGGCTTGCTCTCCGTGTAGCACTTAGCCCTTCTCTACGCACATAGATGTCTATGTACATAGAGAAAGGCTGGGACATAAGCCCCAGCCTTCCCACCTAGGTAAGCAGTTTAACGACATGCTTAGGTCGTAAAGAAAACCTAGACTAGGCTTCCTTCCTTAATTGTCTGAACATTGAGAGCCATTGCCTCAAGGTCAGCCAATGATGCCTTAGCAAGGGCGAGTTTAGCCATAAATGGCGCTCCCCCTACTAGAGGCAGATTCTTAACAGCCGTGATGGCATTGTTAAGTTCTGTGATTGCGTCGATAGACGCCTTACCAGATGCGTTGTTAGAGGCTGTTAAGGCTTTTGCTGTAGCCCTAACCTCTTTATACACGCGCAAGATTTCATCCTTCTGCTCTTTAGCAGTTGGCATAACCTTGATGTCGTCATAGTGATTAGCAATGAACAACACATTGAGGTCACCAGCAGCAATGCCAGACTTATGGCATAGCCATGCTCCACGAGCACGACCTACGAAAGACTTGCTGTCTTTCGAGTCATAGCCCGCAGTCACCATTGCTGGTGTGGCAGTTGGATGAGCCTTAAACAAGGCAACTATCGCCTCGATAAGGTTGATTTTCAGGGACTCGTTAGTGCCCTGATGTAACTGTACAGCGGAGATGGCTTGCGCCATTATCTCTTTTGACATGTTTCCCTCCTGGTATGTGGTACTTCCGTTTCCCACACCCACTCCCTATCGCAGACCCGAAAGCCTGCGATAGAGCGAAGGTGTAGGAAGAAAGTCCTATCCGATTTACGAATTGCCCCTCATGGGTTACACGCTGGTAAATAATGCGTTGACCCCCCCTACCCTTAAGACCCAAGCCACCCAACAAACGGTCAGGTAATGCAAGCTGTTGGGACTAAGGATGAAATACAGTGGCCCAGATCACAAATGTGTAATTTGGGGGCGGGGGAAGCTCTCCCTATGATCATAGAGTTGTTGAAGCAAAATTTTTCAAGGGTGCGGGTAATTCCAGGCAGTGGTAAGATACCCCTATGGCATACGAGGATATTAATAGACGAAAGCGTGGACCAGGTAAGTTTGGTCCAAGTGATGATGAGCTGCAAAAAAAGCAGGCTTATGGAATAGCCATGTATGGAACTGCTGAAGAGTATCGTGATATCGAAGCTGAGGGCGATGAGGCAGAAGAAGATCTATTTGACTCCGGTACCTTTGGTCCAGGGTGGGAGGAGCGGACAGCCCCAACTACTACCTCTGGTTACCCTAGAGCCTGGAGAATTGGCTACCATAGAAAAACTAACTCGTTAGTCATAGAGTTTAGAGAACCTGGTAGTAAGAAGACGGGCCTAACTGGTATTAGGCCTTGGGTACTCTATTACGATGTAGAACTTGATATGTGGGAATCTTTATGCAACTGTGGCTCCACAGGTAAATGGTTAAAGTCATCCGGTGTCGAGATGGGCAACTATGATCGATTAGGTGAGCCTAATAAGGCCTTCTTAGCAAAGATGATTCAAAACTATACTGGTATGCAAGTTGAGGATCTATCAATGTCTCAAAATACGCTATAATTATAATAGAGGAGCCAAATGGTCCTCTATTAACTTATATCGTCTAAGGAGATATATTATGGCACTACCAATGAACCCAGGATCTCAATTCTCAAATCCTAAAGATCCATATCGATCATCGTCAATTTGGGAAGAACCAAAGCAATACCCAAAGATCCCAAAGCTAGACTCGCAAGTAACGATCACATCCCTATTCCCACAGTTTGATAGATGGGCAATCGGATTTGATCCACTCTTTGATACATTCAAGCATGTCTCTGCAAATACTAAGACAGCAGGGTATCCTCCATACAACATCTATAAGTCAAAGGACAACTATGTCCTTGAGATTGCTGTAGCAGGATTCTCTAAGGAAGATATCAAAATCTCTGTACAAGAGCTCACATTAACTGTAGAAGGCTCCGCACTACCATCTGTAGACAGTTATGTACATAAAGGTATCGCTACCCGCGACTTCAAGCAAGACTTCGTCTTAGCTGAGTACGTTGTAGTCGATAGTGCAGAGATGAAGGATGGCATGCTTCGTATTCTCTTGAAGCAAGAACTACCAGAAGAGAAGAAAGCAAAGACTATCGAAATCTCATAGTCTGTTACAATTGACCTGAGTACGTCTTTAAACTGCTCTATTATTGTAAGTACAAAGGCTTCCCGCCAAAAGTTTGGAAAATTATGGAAAAATTAAAATTAGATGTGTTATGTTTCAATTGTGGGGTGATGTTTACTACACCTGTAGGAACTAAGAATCCGACTGCAAGATGTAAGGAGTGCATTGACTAATGCCTAACTACGATTACAAATGTGATGCATGTGGAATGGTACGAGAGATCTACCGAGAGTTTGGTGAAGATCACGAACCTACCTGTTGTCAAACAACTATGTCACGTGTATGGTCAGCTACCCCTGCAGTATTTCGTGGTGGTGGTTGGGGCGGAGAGTAGTGTCTGACAAGTACAGGGCTAGTCGATTTCAGCCACAGGTTGACCCAGATAACTACGCATCCGTTGCAGCGGCCCTGAAGGCCGATAGAGAGCGTAGCAGAGTCTGTGGACCAGGTTATGAGGAGATCTATGCCCCAACGGCTGGAGGACCCCGCCCAAGGGCTCAGAAGTGCTGTTACAACCAGAACACTGAAACACTTGTAATTGTAATGACAGACCCCGGCTCCGGCGGTAGGGCTAGTTACTCATGGATACAGTATGACGGTGTTGACTCTGAATTGTGGGAACAACTTAAGATGATGGACTCAACTAATGAATTTGTTACCCAAGTGTTATCTGGCCACCCATGGTTAGATACTTCATATGGTCAGCTACCTCGAACTAGGGGCGAGACTTTTGAACTTGGCTTTGGCGAGTATCTGTGATACTCTAAGGCATTACTAGAGAGGGTTACCATGACCACGCTTGCAGCAATACAGGGTGATGGCTGGGCCGTTATAGGTTGTGATAGTCGCGCATCAGATGACTCTGGTCGTTACATGGATTTAGCTACACATAAGATTGTTAATAACAACGGAATCTTAATTGCCGTCTCTGGTGCATCCCGCGGTGGAAATATTGCACAGTTTGGTTGGAAAGCACCAAAACCTAAATTAAATGAAGATTTAGATAAATGGATGACAACTATCTTTATTCCCGCACTTCGTAAAGCATTTCAAGATGCAGGCTATGAAGGTAAAGATGATGGTGCGGCTGCAGAGCATGACTCAAGTCTTATCATCGCAGTACGTGGCGTAATATACCCAATCTTTGAAGACTACAGCTGGGATAGAGAAGCCCGCAATGTTTACTACTCAGGTAGCGGTGGGGATATCGCTCTAGGTGCACTTGAGGCTATGAACTTCTCAAAAATAACATCTGCTCAGGTTGCTGAAAAAACTCTTACCAAAGCTATAGGTATAGCCATCAAACACGATATTTATTCTGGCGGAGAAATACATACATACGTACAAGAGGCATAATTTCTGAGACCATTGTTCCTGTCCAATCCCGGACACTCACATTGATCAAGTGAAGGAATACAAATGTCAAGTTACAACGAACCGGCAGCTGTTGGGTCTCCCAGCGGTACCGGAGCAGAAGCAGTAGCAATTGCTGCACAAACAGCTGGAGTTAACAACAACGGTAATGCTACCGACTCCGCAGGAAATTTACGCGTCGATTTCGTATGGGGATCACGCCCAGCCCTACCAAATGATGAACGTGCTGATGGAACTCCAGCAGCAACAGTTGCATACGGTGCAGCACAAAATGCACAGTGGACAACTACAACTACAGTACCTAGTGCACGCTTAAATGCAGCACTTGGAAATCACTCAGACATTGAAGCTGAGTGGGCTAATTTTCCAGGATACATCGAAGCAGCAGGTAACTATATGATTACCGCAGCTTCAGGTAACGGAACAACTGTTACCTACACATCACAAAATAAACTTGCTGCAGGAGATGTTGTAAACATCACTGGTCTTACAGCTTCAGCTTACAATCTTTCAGCAGCAACTGTTGCTACAGCTAACAAGCTTGGTTTCACAGTAACTAACGCAGCTAACGCTGGTGAAATTACGGGACAGTGGTACGGAAAAGTTCAGTCAACAACAGCAGCTTCAGCAGCTGATGGTGCAGGCCTTGGTTACATCGTAGTACCTTCAGTAGTTGGTAAGACAACTGCTCTTGCTCTTGATGCGCTTAAGGATGCTGGTTACGAAGCAGCTTCAATCACTACAGCTACAGCAGCTACAAACGCAGCTTCAACAATTACAGCAGTTGCACGTACTGGAACAACAGCAACAATCACCTCAACAGGTGCTGGTGCTAAGTACCCAGTAGGTACACAGATTACAGTTGCAAGCCTTGCGTCACCAGATACAGCGCTCAACGGTACATTCACAGTTACAGCAGTTGCTACAAATACTGTCTCTTACACAACCACAACTACAGGAACACTATCAACAGGATCACTTTCTGTTGCTGGTTTGACAGGCGTTGCTGGAACAATCAAGACTCAGTCAACAGCGGCTGGAACAGCCTCAGTTGCTACAACAGCTACAATTACAGTTACACCGTTTGCGACAGCCTCATAAGCTTCTCAACACAAACAAATGGCCGGGAGTTAACGCTCCCGGCTTTTTGCTTTAGTGAGACAATATACCTATGACACACATTAGCAGAGAGCATCATCAATTTGCCCTAGGTAGTCGAGGCACGGCTACCGTAGGTAGATTGGGAGGCGGGTTCCAAGTGCCCGCTATAGGTTGGGCGCCGTACATGTATGGCCTAGGATATTATGGCGGAGGATCTTATGGCGGATCTAATACTGGTTCAACATCTAATCAAGGAACGGATAACGATGACACAGCTAGCGGAAATGAATCAACTGGTGGAGAATCAGGGGATGGGTCTGGTTCAATGTGATTCTTGTTCTGCAAAGGCAATATACGAGGTTATTCTCCCATATGGGGATTTAGCCTTCTGCGGACATCATTATAATAAAAATACTGTTGCGCTTACAAATCAAGGCGGTATTGCTAAAATTCTTTCCATAGACACGGAATAGGTGGTAATCTCAATGTCCAATTTTCTTACCGGCGGACAAAGCTTTGTTCAAGCAAGAAATAACCGCGGTAGCGGTGGCATGGGTGGATTAGCAAATCTTGGAAGATGGGCCGGTCAAGTAGCAACACAGAAGTTTTTAATCTCTCACCGTGCAGACGAACAAATTAGAGTACAAGAAAAAGGAAACGAAAGCCGAGCTAAATGGGGCGTTGTAGGTAACGTAGCCAACGGTCAATTCTTGCGCCAAGAAACTCTTGATTCTCATGATGATTATACTAAAAAATACGATGACAATCATCCAGATGTTGTAAGTGGAAAAGTTAAAAAAATTAAAGATGAAAACGGTAATGAAACTTACCCATACTTACGTCCAGAGTTGGCTAAGCAATACATGGAGGGCGGACTGCAAGAAGCAAAAAAAGGCGGCATGACTTTAGGTCCAGTTGCTGGCCTAAGAGCGACCCAAAACGTTACTGATCGTGATAGAGAACTTTGGGAAAATAGACTTAAGAATAAAAATGACGGCAATAAAACTAAAACTAAAGTACCTAAGCCCACATTTCAACCAGGACCTATAACTAAAGGTGAAGGTGGTAACCCACTTCTTACTCAACCTAAAGATGGTGAGTTCCAAGGATACACCCCACGCAAAACTGGTGCGGGCGGCTATGACGAAGCATTAAAGTCTGGCAATATTGATCAAGATACATATAATTCATATATGGAAGAAGGACAAAAACCAGGCAAAGATTACATGCCTAAACAAGCATCTCATTCTATAGATGCTCTTGTAAAATCTAGAACAGATAACCTCAACGATGGAAATGATGACGGTAAAAAATAATGGCTGGACAATGGGATAAATACTTACAGCAGAATATTATTGATGAAGCTCAAGAAACAGGCGTTATAGAACCAGCTACTAACACACGTGGCGCTTATGTCCCTGTCGGAGCTACGAGCTACCTTGCTGGCGCAGAAGTACCTGAAGGCAACCCAAACGAAATAATTAAGAACCGTAGAAAAGGTAAGGTTGTTAAAAGAAATCTTCGTCAGCAACTTGATGCAAGTTTTGGCCTTCCAGCAAAACCAACTCCACCATCTTCAGATTTAATACAGCCTACCCTTGAGCGTCAAGCCCGTGTAGAACAATCAAAAATTGAAGGAACTGCAACTGCTGCTAAAGGCAGATCTGATAGAAAAGTTGGTGCGGAAAAGCGCCGTAAAGAAGTTGCCGCAGACATATCAACAACTACTATGCGCATGATTAATGGCGTAGCGTTTGATACCGACTACGGTAAGCCAACATCAAACTTGTTATCTAAGGGCTATGTAAAGCCAACAGGGGTAGACCCAGAGTTTAAACCATCTCCAACAAGCACTGGTTTTGATCCCGGCCCTGCCTATGCACTTCGAGATGCTGATTATGTATCTGATGAGCAAAAAACATGGCAAACACGTCACGATATGCTTTCTGGTGAAAATGCGTTTAATAAATCACAGGAAAAATCTGGAGGCAATCTTCGTTCAGTAAACGGAATTACATATGACACCACAGACTTAAATGCACTGAGAGAAACAGCTCTTGCGGCTGGACCTGGCAGCTTTCCAGATAAGTGGAGAGCATATGAAAAAGAAGGCGATATTGTTGATTCTATTACAAGCGGCTCAGCTAAATTTGTAGACTCTACAGGCAAGAAAAATATTAAAAAGGATACAAAAAATGCACAGGCAAACGGAGTCACTGAAACTTCAGTTATTCCAAAATTACCTGAAAAGCCACCCGTAGATCCAGCAAATCAAGATAACTATCGACCATCGTCTATTGTTCCTACAGCACCTCAACTAGAAGGACTTGGAAATACAGGGGCTGTAGAAAACAGAGATGTAGATAACTATGCTGCTAGCACTAAAGAAGGAACGTTTAAACAAACAAAATCAGAAAACGTAGATGTAACAGCAAAAGTAAAACCTGTAGTAGAAAAAGAACCTTTTACAATTGCTGGAAAAAATGACGTTGATACAGATGTAGACGAAGACCTTAGAGCAGCTGGTGCAGCTGATCTTGCAAAGACACGTTCTGAAAAAGGTCAGCGCAATCCTAAGGCCGCTAAAGTAGATAGCCGCACAGTTCCATTTGATCAACAAGATCTTTGGGATAAAGAAGGCAATGTAAGGCCTGAGTACCAAGAAGGTCCTTCAAGCACAACTATGGTTGCAAAAAAGAACTGGGATATTCAACCAATCTACAAGAGTCCTGAACTTCAAGCTAAGCATGAAAAGCGCCAAAAGTATGCTGACTCAGTAAATAACACTATTGAAACTGAAAGCTTAAAGCATTTAGATACAGAATATGCATCTGGGGATGAAAGTAAAGCAGCTTTTGCAAGAATGCAGAAGCGACATGCTAAGCTTCGTTCTGGTGTGGATAAGTACCATCCAGTGCCTGCAGGTGGATATTTTAACGAAAACGTAGATAAAGACACATCTTCTGAGTCATATGAAGAAATGCCTGGAGTTAAGATCCAACCTAGCCCACAACCACAAATTGCTAAAGATGATTCAGCTGTAGTTCCAGAACGTTTGATGAATAAGCCTGAAGAAGCCTCAGACGCACAACTTGCTGCAGATGACAGAAGGTTACGAAACAATCGTACAGCTGTAACTGGAACACGTCAGTTAACTTTTAACAATATTTCTGCTCGCCCAACAAATGGAAGAACTAGAGAACAAGAACTAGTTGATCTATCTCAGGCTGCTGCACGAAATCAAAAGCTTGAGGAGTCAGGAAAGAGACTTCAGACCCACTCACCTGAGGTTATGTTACGCGCACGTATTTCCGCAGATAATGCTGGAGTTTCACCATCAGTTTACAATAGTCCAACTTTCCATCAACATCCTGAAGGACGTATTCACGTTCGTGATGCATATATTCGACATACGGCAACAATTGGGGATGATGCAGAGGCACAAGCAAATATGGACAAGTATGCTAGCGGCAACGCAAATGTAGCTGATAGCCGTAAAGAAGCCGCATATAGCTTTATGCAAAATCGTGAACGCTTTGAAAATTCTAAAGAACCTGGCACAGGTTACCGTTATAATGCCGCCCTAGGAAATCTTGACATTAAGACTGATAAGTTCAGGGCATCTAATGGTGAGGCTATCCCTTTCAGCCAAACAGATCATCCTGAGCACCCAGGTTTTGATTTAGAAGGCAGCCATGTAGGATTTAAAGGTTCTGTACCAGTAGGTGAAAATGAAGACGGTACAACTAAGTATGCAGAATTAAAACATCCTCTAACAGGAGATGATATACATGAAGGCTTTCACCCATACAATACCCATGAGGGACGTGTATTTGAAAAGCACAGTATTCCTGAAAATGCGATTCACCATGCAGATATTATTGAACAGGGCCTACAAACTGGTGAGTCACCAGTTGCGTCTCTTCGTAAGTTAATACAAGGAAAAGAATCATCAATTACTGCAAATGGTCTTGCAATCAACAAGCAACCAGCTGCACCTATCAAGGGTGCTGGAGGATTTGATCCAAAGCCCCTACCTGCCGGTCCAGATTTCTCTGGAGTACCTATGTCACAAGGCGATCCTGTGCCAAACCCACTTTACGGAGAACATAAGAAACAATATCGTCGAGCTGCTGCACACGAAAGACATGAAGAAACCGGAACTATTGCAAGCGGCTGTAGAGCATGTTCAAAAAAGGCATCTCAAGCTTCTCGTGACGAACACGCAAAGATTGCGGGAACATTTATTCCTCCTAAACCGCGTAGCGGACGTGTTGGTACTGGTGCACCTGTTACTGATGGCGAACTGCCTACACGCCCAATTACCAAAGCTGAAAAGGCCAATAAGGCAAAGATCCCTTCAACGGATGATTCTAAGTCTAAAGTATTTTTAAATGGTCCAGTAGCAGATGATACTTCAACTCTTTCAGAGCGTATGAATGTAGGACCAAAACCTGAATTCCACTACGGACACGGAAGCCTAGAAGACATATCTGCTGCACATGCCGGCGGTCATATTACCGGTGACGAAGCTTACGAGCTATCTGCTAATGCTGGAGTTCTACCAGGAATTAAACCTAAGTTTACAAAAGATCCAGAGTAACCATGGCTAGGAATGACGCATTCATTGCTAAACCTGACCGTGTACTTTTACCAAAAAACTTACGGTATAACGCCCATGAGTACGCTGATTGGGCTCACGGCTTAGAACCTGACCAAGGTGGCGATAACGCCATTACAACACAAAGATATGGTCGTGGTGCTAGCGGAGAGTCTAGTACGTAATGGGTCGCAACCGTAAAGAACTTTACTTTGGTTCCAGAAGCGGAAACGGATCACCACGCATACGTATGTCTGTCTCTGATAGAAGCTCTAAGTCAGCACGTCCGTGGAACCACCCAGATGTAGTAAAGGCGTCTACTTCTTACGGTGTTACGCTTTCTAGCTATAAACAAGTACATATGCACGAAAATACTTTGCAAGATCAAGGATCCTTAGAAGATAGCGACCGGTTTACCTGTAGAGATTGTGGTAAGCTTAGGTCAGAACATGAGGAGCACTAATGGCTAAATCACCAGCATGGCAACGTAAAGAAGGCAAGAACCCAGAAGGCGGATTAAACGCTAAGGGTCGAGCTTCTGCTAAGGCGCAAGGTCACAACCTTAAACCACCTGTGTCAGCTAAAGAAGCAAAGAAATCACCTAAGTCTGCAGCACGACGTAAATCTTTCTGTGCACGTATGGGTGGTATGCCTGGCCCAATGGAAAAGAATGGCAAGCCAACACGTAAAGCGTTAGCTCTACGAAAGTGGGACTGCTAATGGCTAAAAAAGAAGTTTGGGATACACCAGACCCAAGTAAAAAAGATAAGAAGCTTTCTACTAAGAAGAAGTCTGCAGCTAAGGCACGTGCCAAAGCTGCAGGTCGCCCTTACCCTAATCTAGTAGACAATATGGCTGCCGCAAAGAAAAAAGGCAAGTAATGGCTGAGACAAAGAAGTTTGGTCCGTATAAGGGCTCTAAAGAGAACGGTGGGCGTCCTATCTATGTCTATAAGACAAAAGGTAAAGATGGCAAATGGCACACCACTTCTAAGAACAAAGCTCGCGCAGATTATGAAGACAAGCACGGAAAGTTATCTAAAGATACTGACGTAGATCACAAAGACAATGGTGGCCGTAAGGGTCACGACAAAATGTCTAACCTACAAGCTATGAGTCATTCTAAAAACGTAGGTAAAGAAAACAAGCGTAGAGCTGGGAAGAAGAAATAATGGGACAGTTTGATACGTTCATTCCTCAAATAGGACTACCTACAGAAGGTAATCGGGCATCTGGTGAAAGCGTAGTTGTTAAGAAACCTAAAATTAAAGCAGCGGCTGCCGGAAGTCCTCCACCTAAACCACCAAAAAAATAATTATGGCAGACTTTAACGATTCCGATCTTTTTCCTAAACAACAAACAAAAGAAGTTGTTAAAACTCCACCTAAGTTTTTAGGTATGCCCTTACCTTCACATCTTGGCCCACAGTTCATACGTGTATACAGAGGGCTTCATGCAAGCCACCTCGGTGACCAAAGCATGGAAAGCTTAGACTTAGAAGATGTGGGCGGTCACTGGAGCCGGGATAGAGACGTAGCTATGGGAATGGCATCAGGAAATGCAACAAGAGATTTTCATGGAAAAACGTATCTTGACTCAACTTCTACTAGAAACAAAGGTTTACATGCCTTATTAGTAGAAGGATATGTACATAAAGATGATAAAGAAACAGACCAAGATATTTTAAAAGAAGCAGATGTTTATGATGAAGATAATCATGAAAAAGAGTTTCCTGTAAAAGCCGGTGGAAAGGTACATATAACTAAAGTATCTAAATACAAAATACATCCCCGTGCATTGCCAGTAGAAGGAGGTACCGAAGATGCCGTTTCTCAGCCAGAGTTTAAAGAAAGCCAAGAATTTGACAGCCCTTTAGAAGTAACTCCAAAACCTCTGGACAGAGTTGGATACGTTGGAAGAAAAATAAAAGCAGGAAGATTAGCAAATTTTAAGACGACAGGGCATAGGTAGGTAATAAAAAAGGCCCCTCTCGGGGCCTTTTCTATTTACTTAGGAAAGTCATCAAACCAGTCAGTAACTGCTGATTCAGAACTTGTACCGTCATATGCATTAGGTCCTAGACCCCAAGACGCAAAGTCTTTTCCACGACCTGTCATGTAAAAGGCTGCTTGTGCGTTTGTAACTGGGTCTAATAGTTCAGCATTAGATTTAATACCAAATTTTTCTCTTCGATCTTCTCCTAGGCTACCCAGCATATTTATCTGGAATAGTCCATAGGAGTTATCTCCTGTTGAAGACATCTTATTGTGGGAACCTGAGTTGCCTCTGGACTCTCGCATAACTACTGCCCAAGCTAGCTTTAGGGAGTAACCCTTAAAACCAACCTGTTCAAGCATGTCTGCTAGGTCCGTAGGACTAAACTTAGTCATTTCCCGATACTTATCTAGAGGATCAACTATAACTTCGATAGTGCTCACAGTGGGCGTATCAACCCGGTTGTAGACCGCGTAGGCCTGATTTGTCGTAACTATGAGTAGCATTGCTGCCATCAAAGTAACCTTTATTTTTACAATTGTTTCTTCATTAATAATCACACTATCTCCTAGGCTAGAAAGCCAACCCGAACCTTTGACTGCCTGTCACCCAGTCTAGGGTAGCTCGGCGTCTGTCTGCCAAGCTAGTTGCAACTCTTTTGTTACGTAGTTAGTGTTGAGGTTTGACCCTCTATATACAATCTTACCAGTAAATACAGGGTTGATGCAACACGGAACAAGATATAAGATATGATAAGACCTTCGAAAGGACCATAAATATGGCATTATGCATAAATTGTTACAATAAATCTACCTATATTGTAGAAAATTTAGGTACTCCTACACAAACTTTCTGTGACGAACATCTCCCTAAGTTTTACCATAAAAATAGACTTCCTTACAATGTTAGGCCTATTGAAGAAGATGTTGTTGAAGAGGTTGTTGTAGAAAAGCTTAAGCCCGCCAGAAAGAAAAAATCTACGGCACCAGCTGAGTCAGCTTAATAATGAGAGTAACGAGGGTAATAACAAAGCAGGGGCACCCAATCCCCTCATCAGCGTATTCAGCTCGTGGGCCATTTCCACCAGAGCTTTTTGTAGCCACAGAGATTATTTCTGACTACACACCAATTGATGCAGACGTACCTATTGGTGGTACAGCTCAGAATAACTTTACTGCTCCAAAGCTGTTCAAGTGTTCTGTCTGTTCTATGCTAGTATTAGAACAAGAAATTCCAAACCATGTTTGCCCGGAGGCGGAGGAAGACAGTGGCCAAGACACGTGATGTAGGTAAGTTCTACTGGCATCCCATGACTTATCCAGTAAAACCACCAGTCCTAGTAGAAAAAGCAAACACTCAAGAAATTGATGAGCCTTACCGCTTTGGTATAGGAATATGCATAAGGTTTCCGTTTACAAGAAAATCTTTGGTTGTAGGTAAGTGGATTAAATCGTATACCGAGAGTCAAGCATTAACTAATGCAGTGGCCGGACGGCCGTTAAAGCAAGATGAAGTTGATTGGGATCTTATTAGAGATGGGGCGGAAAATGATATTTAAGAAAAAAACAGAAACAAAAACAAAGACTAAAGTTGAAAAAAGAGTTGCTACTCTTTCTACGGCAGAACTACTTACTTGGACAGATCAAGTTCTTTATTCTGTTGGTAGAAATGTATCTGCTTGGCAAAAAAGCCAAGACAAGTACTCTCTGGAAGAAGCCCGCATGGGGGCAGAAGCCCTGCATGCAATCATGAATGCACTTACAGAAAGAACTTTAAAGTGAATGAAGAAGAAGATCTTGACAAACTAGACTTAGAGTACATGGACGAAGGCAGTGGCCCATTACCTGAGGACGAAGACGAAGATGAGCTTGATGAGCTGTCAAAAGAGTTTGTAAAAGCGCTTATAGATAAGATCATGCAGTTTATGGAAATGCTTGTAGGCCACGAGCTGCACCCATATCAAAAACCTCTTGCACGTAGAATTATTGAATCCATCATTATTAACGATGGCGAAGAAATCACAGCTCTTGCTTCACGTCAGTCAGGAAAGTCAGAGACCATTGCTAATACAGTGGCCACACTTATGGTTATCCTTCCACGCTTAGCACGCATGTACCCTGACCTATTGGCTAAGTTTGGTGATGGAATTTGGGTAGGAATGTTTGCGCCAGTTCAAAACCAGGTAGAAACATTGTACGCAAGAACAGTGTCCCGCCTTACTTCTGAACGTGCTATGGAACTGTTTGGTGATCCAGAGCTTGACGATATGCCTGCTAAAAATCCAGGGGTAACTAGAAACATTAAGCTTAAAAAATCTGGTTCTACACTGATGATGATGACAGCAAACCCTAGAGCTAAGATTGAATCTAAGTCTTTCCACCTTATCATTATTGATGAGTGCCAAGAAGCGGACGACTTTGTAGTATCTAAGTCTATTGCCCCGATGGGTGCGTACTATAACGCAACTATGGTAAAAACTGGTACACCTACTACACACAAGAATAACTTTTATAGGGCAATCCAACTCAACAAGCGTAGAGTTGCAGGCGGTAGAAACGTAAAACAAAACCATTTTCAATGGGATTGGAAAGATGTAGCTAAAGTTCAAGTTAACTATGAAAAGTTTATTAAGAAAGAGATGTTAAGAATTGGAGAAGACTCGGATGAATTCCAACTTTCGTACAACTGTAAGTGGCTTTTGGAACGAGGTATGTTCGTCACTTCTAACATTATGGATGATTTGGGCGATACGTCCCAAGAAATTGTTAAAAGTTGGCATAGGTCTCCCGTCGTTGTTGGCGTTGACCCGGCTAGAAAAATGGATTCTACGGTTGTTACTGTTGTGTGGGTTGACTGGGATCGTCCTGATGAGTTTGGCTATTATGATCATCGTGTCTTAAACTGGCTTGAGATTCAAGGAGATGACTGGGAAGAACAATATTTCCAAATACAGCAGTTTTTATCTAACTACGACGTACTTGCTATTGGTGTAGATGCCAACGGTGTAGGCGATGCAGTGGCCGGACGCTTAAAAGTATTAATACCAAGATCTGAAGTTATCTCAGTTACTTCAAGCCCATCAGAACAATCTAGACGTTGGAAGCACCTACAGGCACTTATTCAACGACAAATGGTATCTTGGCCTGCCCATGCTAAAACTCGTAGACTTCGTCTTTGGAAAAAGTTCTATCAGCAGATGACAGATGCTGAAGTAAAATACAAAGGGCCAAACTTTACAGTGGCCGCCCCTGATGAGGCCCATGCACATGACGATTTTGTTGATTCTTTAGCCCTAGCGTGCTCTTTAACCCAAGAGATGGTTATGCCTACAGTAGAGGTTTCAGCTAGCCCGTTCTTTTAAAAAATATACTTTAGGCCGACAAATGACTAAATAAAAGCGAGAATTATCCGTGAGGACCCTCAATCTCTAATCCTATAGGAGAAGCAAAAAATGGCAGTAGAAAATATCGCACCAACACCTCAGTTCCCTGAGAAAGTTGGCGCAACTTACGAACGCAAGATGACACCTGCAACACCAGGACTTCGTGGTCCACTTCGCTTTGAAGAAGGTATTGCAACAGATACAGATGTCCCAAATGATTTTCAAGTTGGACTAGACCAGGGCTATGACACTCCAGAAGGTCGTCCAAACCATAACGTAAATGTTATGGAGAAGTATGCTGATGAAACTATGCAGCAACGCGCACACGTAGGCTCAGCATCATGGGTAGAGGCACCAACTTACCTAAATGAGTTTGCTCAAGGCAACTTCGGAGATCATTCTGAGATTGTAATTGAAGAAGTAGTTCGTTCAGGTGGTCGTTATAGCCGCATGAACCCCGCTTCAGTGCTTGACTAAAAGTACGCTAGAATATACTGGTCTCCAGCTCTGTTACCCTTTCTCCAGAGCTGGAGACCTACTAGAAGGGTAGATCATGGCACAGCCTAGCGATCCAGAGATGTACAACGCTCTCAGTAGAACAGCGCGTGCAAAGTATCCTTCACAAAGAACAAAGGGATTAAGCTATCAAGCAGCAAAATGGTTATCAGCAGAGTATGCACGCAATGGCGGAGGATACGTTGATTCTATTAAGCAAGTTGATCCTAAGAAAAGGGATTACAAGCAAGAAGCTTTAGATAAAGAAAAACGCAAAAAGCAAGAGCATAAGCGTGAAATGAAAAAACGAAACCTAGTAGTTTAAGTTGGGGGCAACTATGAAGTCAGGATGTAATCAATGAGCGGTGGTATGGATTTTTCTCCTCCCAGTTATAGGGCGGCGTCGTCTGACTTAACCATCTCCATTTCACCACTAGGTTTAGTGGAACTTGCTGATGAAGAATTTGAAGTACACGGTCCACGTCTAAACCGTTACTCTATGAACTGGGCTATGTACCTAGGTCACCACTGGTCTTATCGCCGTGAAATTGGCGAAGCACAATTAGTATTTAATTATTACCGGGCATTTACAGATTTTATTTGTAACTTTACATTTAACCGCGGCGCACAATTCAGAAGCCCACTATCAACTGAGGCAGTGGTCCCAGACGTATTAAAGCGTGTGTGGGAAATTGATAACGATAAGCACGGTACTCTTTGGGAAATGGGCCAACAAGGCGGGGTATCCGGTGACTGTTTTGTTAAGGTTGCATACGAAGAGGGCTTTGTAGACTCAGTAGGTCGACCACACGCAGGGCGTGTACGCGTACTACCACTTAACTCTTCTTTTTGTTTTCCAGAGTTCCACCCACACGACCGCTCACGCCTAATTCGTTTTAAGCTGAAGTATCGTTTCTGGGGTACTTCTGTAGAGGGCACACGTATGGTCTACACATACACTGAAATTTTGACTGATGACCGCATTGAAGAATATATCAATGACGAGCTTATTGACTCACGTCCTAACCCAATTGGCGTAGTGCCAGTTATCCATATTCCTAACGTGCGTATTTCTGGATCCCCATGGGGACTTTCAGATTGCCACGACATCATTGCCCTTAATCGTAACTATAACGAGGTTGCAACAGATGTTGCAGACATTGTTAACTACCACGCAGCACCAGTTACAGTTATTACAGGAGCTAAGGCTTCAAGCCTCGAGAAGGGCCCTAAGAAGGTCTGGGGAGGCTTACCCAAGGAAGCACAGGTATTCAACCTAGAAGGCGGCGGACAGGGCCTCCAGGGGGCTCTGGAGTACCTTAAAACGATCAAGGTATCAATGCATGAAATGGTTGGCGTACCTGAGTCAGCTCTAGGACAAGTTCAACCTATTTCTAATACCTCTGGCGTAGCTTTGGCTATTCAGTACCAGCCATTGATGGCACGTTACCAACAAAAGACAATTCAATACGGAGAAGGAATTCAACGTATCAATGAACTTGTTCTTCTTACACTCGCATTTAAAGAACCAGAAGTATTTACATATAACCCAGAAGTTAATGGAAATATCAAGGCGGGTCAACTTCCTCAACTAGACCTATTGGATCCTATTACCTACCAATCAGTAGTTCATTTCCCACCTCCTTTGCCACTAGATAAGCTCATCGTGCTGAATGAAATTCAACAAAAAATGAATTTGCAGCTTGAGAGCCGTGAAGGTGCGCTTCGCCAACTTGGCGAAGAATTTCCACATGAAAAGCTGGAAGAGATTAGAGCAGAGCTTATTGCCGATGCTAAGTCTGATGGTGCACTTAACCTCATCAAACAACAGATCAACTCAGCTATCACTTCTTTAACTGGTATGATGCCGGATGGAACCCTACCTCCTGGAGCAGCTCCTGGAGATGGAATTGGTCCTGGACCTCTTGGGCAACCTGGAGTTATTACACCATTTGAAGAGCAGACGTTAGCGCAGATGCAAACCGAGTTAGTTACTCAAGCGTACGGCACAAAACTTGCCCCACGTGACGTTTCAGGTGAGCAAGAAGATAGCCCTAACTCTGAGGAAAATAAGTAATTTAGGCTGACAAATTAGCAATAATTTGAAAGGCTTATCCCAAACAATAACCGTAGGTCATCGTGGCATTAAATCGGACAACGACCTCTTAAACCTAAGGAATAACGCATGTCAGAAACATCTAATCTAGTTGATAGTGCAGTGGCCCAAGAAGCATTTTTATCAGAAGCTAACCCAACACAAACAACTAACACAGTGCCCCAGACAAATCAATTTATTGAACAAAAGGGTTACTCAGAGCAAGACTTACAGCGAGTACGTGAACAAGAAAAATCTAAGCTTTATCCTCAAATCGATTCTCTTAAAGAAGAAATTAATCTTCTAAAGAAAGATCGTGAAGATCGCTTAGCTGAAGTTAACCGTATGGCTGAAGAAAAAGCAGCAGAAGCTAAAGCCGCAGCAGAAGCTGATATGGATGTTCGTTCTCTTCTTGAACAGAAGGAAAAAGAATGGGCAGAAAAATTAGCAGAAGAAAAGGCAGAGCGTGAGCGTGCTTTTACTCTTCTAGAACGTGAACGTCAATACTCAGAAGTTACTGCGTATCGTACACAGCGTTTAGAAGAAGAACGGGATAATATTATCCCTGAGCTTGTAGATCTAATCTCAGGAAATAATCCCGAAGAGATAGAAGAAAGTATTACAGGACTACGTGAGCGCAGCTCACGAATCTTGGAATCGGCGCAATCTGCAATGCAGAACGCTAGAAAAGAAATGACAGGCAGTAGAGTAACATCTCCTGCATCCGGACCTATGGACACTAACTCGGACCAACAATCGTTTACATCGGAGCAGATTGCTTCTATGTCGGTTACTGAATACGCAAAATATCGAGAGAAGCTACTTGGAAGAGCAGCCTCTAATCGTAATAAGGGAATCTTCGGGTAAAAGTTTACCTATTAAACCAACCTAACATATATGAACAAGGAGTAACACCGACATGGCATCAGCCGTAACAGGTACCGGCAATTTAGCCGCAGCACCTACAGCATACTCTGGCTCCAATAGCCAGCTAACACAAGCAATTCAGACCATCTGGTCTAAGGAAATTCTATTCCAGTCAATGCCTATTCTTCGCTTCGAACAGTTCGCTGTTAAGAAGACAGAACTAGGCGTCGCACCTGGTCTACAGATTAACTTCATGCGTTATAACAACCTCGGATTTGCATCTTCACTAGTTGAAGGTGTCCGCATGTCAACAAACGCATTGACAGCACAGCAGTTCTCAATCACTGTAGCAGAGCACGGCTTTGCAATTGCAGTATCAGAACTACTACTTAACGCATCATTCGATGACGTTATGGCATCAGCTTCACGTCTTCTAGGACGTAACATGGCCCTCTATCTTGATGGCCAGGCTCGTGACACACTCATGGCAGCGTCTTCAAAGATCTACGGTTACGACCGTTCAGGTATCTCAGGAACAAACGCATGGTATGACGCAGGAACTGCAGGTACAACACGTGCCTCAATGACTGGCGCATTCAACCTTACAACAGCTGTTGTTAAGGATGCCGTAGAGACATTGGCAACAAAGAATATTCCTCGCCTTGGTGAGACATATGTTGCTTTCGTTCACCCACACCAGAGCCGTAAGCTTCGTGACAACGCAGAGTTCATCGAAGTAACAAAGTACGCAGCTCCAGGTAACTTCATGCTAGGTGAAATTGGTCGTCTATACGACACAGTATTCATCGAAACAACACAGATCGAAAAGGTTGCCGGCGGTGCAGGTGCTTCATACACAACTGACACAGCAGTAGCTCCAGGATCAATCGTTTACCCAACTGGTGGTGGATACACATCTCCAGCAACAAAGACAGGTAACGGCGCTGCAGACCGCTATTCAGCTATCTTCATTGGAGATAACGCATTCGGTCACGCAATTTCACTTCCAGTAGAACTCCGCGATGGCGGTATTCTAGACTTCGGTCGTGAGCATGCACTTGCTTGGTACGCAATCTACGGTCTTGGTCTTATCACAGATCAGTCTGTAGTTATCGCAGAAACCAACTAATTTCAGTAAGGGGAGGCTGGGCCTAAGAATCCAGCCTCCCAACACAAACAAACCTACAAGGAGAACATACATCGTGGCAAAAGCAAAAGTTACTGACGTTACAGGACGTCAACGTGAAGTACAAGTAAAGGCGCATGCAGAAGAACTTGCACTACGTGCAAATGAAATGTCTATGGCAACTGCAACGCAGAATTTCAAAGATCAAAATGAAATCACAGATCTTACAGATCTTTCTAAGCCAACCGTTATTGATGAAGTTGAAAGCGTGGGAGTTTCCCTTGCTGACGACGTAACAGTAATTCGTGTTGCAGAAGATATCAATATGATGACTATCGGAGTCGGCAACCATTATAATTTTGAAGCCGGTAAAAAGTACAAAGTACCGAAGCATGTGGCGGCACACCTTCAGGAAAAGGGTTATTTGTACGATAGGCTTTAATGCCGCTATTTAGGTCGCCCGCTCCGACAACCGCCCTCCTGTCGGAGCGGGTCTTTTTTACACAGACTAATCCAATATTTTGATGGATGATTAGCATACAACCTTTATGGAGGATAAATGACTGCCTCAGTACAACAGCTCTCAGAAAGACTAAGAGCAGAGATTGGCGACATAGCCCGGTCATTTACTGACACATTTACGGGCGATGGAATTACCTCTCGTTTTCAGCTTTCTCAAGCCCCCGTACAAGGATATACACTTGTTGTTACAGTAACAACGCCTGCAGCTACTGCGACAGTCACAGCCGCCTCTGCAAATGGAACAACAGTTACTTATACCTCAGCCAATACTTTTGCTGTAGGGCAGGTAGTGTCTATTGCTGGACTTTCTACAAATGCATTTAACCTTACAAATGCTACTATTGCAACCCGATCAGCTACTCAATTTACCGTAACTAGTACAGTCACTGGCACTGCGGTTACTGGTGCTGCAGTACTGGCCGTTAGAGCAGCAACTACAGTAGACCGTTCAGCTAACGTTACTATTGAAGAAGGTGTTGGAGTTTTAAGTTTTGAAATTGCTAACATTCCAGCAGACAATACAGTGATCAAGGTCTATGGACAAGCCTATCGTTATTTTACTGACTCAGAGATTAGCTACTATATTAATACAGCTTTTTTTGAGCACGCCAAATCTACCACAGATACACATGGGGCAAGAGTTCCACAGGTTTCTTTGCTCCCCCCAATAGATGAATACCCACTAGTTCTACTAGCTTCAACTATGGCTCTTTATACTCTAGCTACAGACTCTGCATTTGATATTGATATCTCGTCTCCCGACGGAGTACAGATACCTAGATCAGAACGTTTCCGTCAGTTAATGCAGATCGTAGAAGCACGTAAGGCTCAATATAAGGAACTTTGCGTAATGCTTGGCGTTGGAATGTACCGGATTGAGGTTGCAACTCTTCGTCGTATTAGTCGTTTGACTAACAGGTACGTACCAATTTATCGACCACAAGAAATTGATGACCACTCTCTACCAGATAGAGTTACCCTACCTATGCCGGACTACGGGGATATCACTCCCCCTACTCCAGTACTTTCAAGAGACATATCTATGTACTCTGGAGATGACTTCTCTATGCGGTACCAGTTTGGCTTTGATCTTACCACCTTTACTCCTAAAGGACAGGTACGCCTCTATACCCAAGGCAGCTATGCACAGGTTGGTCCACTATTGCTTGCGGACTTTACTATTACAAAGTACTCTGTAAATAACAACAGTGTTTTAGACGGACTAATAATTTCTCTTCCATCAGCTACTACAACTAATCTACCAAAAACATCATATTATGACATTCAAATGACTGGCTCTGATGGGAAGATTAAAACGTATGCTACAGGAAAGGTCTTCACAGAAAAGCAGGTGACAATTTGACCCCGATTTGGCAGCCTAACCCAATGTATGGACTAGAAATTCCAAACATCACTACCATCATAGAATCCCCTGATATTGTTCTTTCAGACCCTGATGCGCCGCCTCAGTTAGGCTATATCTATTACCAAAATACCCCTTCCGATACCTGGACCATTTCTCACAATTTAACCTTTCACCCAAATGTTACTGTAGTAGACTCTGGTGGTAGTGTTGTTGAGGGAGAAATTTCTTACCCAAGCGCTACTACAGTAGTACTAACGTTTAGGTCTGGCTTTAGCGGAAGAGCATACCTATCTTAAGGAGATAGTAAATGGCACGTAAATTTTTAACCCCGATTGACTTAGTCAAGAACGAGCTTCAAAATGCCCGTATCCAAAACTTAGCAACTGACCCATCAAACCCCGTAACAGGTCAACTTTACTACAACACTGCCTCTAATGAAATGCGTGTCTATAACGGCACTATCTGGGAAGCTGTTGGACTTAACGGCGTAACCGCAGATGCCGCAGAAATTAACATTCTTGATGGTGCAACACTTACCACCACAGAGCTTAACTACGTTGATGGTGTGACCTCAGGTATCCAAGGTCAACTTGATCTTAAAGCCCCTTTAGCAGGCCCAACATTTACAGGTACTGTAGTCCTACCAGCTACAACTTCAATTGGTGATGTATCTGCAACTGAAATTAGTTATGTAGACGGTGTCACATCCTCTATTCAGACACAGATAAACACTAAGGCACCAAGTGCTAACCCTACCTTTACAGGTACAGTTTCTTTAGATTCTTCAATTGTATTTGAAGGCTCTACAGCAGACGGTAACGAAACCACACTTACTGCAACTGACCCAACCGCTGACCGCACAATCACTCTCCCTGATGCTAGCGGAACAGTAATCCTTACAACCAACAAAGTTACAGATTTAACAGCACCAACCAGCGCGTTCACAATGAACAGCCAACTAATCACCAACGTAGCGGACCCAGTAAGCGCACAAGATGCAGCAACTAAGAACTATGTTGACTCTGTTGCACAAGGTCTTGATGTCAAAGCTTCTGTTCGTGCAGCAACTACTGCAGCAGTAACTTTATCTACGGGACTTGAGAATGGGGATACTCTTGATGGAGTAACTCTTGCTACTGGTGACCGTATTCTTGTTAAGCATCAGGCAGATGGTTCTGAAAACGGTATCTACGTAGTTAAGGCCTCTGGAGCTCCAGACCGTGCTTTGGATGCAAACTCTGGCGCAGATGTTACTTCGGGAATGTTTACATTTGTAGAACAAGGAACTGTAAACGGAAATAGCGGATGGGTATTAACAACTGACAACCCTATTACGCTAGGAACTACTGCTCTTACTTTTGCTCAGTTCTCAGGAGCTGGAACTTACACAGCCTCTAACGGCGTTCTACTTACAGGAACTAACTTTACATTTGCTCCAGCTACAACAGGTGGTTTACAGACAGATTCTAGCGGCGGAGCAATTAAGCTCGCTACTAACTCTGGTGCTGCCACAGACGCTAACGGCTTTGCAATTGGCGCCGGTAACGGTATCGTAGTTGGAACCAACACAATCTATGTTGATACTGCAGTAGTAGCTCGAAAGTACTCAACAACCCTTTCTACTTCAGCCACCTCATACACAGTTACACACAACCTTGGAACACTAGATGTTCACGTTCAAGTTTACGAAATAGCCACCGGCGAAGAAGTTATTGCAGATAACGTACGTGCAACAACATCCACTGTAACAATTGGGTTTGCATCTGCACCTACATCTAACGCCTACAGGGTAGTTGTAATCGGTTAATAAGGAGTGGACCTAAGTGTCACAAAAGTTTTTAACCTCCTTAAACTTACTAGGTAAGTCAACAGACCCTGCATCAGGCACGGCTGGTGATCTTTACTATAACACCACTTTACAGACTGTTAAAGTTTACACAGGTTCTGAATGGACAGTTATTTCGGGTGGTGGTGGCTCTATCACTGTTGGTGACACTGCTCCTGCATCCCCAACCGAGGGAAGTATTTGGTTTAAATCTGATACCGCCCAGACCTTTGTTTACTACGATAGCTTTTGGATTGAAATTGGCGTAGGCCCACAAGGCCCAGCTGGTCAAGCCACAATTAGCCGTTGGAAGAAAACTGCCGCGGGTGGAGAAACTTCTCTTACTGGCAATGATGACAGCTCGGTACCTTTGGCGTATACCGTTCAAAAAGAACAGCTTTACTTAAACGGTGTTTTGCTTGTTCGAGGCTCAGATTACACAGCTACTACTGGAACATCTATTACTGGCCTAACCGCGTTACTTGCGGGGGACATTGTTGAGATCATTACTTTTGGTGAATTTGTTTTAAACAGCGGAATTAGCGTTAACACAATTGATGCTAAAGGTGACTTGCTTGCTGGTACTGCAGCTGACACAGTAGGTAGACTCGCAGTAGGAACCAATGGATTTTATTTAAAAGCAAACTCAGGAACTGCAACAGGACTTGAGTGGGCAGCAGTAGACGTAGCAGCAATTGAAAACAATTATATACTCGCTCTTATGGGCGCAATCTAACGAAAGGTAGTAACTAATGGCTACAACGACTAAAGCACTAGTAAGAGCAGCGGCAGCAACGTCTTCCGCAACGCTTTACACTGTGCCTGCGTCTACAACTACGGTAATAACTAACATTGTGGTAACTAACTCTGCAGCAACAGCCGCAACGTTTACAATTACACTTGACGGCGTGGACTTCTTTAAGACAGTTGCTCTTGCTGCTAACTCAACAGCAATGTTTGACTTAAAACAGGTACTTGCAACTACAAAAATTATTGCTGGTTTTGCTAGCGCCGTGACAGTGTCATTTCACATTAGCGGAGTGGAGATTTCCTAATGGGTTCAACTATATTTCCTAATGCTGGTACTAATGTAAATTATAACATAGGAAATTTTGCATCACGCAGTGGTAAACCTTCTGGTTATGTACAATTTAACACAGAAACTAATACTGTAGAAGTAAATACTGGTAACGGGTGGAGAAAAGTTGCAGATGGAAGCCTGTCTGCTAGCGCAAATGGTGGAACTATTACATCTGATGGTACTTATACTTATCATACATTTCTTTCATCAGGAACGTTTACTCCCCTTATATCAATGAATGTTAGTGTTCTTGCTATTGCTGGCGGTGGCGGTGCTGGTTCTTATGGCGGCGGTGGCGCAGGTGGATTGCTTTACACTGCTTCAACTGCAGTAACAGCAAATACTGGCGTAACAGTTACTGTTGGTGGCGGTGGTGCTGCAACGGTAATGGCAACGTCAACAGCGCCTACTACTGGAAACAACTCCCAATTTGGTTCAGTAACGGCTTCAGTTGGTGGTGGTGGTGGTGGTGCTGGATGGACGGGTGGTTCTAACTCACCTGCTGCTGCTAATGGTGGTTCTGGTGGTGGAGGTTCTGCTCGTTATACAGTTGGTGGAGCCTCATCACAAGATACTGGTGGTACAGGTACTGCTGGTCAAGGCAATAATGGTGGCTCTGGTGTTTATACTGGCGACGCCTCACAACTTAAAGGTGGTGGTGGAGGCGGTGCAGGTGCTGCTGGTGCAAACGCAACTGGTTCTGCTGCTGGTATTGGTGGAGCAGGAAGCAACTCTTATTCAACTTGGGCAACTACTACATCAACTGGTTCAAGCGGTTATTATGCTGTAGGCGGTTCTGGAAATGGAGCAGCTGCACAAACTGGTGGAAGTTCAACAACTGGTGCTACAAATACAGGCAATGGCGCAGGCGCTGGTTCCTACGCTGGTGGTTCAGGTATTGTGATTGTGAGGTATTGAGCATGAGTAACTGGGTAGCGAGGAATAACTGATGGCAATTGATTTTCCAAATTCACCAAGCGTGAATCAGGTTTACACAGTAGGAAGTCGCACTTGGACTTATACTGGTACAGCTTGGGTATTAACCGGATCTGTCGGTATACCTGATGGTGGTGTGTTAGATGGCGGACAGCCCTCTACAACTACCCAGTACTACACATATAGTGGAGGAACACCCTAATGGCAGTTAATACATTAATGCAGATCCGCCGCGGTACTGCCGCGGCTTGGACTTCTGCCAACCCTACTCTTGCCGCAGGTGAGTGGGCGCTAGAGACTGATACTAAGTTCTTTAAGATGGGCGATGGCTCAACAGCTTGGACCAGCCTTAACTACAGCAGCCTCCCGTTACAGACTTCAAACAGCGGAAAGTACTTAACTACTAACGGAACAATTACATCTTGGGCAACCGTAGATGCGCTTCCAACACAAACATCCAACGGCGGAAAGTATCTAACTACTAATGGTACAGCCGCCTCATGGGCTACAATTGTTACAGATCCAAGTCCAACCGTTTTTATGATGATGGGAGCCTAATATGGCAAAGAAAGTCCTCGGCCAGTCCAATCCAGCAGCTACTACAGCCACCGCGCTGTACACAGTTCCGTCTGCGAAAGAAGCAGTGGTCTCATCTATCTCTATCGCTAACCTAGCTTCTTCATCTGCCACTTACCGTATTGCGATCCGCCCGGCGGGAGCTACCCTAGCTAACCTACATTACCTAGCCTATGACGTAACAGTTGGCGCCGCGGATACCACAATCATTACAGTAGGTATCACACTAGCTACTACTGACGTTATTACTGTCTACGCCTCAACCGCCAACCTCGCATTCTCTGCGTTTGGAGATGAGGCTTCCGTCTAATGTCTATTACTAGCGCTAAGTCTGGTGCGACAGGTATCAGTCTCGCGCTAGACAATAACTTTATGGAGCCTATCGCTAGCACCCTTGTCGGCGCTAGTGGGGTAAACACAGTTATATTTGACGACATTCCACAAAACTACAAGCATCTACAAATTAGATTCTTAGCAAGAACTACTAGAGCAAACCAAGAAGATAACATTCAGTTGCGTTTTAATTCTGACTCGGCTGCTAACTATGCTGCCCATGTTCTGTATGGCGATGGCGCAACTGCCGGTTCGTTCTCAGACGGAGCATCTATTTCTTTTAACACTCGCTCAGTAGTAGCAGCCGCATCATCTACTGCTGGAATATTTGGAAGCGGCGTAATAGAAGTTCTGGACTACGCGAACATTTCTAAGAATAAAACGGTTCGTTCTTTAAATGGGTACGAAGCCAATGGCACCGGTCAAGTTAGATTGAGTTCTGGCTTATGGATGAGCACAGTAGCAATCAACAGCATTACTATTGTCTCAGCTAATGCTGCAAATTTTGTTCAATACTCCCGTTTCTCACTATACGGAATCAAGGGGTAAGCAATGGCTGCAAAGACAGGCACATATACTTTGATTTCTAGTAACACCCTAGGTTCTGGTGCTACTTCTGTAACTTTTAGTTCTATCCCTGCCACTTATACTGACTTAATATTAATAACAAGTGCTTTATCTCCTGGTGGTGGTAACAATTCAAGAGGTTATAGATTTGAATTTAACTCAGATACAGCCACTAACTATTCTCAAACTTGGTTAGCCACTTCAGTAACTACGCTAGTTTCCTCAAGAGAGACAAGTCAAACAAGAGGTCGCATTGGTGGTATTTCTGAAACAGCAAGTGATGTATCTTCTGTTATTACCAACTTTTTTGACTATGCAAATACTACAACATACAAAACTGTATTGAGCAGAAGTTCCAATCTAAATACTAACGGCGATACAAATGTATTTGCTGGTGTATCTCTGTGGCGTAGCACTTCTGCAATTACTACAATTAAATTAACTATGTCAGATAATAGTTCTTTTATTACTGGTTCATCATTTAAACTTTACGGGATTGAGGCGGCAAAATAATGGCGCTTCAATTATTTAAAATTGCTGACGTAACTGTATCTAGCCCACAAGCTACAATTACATTTAGCTCTATACCTCAAGGGTATACTGATTTAAAACTTTTTTCAAGTGTTCGCACCACTATCGCAGACAATTTTCAATTAATAAGGTTTAGTTTAAACGGCGTTGAAGGAACCTTTAGAGAAGTCTACGGAACAAATGGCTCTGTGGGCACAGGTACTACTGCTCATAACAGATTAGGTTATTCCTCTGGCGGAAGCACCACATCTAATACTTTTTCTAATGGTGAGCTATACATTCCTAATTACACATCGACGGTGTCTAAATCATCTTCAATAGATATGGTAAACGAAAATAACGGATCAGTTACGGTTCTTACTTTTGCTGCTAATATAACCCCGACCGCCTCCCCAGTAACCTCAATAAACCTTTTCTTAGAAAGTAATTCATTTGCCACTAACTCAACCTTCACACTTTACGGAGTCCTATAATGGCTATTAGAAGTCTAAAGACAGGTTCCTTTAGTAGAAGCGCTCAAGCCGGAAACACCATGATCTTTCCTGGCTCTTATGAGTCTATTGCGACAGTAACGGTTTCAACACCCGTTTCATCAATAACTTTTAGTTCCATTCCTGCTACTTATCAACATTTACAATTGCGTTTGTTGGTAAGAATGGCAAGTGGTACAGGTGGCACAGATAATATGGCAATGCAATTCAATGCCGACACAACCAATGCAAATTATGCCAGCCATAGTTTGCGTGGTTCTGGTACATCTGTGGTAGCCGAAAGTTACGTTACATCTTATCCAATTATTTTACGCGATGTGGTTCCTAGAGATGGATTAACAGCAAGTGTATATGGAGCCTTAGTAATTGACATTTTAGATTACGCTAGCACTAATAAAAATAAAACCGTAAGAACATTATCAGGTAATGATTCTAATGGCGCTGGTACCATTGCCCTTACTTCAGGTTTATGGATGAATAGCGCAAATGCAATAAGTTCAATTAAATTGTACGACTATGACAATAGTGGTTACAACTTTGCTTCTAACTGTTCATTCGCACTTTATGGGGTGAAATAATATGGCAGCAGGAATGACCTATACACCATTGGCTAGAACTACGCTAACAACATCATCAACTACAGTTACTTTTTCTAGCATTCCTGCTACTTTTACAGATTTAGTG